>Ga0105049_10000047_pt1 | contig 103968 bp, 92 predicted proteins | sample MAT06_FD_78087 | JGI IMG/M metagenome (GOLD analysis project Ga0105049, IMG submission 78087) | Freshwater microbial communities from Lake Fryxell liftoff mats and glacier meltwater in Antarctica - MAT-06 | ecosystem: Environmental > Aquatic > Freshwater > Ice > Liftoff microbial mat | place...
GACAACACCGCCCGGCTGTGGGATGCGGCCAGCGGGGCTGTGATCAGAACCTTTGACGGGCATGGCGATACGGTCACCGCCGTGGCCTTCTCGCCCGATGGCCAGCACATACTCACCGGCAGTTGGGACAAGACCGCCCGGCTGTGGGATGCGGCCAGCGGGGCTGTGATCAGAACCTTTGACGGGCATGGCAGTGCGGTCAACGCCGTGGCTTTTTCGGCCGACGGCGCGTGTGTGGCGTTTGCATTGGGTGCCGCGATGGTTTGCCAATCCTTGCAAGCGCCAGCTGACATCAGCGTAGATGCGCGAGCACCATTGCAAGCCCGCGATGAGATGCCAACGCAGCCCGCAGTTGGTGTGGCTTGGGGCGCTGCACGCTTGTTTGTGCATGGTGTACACGCGCCATCCACCGCCCTTTTTGACGCGCAAGGCAATTTGCTTGATTGGGACGACGAAGCCGAAGACACGTGGCTGGTGCATGCTGATGGCCACCGCCCACGTGGGCGCTCCACCATTGCGTATTAAGAAGGTCTCTCTGCAGCTACGGCGCATCTGCTGAAAAGGCGCGACGCCGTTTCTCAGCAACCCCCCTCCCCCGCAAATCAAACTCGCCTAGCAGCAACCACCTTCAGCTAAAAAGCCCCCAAACCGCCCGCCAATAGGCGACCTTTATTTATTATCGTTAATTGACCAATCATAATCAAGCTGCGTAATACGCACTTTGCCTTCTGCAATTTTTTGTTGATCTTGGGGGCTGTCGGCGAGCAATTTTGCGTAGCGGGCGAAGTAGTTATCGAGGCTGGTGATAGCGGGGGTTTTGCCGTTAAAGCCGGTGTAGCTGCTTTCCCAATCTTTCTCGAACCAGTTGAAAATCATGGAGACTTCTAACTTGCCATTGGCATAACGGTTACGGCTGCGATCAGATAAAAAACGGGTCGCTTGTTGTTCTAATTGGCTATCGAGTTTTGCGGCGGTAAACGCTTCTTCGCGCAGCGCAGGGCAGCCGATGGAGGCGCAATTAACGCCATAGTGAATGCGCACGTCGTTATACGCGCCGGGTTTACGCAGCATTTCGTGTTCGACTTTATCAAGATTGGCATCGCGGCCGAGAAGCTTAAAAAAATTGCGCTTCCAACGATTATCAAACGTGCCGCCGATGTCTTTGATGGATTTGACCGGATAGTGTTCGAGCATGAGCTCTAGCGTGAAGGCGTTGTAGGCGTTGATTAAAAATGCCATGCGTTCCGGCTTGCTCCACGCGTTAAAGGTGGTTTCATTTACCGCCGACAATGTTGCCAAGTAGGCCTTGAGTAAGGCGCGATCTTTTTGTAACTCGGCGTAGCGCACTTGGCTTGACTTGCCGCCATCAATTACCACGACATGCTTTTTTAGTAGCGCGGTAAAGCTTGCATGACTGTTATCGAATGTCTGCGCATTGACTGAGCTAGTAAATGAGGTGGCGACTGCGGCGACAACTGCGGAGGCAACCATTAGCGTGAGGCTGAGCAGGGTACGTTTCATTCGTGACTTTCCGTGGATGATGTTGTTGGGTACGCTGGTGTGTTGTCAGGAGAAACAACGAGCTTTACCGCGCTCGCGATGACGGCACTTAGGCTGCCAGCGCCGCGCGTCCAGTCATTGAGCGCTTTGCCGACGGCGAGTTTGCCTACCGTGGCGGTGGAACGCTTATAAACGCCTGCTGCAAATTTATTTGCTTCGCCCAACGTAGGGTAGGTGTGGATGGTCGCCAAAATACCTTCTAAGCCAAAGCCATGCTTCATCGCCGCGACAAACTCCACCAGCAAATCGCCTGCGTGTTCGCCGACGATGGTGGCACCTAAAATTTTGTCTGAGCCTTTGGGTGTGATGACTTTGACGAAGCCATGCGCCTCACCATCGGCGATGGCACGATCCAAATCATCGATGCCGTACACAAAAACGTCATGGGGAATTTTTTTCTCAATGGCTTCTTGTTCATTAAGGCCGACGCGGGCGACTTCGGGATCCGTAAATGTAGCCCACGGCACCACTGAATAATCGACCTTGAATTTTTTGAATTTGCCAAACAGCGCATTCACGCTGGCATACCAAGCCATATGCGCCGCCGTGTGAGTAAATTGATACGGCCCTGCCACATCGCCGCAGGCAAAAATATTCGGGTAAATCGTCTCTAAATAATCATTAGTTTCGACCACACGTTTCGCCGGAATACCAAGCTCTTCCAAGCCAAAGCCAGTAGTGTTGGCGATGCGTCCGACCGCGCAGAGTATTTCATCAAAGGCAATTTTTTTAGTTTGCCCTTCATGCTCGACAACTAAATATTTTTCGCCATCTTCCACCGTAACCGCGGTTGCTTTATGGTTGGTGAGTACCGTCACACCTTCATCTTCAAAGCGTTTTTTAACAATGGCTGAAACCTCGACATCTTCGCGAATCATGATGCGCGATGCCATTTCAACTTGGGTGACCTTCGCGCCAAAGCGGGCGAAACATTGGGTAAGCTCACAACCAATCGGCCCGCCACCGAGCACCACTAAGCGCTTCGGTAGTACGCGCAAATTCCATATGTTGTCAGAGGTAAGTGGCTTGATATCGGCCAAGCCAGGAATCGGCGGCACCAATGGGCGTGCGCCGGTGGCAATTACAATATTTTTGGTGGTGAGCTTTTGTTTACTGCCGTCGTCATGGGTTACTTCAACTTCCCACGGCGACAATATTTTGGCTTGCCCCTTCACGCAATCAACGCCCAGCGCGGTGTAGCGTGCCACCGAATCATGCGGCTCTATTTCATCCACCACCCGCGAGATACGCGTCATCACATCGGCAAAATCCCAAGTGGCGGTGACGGACGCAATACCAAACTCTTTTGCGCGTGAAATGTGATTGAGTAACTTTGCACTGCGAATCATCGCCTTCGACGGCACGCAGCCGGTATTCAAACAATCCCCACCCATTTTGTGGCGCTCAATCAGGGTCACTTTCGCTTTCACCGCCGCCGCGATATAGCTTGTGACTAAACCGGCTGAGCCAGCACCGATGACGATGACATTACGATCAAATGTTGCCGGTTTTTTATCGGCCCAGCGCGCATACACTTTGCGCGACTTAAAACCATCAATGATTTTTTTAGCGATGATCGGGAATATACCGAGCAACACAAACGCGCCAATTAAGCCCGGCGAGAGGATGCCTTTTATGGTGGTGATTTTGGCTAACTGTGTGCCTGCATTCACATAGATAATTGTGCCTAACAACATGCCGATTTGTGACACCCAAAAAAATGTCCACACACGCATGGTGGTCAGCCCCATCACCGCGTTAATAACAAAAAACGGAAAGGCCGGCACTAGCCGCAGGGTGAATAAGTAAAAGCCGCCCTCTTTATCCACGCCGTCATTAATCGCTTTTAATCGGTCACCAAATTTCGCTTGAAAATAATCGCGTAATAAAAATCGCGCGACTAAAAATGCCAGCGTGGCGCCGATGGTTGAAGCGAATGACACCAATACCAAGCCAACACTCAAGCCAAAGATCGCCCCGGCGACCAGCGTCAGAATCGTTGCCCCCGGTAGCGATAGCGCCGTTGCCGCCACATATACGATGAAGAAAATAGCCATCGTCGCAACCGGATTCGCCGCGTAATAGGTGGCAATAATTGCCTGCTGGCTCTTAATGTAGTCAAGATTAAAAAAACGCCCTAAATCAAAGATAAAAAAGGCGGCGATGAGTGTGGCAATAGCCGAAAATAAAATAATTTTAGATCTATGCATGATGCGCTTTTAGAGTTTGTAATTTGAAATTAGCCACAGGATGGCGCGCTTGGTTTGATTAACCCTAGCGCATGAGGTGGTGCAAAATCAGGGCCGTTGGTAATACGACCAAAGTACGAGGTATGCGCTGGCGAGCCTGCCGGCCAATCGCGTAAAAATGTTTTCACAAATGCGTCAGTATCGTAATGTACGGGTATCGCATCAACATGGATGCCATTGATGGTGTCGCCGTATTGGGTGATGTCATCTGGCGCGTGGTGAATCGAAATGCGCGTTAGCAAACCATATGCCGTACCGCCGAAATTGGGCATACCCGCCGCCCCATTGTTAATCACAAAATGACGCGCGGCATCAACGCCAAATCGCTGAAATCGCCGAAATGTCGGTAAACAGGTGTGGCTAGAGGCAAAGCCTGCGAGCTGATTGTCAGCGCACACTTCATGCAACCATGTTTGATTGGCCGTCTCATTGAGCGCATCGTGCGCGAATCGCCAACCGGCAAGCGAGGCGGCATCACCATGCACAATGCCGATGCGCGCCGCCCCTACTTCTGCCACCGCCGTCATGGGCAATTTGCTTAAGGTGTCGGTCAGTGAGGGAACCTGCCGCGCGGTTTTTTTGAGGGTTGCCATGATTTCGTTTGAGCGTTCCACCTCGGCGTCATTCACGCTATCAGGATAAGCACAACCGCAGCCGTCATCAGTCAAATTTGCCAATTCGGTCTCAACATTGCCGCGCAGCGCTACGTGTTTCAGCACATCAATGTTGATCGCAGCAAAGTCATCTGGGTTCACATCAAACCAATTGAAATCACCATTAAAGACCAGCGTTGGTGTGACGTTTTCGTTGGCGGCGAGTAAATGTATCGCGTCCAATGCAGGCTGATTGCCATATAAGCCGCCGATAACATAAATGGTTTCGGCACGAATTGTCGCCGCCTGTGAAAACACATCGGGCGAGTAACGGTAGTAAAGTGGGCAAGCGCGGCCTGAATTCATTTCTAGTTTTGTAAGTTAGGTGTCTGACGTTAGTGGTTGGTAGACCTAATAGCTAGCATCGCGGATATTACGTTGAACCGGCAATACAAGATGTAGGCAGGATGCTGACAAGCACTACACTTGTTATTTAAACGTAAAACACTAGAATTGGCGAGAGTTCCGCAGCATATTTGCCCCAAAACACCCGTCAATAAACGGCCTTTAACTTTTTACCAACGGACACCGCAATGATAGACCTCTACTACTGGCCAACACCGAATGGTCACAAAATCACGCTGTTTTTAGAGGAGGCGAAGCTTGACTATCGCATCATTGAGGTCAACATCGGCAAAGCGGCGCAGTTCAAGCCTGATTTTCTCGCCCTTTCGCCGAACAACCGGATGCCCGCCATCGTTGACCACGCGCCCGTTGACAACAAAAAACCCATCAGCGTATTTGAGTCCGGCGCGATATTGCTCTACCTTGCAGGCAAGACCGGCAAATTCATTGCGCCTAATTTGCGCGGGCAAGTTGAGACGCTCGAATGGCTGATGTGGCAAATGAGCGGCTTAGGACCCATGCTCGGGCAAAACCATCATTTCAATCATTACGCGCCGGAAAAAATCCCCTACGCGATGACGCGTTATATCAACGAAACCACCCGACTTTACGGCGTACTCAACAAACGCCTAGCCACCCGCGCGTTTATTATTGGGCGTCAATACACCATCGCCGACATGGCCTGCTACCCGTGGATATTGCCCGAACGCCAAGGCCAAAATATGGATGATTTCCCGCACTTAGCACGCTGGCACAAACGCATTCGCGCCCGCCCGGCAACTGTCCGCGCGTATGCGAAAAAAGATGCGGTGGATCATGTTGCCGTTGACAAGTTAACTGTCGCCGAAAAGCGTGCGCTATTTGGCATAAAAAAGTAGGGTGGGCAGGATTCATCTGCCCAACAATTAGTCTGCAGTGCACATTGTTGGGCAAACAAACCTTGCCCAACCTACGCTGCTGGATTTGACGCGCCGCATTGCAACGTAGTTTGGGTAGGCCTCATCTGCCCAACAATTGGTCTGCGGCGCACATTGTTGGGCAAACAAACCTTGCCCAACCTACGGCCGATGGGTATCGTCAACGCAACCAATCACACGCCCACAATCACATCAATAAACGCCTGACCATAACGCGTCAACTTTGCGTTGCCGACGCCGGAGATCGCGGCCATCTGTTGTAGGTTGCTGGGTTTGACGCGCAGCATTTCTAGGAGCGTGGTGTCATGAAAAATCACGAATGACGGCACGCCTTGTTCCTTGGCAATGCGCGCACGCGTCTCGCGCAATGCTTGCCATAGCGGCTCATCATTCGCATCAATGGGTGCACCATGTTTTTTCGCTCGTTCAACACTACGTTCAGACGCGCTTTTACGCTCTGGCTTTGCCGGCTTATTGGGCTTGACCGCGTCGCGCCGTAGCGTGACAGGCACCTCCCCTTTAAGCACCACGCGGCTCGCCTCAGTGACGGATAAGCCACCATAGCGCGCCATGTCGGCCTGTAAATAACCGAGTGCTAACAATTGACGAAAAATACCGCGCCACGTATTGATGTCGGTATCACGGCCAATCCCAAATACGCTGAGCGTGTGATGATTAAATTGCATCACGCGGTCATTCATTTTGCCCTGCAAGACATCGATAACATGCAGCGCGCCAAAGCGATTGCCGGTTTTATAAACGGCAGACAATGCTTGGCGCGACACCAAGGTGGCGTCCCACGTTTCAGCGGGGGTTAGACAGTTATCGCAGTTGCCGCAATTAAACATGCGTGCGCTAACGTCTTCACCAAAGTAGCGCAGCAATGATTGGCGTCGGCACGATGCGGTTTCGCATAGTCCAAACAGCGCATCGAGTTTTTGCCGCTCTAGGCGTTTACGCTCGTCACTGGCCTCCCCTGACTCAATCATCTTGCCGATTGTCACCACATCACTCAAGCTATAGGCAAGCCACGCATCAGAGGCTGCGCCATCGCGGCCGGCGCGGCCGGTTTCTTGATAGTAGCTTTCAATACTTTTAGGTAAATCTAGATGCGCGACGAAGCGCACATCGGGCTTGTCGATGCCCATGCCAAACGCAATGGTTGCCACCACAATTACGCCCTCTTCACGAATGAAACGTTGCTGATGGCGCGTTCTCGTTTCAGCACTCAAGCCAGCGTGATACGGTATCGCGGTATAGCCCTCCTCGGTTAACCATTCAGCGGTCGCTTCCACTTTTTTGCGTGACATACAATAAATAATGCCCGCCTCATTCGCTCGATCTTTTAAGAACGCCAATAGCTGCCGATTGGCATCCACCTTCTGCGTCATGCGGTAACAAATATTGGGGCGGTCGAAGCTGGTAATAAATTGCCGCGCATCGGCTAATGACAATCGCTCGATGATTTCTGCGCGGGTGGGCGCGTCCGCCGTGGCGGTTAAAGCAATACGCGGTATCGTCGGAAAGCGTTCATGCAAAATCGATAGCTCGCGATATTCAGGGCGAAAATCATGCCCCCATTGCGATACGCAATGCGCCTCGTCAATGGCAAATAGTGCAACGTTCGCGCGTGTAAGTAGTTGCAAAAATCGCGGCGTAAGCAGTCGCTCCGGTGCGACATAGAGGAGATCAATCTCGCCATTGATGAGTTGCTGCTCGACCGCATTTGCCGCTAGGTGGTCAAGCGACGAATTCAAAAATTGCGCACGTACACCGAGCTGGCGCATCGCGTCCACTTGGTCTTGCATGAGTGCAATCAGCGGCGAAACCACGATGCCAACACCATCACGGATGAGCGAGGGCACCTGATAACACAACGATTTGCCGCCGCCCGTGGGCATCAGCACCAGCGCATCACCACCGCTGATCACATGCTCAACAATGGCCTGTTGATTAGGACGAAACGTCGCGTAGCCAAAGGTGCGGTTGAGGACATCAAGCGCGGCAGAATAGTTGTCCACTGCTTACTTCAGCGCCTTGAGCAATACCGGCAGGCTCGATTCAATCCGGTAATCAATATTGGAATGCGTGCCGTCAAACTCTTCATAACGATGCTTCACGCCGGCAACTGTTAGCCGTTTCGATAGAATACGCGCGCCAAAATGAATCGCATATTGATCACGCCAACCGCAATCAATATAGATCGCTTTCAACGTTTTCAAGTTGTGCTGATATTTGCTGACTAAGTTAATCGGGTCGCTCTGCTGCCATTTTTTCCAACGCGGCGCGATCAACTCGCCTGTCTCTAAATTAAACGGAAGCTGAAAGCCGAGCGGTGCAGCTGGGTCAGGGTCGTACGTTGCCGCCATCGCGAGCAGCATTAAGGTGTGGCCTTCGGCCTCGTTTAATTTTTCTTTTTTCCAAACATGGTCTAGAAAATTTTTAACCCGGCCATCATCCATGCCAAGCTTGAGATGCTTCTCTTCTTTTTGCACATCATATACGCCGGCAACGCGCGGTGTTTTTCGATACTCAGTTAGAGTGGTGAGCGCTGCTGGCCAATCGCGCATATACACAAAATCAAAATACGCATCGCCAGAATGGCTTGCCACCGCACCCCAATATTTTGCGTATTTCATGCCGTGCACTATCGCGCCGTAACCACCAGATGACTTACCAAAGCAACCCCGTGTCTCGCGTGAAGCGAGTGTGCGAAATTCACGATCAATAAAGGGAATCAACTCGCGCGTTAAATAATCCGCATAGTTGCCAATGGCGGACGAATTTACATACTGGTTGCCACCGAGTGCGGTAAAGCAATCGGGAAAGACCACAATGGCGGGCGGCATTTTGCGTTCAAAAATAAGCCGCGCAATACGTTCTGGAATATTCTCGCTAAATGCCTGCCACGCCACATGCGACAGGCCTGAACCCATAAAACCGACTAGGTCAAATAGCACCGGAAAGCGTTTGCCGCGATTATTTTTCTCACCCTCGTCGTATTCATGCGGTAGCCACACCGCGCACTTGCGAATGTGCGCATCACCTAGCGGATTACCATTAAGAATAGCAGAGTGATGCGCCAGCATTACAACGCGGCCTTGCGGTTCGACGGGTCTTTTCAGTGCCATTTTGTGTCTCTCGATAACGCGACGTTAGAGACGGATTATCCTAGAAATGGCTCAGCAGATACACGAAGAGAAAAGCAAATATTATTTGCGACGCGATTATTCTGCCGAACGCGGCAAGTGTGTTGCGGTGACAACAATCGTTTCTGTTTCGACGTTTTGCGCCATTGGCACCGCTGTCACGGAAGCGGCAGTTACCTTTAGTGCTACGTCGTCGTTTGCGATAAGGATTTCATAACCCAATACGTGCACGGCTGCGACTAAAATAGATAAAACAACGATGGTTGAGGTGTTGGTGGCACCTTTGAATTTATTGGTGTACATGGTGAATTCCTAATATAAAAATTGATATCAATACATTAGCGGGCTAATGTGTAAATGATGTGTAAGTGTTGTGAAAGTACGATGAATGTAGTTTGAGCGCGCTGAATAATTCTAGAAAGCGCATTGCGATGAGTTGCAGATATCGTGAACTCAATAGCAGACTAAGGGCGTGGATGAGAGGTGATGCGACATCCATCAAGCCAAAAACATAAGGAAAGTATTATGCGTGCCGCCGGTGATTATGGTGCGCACGGGCGTTCATGGCAGTTGTGAATTTGAGGCATCATTGCCGATAGAATGAACACCCAACCTAAGGAATGTCAAATGTCACTATCTATGTATCAAGCTTCAGTGCCTGCGTTTCAAAAAATGTTAGGCAACGTAAAAGTCATCCTCAAAAAAGCCGAAGACCATGCGGCGCTAAAGAAAATCGATCCGAGCGTTTTTCTGCGCGCACGGTTAGCGCCAGATATGTTTGACCTGACGCGCCAAGTACAAATCACCGCCGACATTGCCAAGGGCGCCTGTGCTCGCATGGCTGGTATTGAGATACCAACATATGAAGATAACGAAACAACGTTTGCAGAACTGTATGCGCGTATCGACAAAACCCTCGACTACATTGCCACGTTCACGCCGCCCCAAATCGACGGCAAAGAAACCACCGATATCACCATCACGCCTGGTGGCAAAGCCTTCACCTTCAAAGGCGACGAATATTTAGTCAATTGGGCGATGCCTAATTTTTATTTTCACGTCATGGCGAGCTACGCGATCCTGCGGCATCACGGAGTGGACGTGGGTAAGATGGATTATCTAGGGTATTAACCCAACTTATAAACGATAAAGACTAGTATTGACGCGCATTTTGAAGGCTTTTTGCTTCGAGGTGCCCGCAGCATGGCGTGTTTAACAATTGTTCAAATCTGGCTGACAAGTTGTCTGCTAGCGGCGTTGATCCTTAAGCTGCCTTGACCCTTAGGCCGCATTAACCTTTATGTTGCTTTGACCTTTAAGCCGGTTTGTCGTTTGAGCCGGTTTGTTCCTAAAGACCGCTTTATTTAAACCGACGGCCCTGCCCTTCGATTGGTATCAATTACCTTCAATTTGACCTTGCGCGTTTTGCCGTCGTTGGTTACGCTCAGCTCCGCGACATTACCGATGCCAACGCGATCAAGCTCTGCAAAGTAGGTGGAAAACGTATCAATGGTGCGGCCATTTACCGCGGTGATGACGTCGCCTAAATCGGCGCGGTTGCCACGTCGCGTAAGCGGCTTAAGCCCGGCCTCGGCGGCAGGTGTGCCGCGCGCTACGCTGGCGACGACCACACCTTTAATGCCCCAACGCGCGACCAAGTTAGGGTCAGCCGGCTCAATACCGATGCCGGGACGCGAAGCAACACCGCGTGCGATTAGCTGCGGCACGATGCGATTTACCGTATCCACCGGTATCGAAAAACCCACGCCAGCAGAGGAGCCTGACGCCGAACGAATGGCAGTGTTGACCCCGATCAAACGCCCCGCGCTATCGAGTAAGGGCCCGCCAGAGTTGCCGGGATTTATTGCCGCGTCGGTTTGTATTACGCCAGCAATTTCAGTGAAATTTTGCGTTGGTAAATAGCGATCAAGCGCAGAAACGATACCCGCAGTAAGGGTACGATTAAGCCCAAACGGGTTACCAATGGCGATGACGCTCTGCCCGACCTTTAAGTCTTTGGACGAGCCTAATGGGATGGGTCGAATACCAGCAGGAATGGTGTTGAGCTTTACCACCGCCAAATCATACTCAGGCGCTGCGCCGACGAAGGTTGCTGCTATCGATTCCTTGCCGGTTTCAAGCTGCACAAGTACATCGCGTGCGCCCGCAATCACATGATTATTGGTGACGACATGGCCTTTGTTATCCCACACAAAGCCTGAACCCGTGCCCTGCGACACACCGACTTCACCAAACCAGCCGCGCACGTCGCTCTCGGTGGTGATGTAGGCAACCGATGGTGCAGCGTTTTCAAACAGCATGACCAGCGCGCGCTCAGGTTCGAGCAAAGCGCCGCGCGGGGTAATTTGGCGGAGTTCAAGCGGCCGATCGCGTTGCGCCCAGATGAGGCTGGTGGTCAGAATAGAAGCCAAGAAGATGACAATGAGGATTTTGCTTTTCATCATGTGATGGATGCTCGTTGTGTATGGAAGTTCCTAGGCGGCAGGTAAGGTCATCGTTGAGCGGTCTTTGCGGGCTTTGGGCTTTGGGCTTTAGGCTTTGGCCGTAAGCCGTTAACCGTTAGCGTAGGGATTCACAGCGGGGACGTAACCCATCGGTCTCTATTGTCAGGTAGCGCATATTGATTGCGGCGGTCGGTGAGGCGAATAAGCCACTTAACCAACCGCTAAATTTAAGCTGCAATGTGACGTGTGCGCCTGCAGACCTTGGCGCAACGGTGTGCGTAGCCTTGACCACAATTCTAGGATTGGCGCTTACCCACGTGAAACTCACATTTGACGTCAACGACGTAACCACCCATTTCGCGACCGGAAATTTAGGTTGTTTGACCATCACCACTCGACCTAGCTTGAGTGCGCGGCTATCAACCAGCGTGACCTTAGTAATTGACGGCGTCCACTCATGCCAACGCGCCACATCGGCCATGACGCGCGAGATATTTTCTGTTGACGATTTGATATCGGTGGTTTTGGTAAATTGGCGCATGAAAATACAATCCTTATCCGTTGATCAAGTGAGACTACTTTTTAAGAGCTTGTCTTAAAGCTGCTGAACCATTTTATTCAAGGCGCCATCAAGCTAGTAGTAATAAGCGTCCTCAGCCATCATCGCGCGTTGCTCCTTAAGCCAGCGCTTAAGCCCATCACCGCCAAGGCGAATGACGTTTACGTTACGGCGCATTATTACTAGCGCATCACGCAGCTCCTTCGCATCATCTTTTAAAGTTTTGTTCAGCATTTTTTCGGTGATGGCGCCGTATGACTCGATATCAAACGCCATCCTGAGCGTGTGTTCAAGCTGAAATCGCTCCAATGCTAAGTCTCGAAGTTGCATCGTCAGTTGGCCGTTGATGAGCACCAGCTTTTCGTCGGCAAATAGTTTCACCGCGTTTTGATCGACCTTACCAAATTGCTGTTGCAGCTGTAAAAGCTTTAATAAATTACCGTTTTCATAGGCGCCATTCGCCTCGGACATGAGCGCCGTTTTACGCAGGCGTTCAATCGGGTCGCACTCTCTGTCGGGGTGTATTGCGCTACTAAGTTTGCGATAAATATCTTTGATCAGCGTTTTGGTGTCTATCGCTTGCTGTTCACCTTTTGATAACCGCGCGGCTTTTTTGTGTTTGCGCGCTTTATTGTTTTCAGCGTTCTCATTTTCTAACGCGGCATTTCGCGCGTTCTCTGTTTTTGCGGCAACCGCTTTTAGCGCCTCTTCAACTATTTCTTGCTCGGTGCTAGGCTGGCCGTCCTGGTTCTGGCGAGCCATATTAATACCAAAGATCGCGCTTAAATCTTCCTCGAATTCATCCGCCGCTTCGGCGCGTAAATCAGCGGCGGAAATAGCGCTGTGCTTATCAAACATGGCTTCCATCGCATCCGCATGCTGCCCCTCGAATTCGGCTTCAGCCAAGCCGCAAATGATCTCGCGCATCGTTTCGGCTTGTTTCTTAGACCAGCCTTTTTTACCCAATTCAATATCAAGAAAATTCACCATCTCAACATTCAACTGGTGGTATTCCGCCCGCAGTGGTGTCAGCTTTGTCTCAAATATCAGCAAATACTCCGTCATCAATGCCGCTAACGTTTGCAAGTTGATCTCAGCCGCTTCAATCTGCGCGACTAATTTTTTGAAGTTGTTTTGCTGCGTCGAGAGTTTTGCCGCAGGTGTGTCGGTGATTATCAATGCGTTAAGCGAGGTTGCCGATTTTGATTTGCTGGGTGTGGACATGGCAGTAGGTTTCGGAAATTGTAAACACTAATATCGGCGGGCGTTTTGGCGTGAATAGTGCCCAAAGTGTCCGCCAATAGGCGAGATTCATTTTATCTAATTTTCTAGGTTGTTAATCTCGTTAACGCTTCACGATATTTATTACTGGTTTTTTCGGCAATATCAGCGGGCACAACTGGCGCAGGTGGTTTGCGATTAAAGCCGATGCTATCGAGCCAATTGCGAATAAATTGCTTATCAAAACTCTCCGGCGAGACGCCAACGAGGTAGCTATCCAATGGCCAAAAACGCGATGAGTCGGGCGTCAAGACTTCATCAATCACATGTAACGTGCCCGCACGGTTAACACCGAATTCAAATTTAGTGTCGGCAATAATGATGCCTTTGGTGAGCGCGTAATCTGCCGCTACACTGTATAGCCTGAGTGCTACGTCACGCACCTCTGCCGCGCGTTCCACGCCGATAATTTTTTCGCAGGTGGCGTAATCAATATTTTCATCATGCTCACCCGCCTCAGCTTTGGTTGCGGGTGTGAAAATTGGTGAGGGCAACTTTGAAGCACGCTGCAAACCTGCCGGTAATGGCACGCCGCAAACGGATTGCGATTGCTGATATTCCGCCCAGCCAGAACCTTCTAAATAACCGCGCACCACCGCCTCAATTGGCAGCACTTGGTATTTATTGACCACAATGGCGCGGCCGTGAACTTGGTCGCGTTCCGCTGCTGTCACTACGGTTTCAGGATCAATACCGGTGAGCTGATTGGGCACAATGTGGGCTAACTTTTGAAACCAAAAATTGGCGAGGCTCACTAAAATTTCGCCTTTGTGCGGAATCGGCGTCGGCAAAATCACATCATAGGCCGACAGTCTGTCGGTAGTGACAAGCAATAATTTATCGTCCCCCAAGGCGTAAATATCGCGCACTTTTCCGCGTGCCAACAAGGGAAGGGAAGTAATAGTAGATTCGTACACGTCGTACTTTCAATAAATTTTTCGTTGATATTTGGTCGAGTTTTGGTTGATGTCTAGTTGCTTCAAATAAAAATCGCAATTGCCATTGTTAGCGTCACAAAAGTGACCAACATTAGTGGATACAAACTGCCAATAATTAGGTAGCGTAGGCTAGTAGTCCACCAGCGTCCGCCAAAAACGCGCCGCATGGCAAACCAAAAATAGCCAATGCCCCACAATGCAAAAATAATGCCCACAGTCTGATTAGCAAATGTCAAGGCCAGCAATAAAAAGTAAGCAAACGCATGCACATGGAAGGCATAAACAATATGCTCGCCGTAATACATGCCGCGTCGCCAATAGAGAAAGTAAGTCAGCATCGTAAATACGGGTAAAAATAAAAACATCGCATACGGCGTCAAGGACAGCGTGCGATCTTTCACCATGTGACCAAATTCTCGTCTGGTTTTGTCTTTGTAGCGTTCGGCAAAAAAGTGCGGATTTTTGCACAGGCCGCGCTGCCGTCACATTTAACGGCATCAAGGACGGGATTATTGAGCGTGATCGATTTGCGTTTTTCGAGCGAAATATCGCCAAGTACTGCGCTCGCATCAAATCCTTCGTAGTATTTTTTAGTTTCCGTTTTGGATTCGGCTTTACCCGCAACATCAGCCATTACTTCAGGCGCGTTTTTTTCCACTGCGCTTTGTAGTTCCGTTGCGCTTACTTGCGCTTTTTCAAAACGCGCCTCATCGGTGATGACATCGCCTTTCACCTACGAGCCTGCGCCAAACAATTTGACGACAATAAAAAATAAAATACTCGCCGTCAGATATAGCCTAAGCGGATTTACGTAGCGGCGCTTTTGCCCAGCTAAGTAGCGGCACGTGAGAATGCCAAGTCTAAAAAATAGCAAGCCTAATGTGTGCCAGAGCCTGCCCTCCAGCGCCACATAGTGGGTGATAAATTCATGAATGAACTCCCATACAGTGGGCGGGTGACGAGCCGTTTCTTGCCCGCAAGCCGCGCGGTACTTTGGGTTAGGAAAGGTTAACGTTGTACCGCAATTGCGGCACAGTACCTCATCCTCAACGCCCACCGCCGCTGGCGTCATTACTGCACAATCGCTTTTAATTCACCCTTCGCATAACGCTCCGCCATCTTAGTCAAGGTATGCACTTTGATTTTGGAAGCCTGCCCAGCACAGTTAAATTGCTGATAACGCAACTTGCAAATTTCTTTCGCCGCCGCGCGAGCGGGTTTCAAATAATCACGCGGGTCAAAGTGGGATCTATTTTCATTCATAAATTTTCGCACGGCGGCGGTCATTGCCAGCCGAATATCGGTATCGATATTGATTTTTCTAACACCGTGCTTAATACCTTCTTGAATTTCTTCCACCGGCACACCGTAGGTTTCATTCATTTCGCCGCCGTTGGCGCGAATGATATCAAGCAGATCTTGCGGCACCGAGGAAGAGCCGTGCATCACCAAATGGGTATTAGGAATGCGCGCATGAATTTCTTTAATACGGCCAATCGCCAAAATATCACCCGTCGGTTTACGCGTAAATTTATACGCGCCGTGCGAGGTACCAATGGCAATGGCTAGCGCATCCACGCCGGTTTTTTGTACAAAATCTGCTGCCTCGTTTGGGTCAGTGAGTAATTGTTCACGTGTCATGGTGGCGTCGGTGCCGTGGCCATCTTCTTTATCGCCTTTCATGGTCTCCAACGATCCTAAGCAGCCCAGCTCGCCCTCGACCGACACGCCAATCATGTGCGCCATTTCCACCACGCGCCGTGTCACGTCCACGTTGTAATCGTAGCTGGCTATGGTTTTGCCATCGGCCTGTAGTGAACCATCCATCATGACGGATGAAAATCCCAGTCGCATCGCCTGCTGGCAGACGGCCGGCGATTGACCATGATCTTGATGCATTGCTACCGGTATTTGCGGGTAAGTATCCACTGCCGCTTCAATCAGATACTTCAAAAACGTCTCGCCCGCATATTTGCGCGCGCCTGCGCTGGCCTGCATGATTACCGGCGAATCGGTCTCGGCGGCGGCCTCCATAATCGCTTGCACCTGCTCGAGGTTATTCACATTAAAGGCTGGGATGCCGTAATTATTTTCAGCCGCGTGGTCGAGCAATTGACGCATTGACACTAAAGCCATGTGATTCTCCGAAGGTAAGTGAGGTGTTGATAAAAACGCTATTTTACGTGCTGCGTGGAGATCGTTGCACGCGAATAATTTACGCGCACCCGAAACTAGAATGCGTCAAAAATTAAGCAGGCAAGTATCGCGAAACGATACCAAGGAATTTTAGTATTGATTTAAAAACTGCCTCGCGCAGAATGCCCCCACCGCAGCAATATTGATGCGGCAATAAACCACCGGAGAACACAATGAAATCAATGTCCCTCATTCGTCACCTAGCTGCCTTCGGCGTTATTGCGTTAGCGTACCCAGCCGCATTTGCTGATAATTTTGATTGCTTCCCACTATGCGCAGATGTCTCCCCTACGAATGCCGCAACGCCAACAGCTTGCAACGCACCTTCGTCCGCAGCAGTGGCCGTTGAAAAAATCGAAGGCTTCAACGACAAATTAACGCCCGCCAAAGAAATAGCAGGCTCTCTCCAATCGCCACAACGTTTGGCTCTCTAACTAGTCAACGACCATGTCGTGAAAATCCCTGCATGGGTAGGCTACGCGATAGACCCGGTAGGTGCGGTGAAAAATAAAGTGATGGAGGAAGTACGTGGACGCACGAAAACGGCATTAAAGGCAGAGTTCGCAAAATTGCCAGGAACAGCATGTGTTGCGCCAGATGCGGCGATAGAAAAGGCTAACGAGGTGGGCAACGAGGCGGTCAATCAGGAATTAAAGATATAAGTGCGCACGATTGCAGAAAATGTATTGGCTTATAAACACAGCAACATGCGCTAAAGCCTCTTTTCCATTACAAAATCATCCATCAAAAAACCTTGCCCGATATCGACTACAACTTCTTCAATTACCCGGAAGTTGTGGCGCTTATAAAAGCTGATGGCGTTGTTATTTTTATTAACGTTCAGGCGAATTACCTGTTGCTTAGCGGCAAGCGCAGTTTTTTCAACGCTGGCGATTAACGCCGCACCCACCCCGCTCTTTTGCTGCGTGGGCAGACAATAAAGTTTATGTAATTTGGTCGCGTAACGATCACTATCCGCGTTGATTTCATATGACGCGAAACCGACGGCTGCATCGTTTATGTGTGCGATTAAAAAACAATGTTGTCGTGTAGTCATTTGCGTTACTAGCGCGGGCGTTGAATACATCATCTCAAGCATGTAGGTAATTTGCGCGTTTGAGAGAATATCGCCATAGGCAATCGGCCACGTGTCATAAGCGATTTTTTGAATGTCCGCAATATCGGCGATCGTTGCTGGGCGAATCAGCGTCATTTAATCGGCCTCGTTTACCGCATTTACGGCATTTATCGCAGCCACTCTAATTACCTCCGCTACCCCCAGTCACCTTAAGCTTTGCGATGTTCACCAATACGAATAATTTTCATGGTGTTAGTGCCGCCCGATTGACCGATTGGCTCGCCGATGGTCATGACGACCAAATCGCCAATCTCCACTACGTTATTATTGAGCAGTACATCTTCGGCGTCGCGCAATAATTTTTCGCGGTCCAGCCCCTCGTAGGCTTGGGTGAGTGGGCGCACATCGCGCATCAATGCACACTTGGTGAGGGTGGCAGCTTCGGGTGTTAAGGCATAAATCGGTACGCCGGAATTGAGCCGCGACATCCATAACGCGGTCGAGCCTGATTGGGTCAACGAGGCAATGCACTTCACTTTTAGGTGGTGCGCGGTAAAAAGAGCGCCCATCGCAATAGATTGATCCACGCGGGTGAAAACGCGGTCTAAAAATTCGCGGTCAAGCTTTACCTCGGCACTTTTTTCCGCCTCGCGGCAAATACGCACCATCGCCTCGACGGTCTCCACCGGGTACATACCTGAGGCTGATTCAGCAGACAACATCACCGCATCGGTACCATCTAGCACGGCATTGGCAACGTCAGAGACTTCCGCCCGTGTGGGGATGGGAGAGGACACCATCGACTCCATCATTTGGGTGGCGGTGATGGTGAGTTTATTCATTTCACGCGCCATGCGGATCATGCGTTTTTGTAGTGCAGGTACCGCTGCGTCACCAACTTCAACCGATAAATCGCCGCGCGCCACCATGATGCCATCACACGCTTTCATGATGTCGGTAAGCGCTTCATTGGTCACCGCTTCACTACGTTCAATCTTTGCAATCAACATCGCACTGCCACCGGCGGCGCGCATGAGTTCGCGCGCCATGTACATATCGGCGCCGCTTTTAGGGAACGACACCGCCAGAAAATCCGCCTTGATCAGCGCGGCAGTTTTAATATCGTCCATGTCTTTGCCAGTGAGCGCGGGCGCGGTGAGTCCGCCACCTTTACGGTTAATGCCCTTGTTATTCGACAGCACCCCGCCTTGACGCACGATACAAAATATTTCATGCGCCTTCACGCTATCGATTTCAAAGACGAGCAAGCCATCATTGAGCAGCAGCATATCGCCGCGCTTTACATCGCGCGGTAACTCTTTGTAGTCAATGCCAACCCGCTCTTGATTACCCAATTCGCATTTCGCATCAAGGATGAATTTGTCACCGACGTTCAGCGTAATTTTGCCGTCTTGAAATTTGCCGACGCGAATCTTCGGCCCCTGCAAATCAGCAAGAATGCCAATTGAGCGGTCGTGCTTGGCCGCAAGCTCGCGCACCAGCGCAGCGCGCGCAATATGATCCTCCGCTGTGCCGTGCGAAAAATTCATTCTCACTACATCGACACCGGCAACAATTAAACGCTCCAGCACTTCAGCGGAGGAGGAGGCGGGGCCTAGTGTGGCGACGATTTTGGTGGCGCGTGGCATGAGTATCTTTCTTGTTAGTGAAACAATTATTGGCGTGCGCGTTCTTCAAGGATAGCGACCGCAGGCAATACATTGCCTTCGAGGAACTCTAAAAATGCGCCGCCACCAGTGGAGATATAGCTGATGTCGTTCGTAATGCCGTATTTGGCAATAGCCGCGAGCGTGTCGCCACCACCGGCAATCGAGAACGCATCAGAAGCGGCAATAGCTTGAGCCAAGCTGAGTGTGCCCTGCCCAAATTGATCAAACTCAAATACACCTACCGGGCCATTCCAAACAATTGTGCCTGCATCACGCATGATGTCGGCCAGCGTGGCGGATGTTTGTGGGCCTAGGTCAAAAATCATGTCGTCAGCTTCAACAGCGTCCACATCTTTAATGGTTGCTTTAGCGGTCGCCGAAAAAACTTTGCCGCAAACAACATCAACTGGTATCGGCACAGAAGCACCGCGCGCAGCCATGATGTCGATAATCGCTTTCGCTTCATTGACCAGTTGAGTCTCGGCTAATGATTTGCCAATGGGCTTGCCCATTGCTAATAAAAAGGTATTGGCAATTCCGCCGCCGACAACGAGTTTGTCTACGTTCGCGGCGAGCGACTTTAAGATGGTGAGTTTGGTTGAGACTTTTGAGCCCGCGACGATGGCAACTAACGGCCGCCGAGGTGCTGCTAAGGCACGACCCAATGCGTCAAGCTCGGCAGCCAATAATGGCCCAGCACAGGCCATCTTGGCGTATTTTGCGATGCCGTGTGTTGTTGCCTCTGCCCGATGGGCGGTTCCAAAAGCATCGTTGACATAGATGTCGCAGAGAGCCGCCATTTTTTTTGCTAACGTGTCGTCGTTTTTTTTCTCCCCCACATTGCAGCGGCAATTTTCGAGTAACACTAGCTGTCCTGCTGCTATGTCCACACCATCTAGCCAATGGGTACGTAGCGCTACGTCGTGACCGAGTAATTCGCTAAGGCGTTTTGCAATCGGGGCTAATGAATCCTCCGCGCGACAGTCACCTTCTGTTGGTCGTCCTAGGTGGGATGTCACCATTACCGCCGCACCAGCGTTAAGAGCGCATTGAATGGCTGGGAGTGAAGCACGAATGCGGGTGTCGTCGGTGATGCAGCCACTGTCATCTTGCGGCACATTTAAGTCGGCGCGAATAAACACGCGCATACCTTTAAGTTTGCCTTGGCGACTTAAATCGGTGAGGGCAATAACGTTATGCATCGTCGTGTATTTTTATTCAAGTTGTGCGCAGGCGGCGGCAGCGCTGGATGCGTTCGATACACTCACCGCCGCATTGCCAACACGGGATGAAAAACCAGGGTCAACGTTGCCGTCGCTAGATTTAAATTCATTAATGAGAGCAGCCACTTGATCCATTCCAACCAATACTTGATCACGTTTAGGCGACGTGCAAATAGAGGTAGATGCATTGGCAAGATCAGAGCGAGCGGCTTGCATCTCGGCCATGATGGGCTCTATTTCATTGGTTTTTTTGCCGCTAATTTTGCCGTACGCGCTTATCCAGCGTGCTGTTGGCTCTTGTACTGCGGCCACCGTACGTCGTCTATCGTTGGCTTCGGCCTCCGCAGTGGCTTTGGCGTCGTTCGCGCCTTTTTGCGCGGCAAGACGTTCGGCAATGTCACGGTTTTGTTGCTCAATCGAGGTGACGGGAACGGTCTCAACGGCAGCAGGTTTATTTTCGCCACATGCCACCAGCACTAACAACAATGCGGCGTAGATTATCGGTTTCATCTCATCTCCTAAGCGTGTTGGCATGTTGAGTTAGCACGTTTACGTAACTACTTGGCGAGCATGAGGGCGCACGTGGTATCCAACATACGGTTGGAAAAACCCCACTCATTGTCATACCATGCGCCGACTTTAACCAAGCGGCCTGACACTTTTGTTAAGGTTGCGTCAAAGGTAGATGAATGACTGTCATGATTAAAATCAACCGAGACCAGTGGCGCCGTGTTGTAGGCCAAAATGCCTGCCATGTGAGGTGAATTTGCCGCGTCTTTCATGATGGCGTTGACTTCATCAACTGTCGTGTCGCGTGCGGCGATAAACGATAAATCGACCATCGATACATTGATGGTCGGTACGCGCATGGCATAGCCATCGAGCTTGCCATTTAGCTCGGGCAATACCAGCCCAACGGCAGCCGCTGCACCAGTCTTGGTGGGAATCATCGACATAGTGGCCGAACGTGCGCGACGTAAATCTTCGTGCATCACGTCAGTCAAGACTTGATCGTTGGTATAGGCGTGAATGGTGGTCATCAAACCATTAACAACGCCAATCTTGTCGTGTAATGGCTTAACTAATGGCGCCAAGCAATTAGTGGTGCATGACGCGTTTGAGATCACTGTCATCGCGGCGCTAAGCACCTGATGGTTCACGCCATAGACAATAGTGGCATCGACATCTTTACCGCCAGGCGCGGAAATAATGACCTTTTTAGCGCCGGCTTTAATGTGCGCTGCCGCTTTTTCTTTGGTGGTAAAAAATCCAGTGCACTCAAGCACCACGTCCACACCGAGTTCGCCCCACGGCAACAATGCCGGGTCGCGTTGAGCGAAGACTTTAATCTTATCGCCATTGATAACTAAGTAGTCACCCTCGACCGTCACTGTGCCGGGAAATTTTCCGTGCGCGGTGTCATAACGGGTCAAATGGGCATTGGTCTCAACCGGGCCCAAATCATTGATGGCAACGATTTGTATATCGTGCTTTTTATGGCCCTCGTAATGGGCACGAAGAATATTACGGCCAATACGGCCATAGCCATTGATTGCAACTTTGATAGTCATTTTGTGGGCTCTTGAAGATGGACGATTAACGATGTGCGGTTTTTTTGAAGCCGCAAATTACGTTTTAATTTTAGCGTAATCATCGGGGATGCCATGACTCATCGCATAAATGGTGTGTACGCAACGCTTAAACTGAAAAAAGAAACCCATTCAGAGGCGGTCACTTCAACGCATAAATGCTTGAAAGTGGCCGCCGAATGTAGAGTTTGCTATTTTATTGCCGATAAGCTTAATTTGCAGGGCTGATTTCTTTGCGAAACCATTCGTCCAGCATTTTTTTCTCATAGCGCAAAGGCTCATTGGCGCTATAGCGATTAAAACTACGCAAATAATTCATGTCGCTCACATCCGCCGCACCAGTTTTAACGATCTTGCCTTGTGATTCGACCGAATAGGTAAATTTCATTCGAGGCCAATCTGCGCCACCGCGCAAAATACGCATGTCAATATTGAGGCCGATTTGATTCGGCTCGATTCGACCGGCAAGGTCAATATCGATGACTTCAATTTTTAGCGTTTGATCCGACGGCAATTTCGCCGCGAGCTTCGCGAAATGTTGCTGCAGTTCATTCATCACATCGTCACGCGCGTGATGCGAATACGGCATATCCGCGAACGAGTCACTTTTAATAAATTTAACGTCTGTAGCCGAGCCAGCGTAGGCAAATGGTGCGCTCACTGATATGGCAAGTACCGTCACGATGGCGCTAATGCGGGGCTTTTGGCTGACGGCATATGAATACATGGCAATCCTTTCGGCAATTGTTTAACATTCCATAGCGGTAAGTATGCGCGTTTTTGAAAAAACAAACACTGGCGTATGAGGATTCTCGCTGCCACAAGTTCAACCAGCCGAGGCCATCAGCGTGGCTCTGCTAACAAATTGATACGTTTGGAGATTACGCGTGATGCTTCGTAAGCAATTTCACTTACTACATCGCGCGGTACGGCAAGATTGTCTTCACGCACGACTAAAAACGATAACACGGTCGGTAATTCGCGCAACATAACTTCGCAGATGGCGTCTGGATTGGGTTCGCTTGCAAGCAAAATGCGATCATGAATCGCCACTACCCGCAGTCCAGCATCCAATAGCGAAACCGCACCATGCAATGTATGGTGATTTAGTAACAGCCCCTCAATCTGCTTGACCAACTCGCGTTTGGCGTGATGCCCCAAAATCTTCTCTTCAGGCGGATTGGAGCGGATGATTTTATTTATCCAGCTAAACATAGGCTAGACCATTTTTAAGTATTTGTGTGTGTAATGTGCGATAGCGCTGCGGCAGTTAATTTAACGTATTTCATTGTCAAACCATCGTACAGACACGCAATTTGACAAAGTGTTCGTAGCAGATTGTGATGGTTCGTGTCGCCGTGCAATATGTGCAAACAATTATCGACAATGCTATGCTGAACTTGAATTTGCACTGGAAGTCACATGCGAGATAAACCTAAGTTAGATGCAACACACCAAACACTGATTGATCATCATGCTGCCATCCACACCGATAAGCGCGCGCCAACTGACTCGCGACTTACTTCACTTCAACACCATCAACCCGCCGGGCCAGGAGCGTGATTGCGCGTATTTTTTGGGTAGGCTGCTAAGCGATGCAGGCTTTAGCGTGGAGTACCACGAGTTCGCCCCCACGCGCACGAGCGTAATTGCTACTATCGGTGGGCGCCAAGACAAACCGCCAATTTGCTTTACCGGTCATATTGATATTGTGCCGTTAGGTGTCGCCGCATGGACGCGCGATCCATTCGCGGGTGAAACCGACGGGGAATTGGTCTACGGGCGTGGTTCGACGGACATGAAAAGTGGCATCGCTGCCTTCGTCGTCGCGGCGGTAAATTTAGCGCCGCTGTTAAAAAATTCCCCGGGAGTAACCTTGGTGTTAACCGCCTCTGAGGAAGTTGGCTGTGAGGGCGCTAAATATTTGGCCGATAAAAAATTACTTGATCGCGCCGGCGCTATTGTGGTGGCGGAGCCTACCGCTAACTATCCCTATATCGGTCATAAAGGTCTCATATGGATAGAGATTGAAACCAACGGCAAAACCGCGCACGCCTCAATGCCCGAGCAGGGTGAAAATGCTATTTTGAAAATGAATAAAGTCATTAACGAGCTTGATGGCTTTGATTGGCAGCATCATTGTGGCATTGGCTGCCATCACATCATGGGTAAACCAACAATGAATATCGCCACCATACAGGGAGGGCTCAATACCAACTCCGTGCCGGACGCGGCCAAACTAACCGTCGATATGCGAACCGTGCCGGGCATTGATCACGTGCATTTATGCCATTCAATTTCAAGCTTAATCGGCGAGCTTGGCACATTACGAAAAATCGTTGAAACACCACCACTTTATTCCGAGCCTGATGAATGGGTGGAGAGTGTTTATGATATCGCCGCACCATTTTTGCCAACTCGTCCAACACCAGAAACAATTATGTTTTCAACCGATGGCGCCGACTTAAAACGTGGCTATCTCGCGACGGGATGCGCGAGCGTGCCAACCATTATCTTGGGGCCAGGACAGCCAGAGTTGGCGCATCAGACTGATGAATGGTGCTCGATGGTCAAGCTCGATGAGTCGGTAGAAATGTTTGCTCGCGTGATGCGTGACTGGAATGGCATATAAGCTAAAAATAGCCGAACGCTAGCGGCCAGCTAAACTGAAACCACCATAGCCAACGCGAGCGAAATTAAAAACACCACAAATATTTTTTTCAAACTCTTTACCGGCAGCCGGTGTGCCAAACGCGCACCCACAGGAGCAAATAACATGCTCGTCGCCGCAATCGCGGCAAAGGCGGGTAAATAGACATAGCCAAAGCTCCATGCGGGCAAGCTGGCGTCGGTTAAGCCGGTGACAATAAATCCAGCCGTGCCTGCAATGGCGAGCGGCACACCGATGGCCGATGCTGTGCCTATCGCACGATGCATGGTCAATCCACACCACATTAAAAACGCAATAGACAGCACAGCGCCACCAATTCCTGCAAAACTCGACACTATTCCCATCACTGCACCAAAGACAAATAATCCAACCGCACCGGGGATTTGTGCAGCGCGATTTTTTAAAAGTTTTGCACCGACATCAAATAACATTTGAAACGTTAAAAAACAAATGAAGGCTAAAAAAAAGCTCTTTAAAAATGCCGTGGATGAAAAATGTGCAATGACGGCGCCACAAAATGTACCCACCAAAATGCCTGCCAACATGCCCCGCAAAATAGCCCACTCAACGGCTTGATGTTGATGATGTGTCCGCGCACTCATTAACGAGCCTGGAATAATTGTCGCCATTGAAGTCGCTAGTGCCATATGCACCACATGGTCACCTGCATAGCCGCGGGCGGCAAATATCATCGACAAAATAGGCACCATCACTGAGCCGCCACCAATGCCAAGTAAACCTGCAAAAAAGCCGACAAAACAACCGGTCAGCAAATACAGTAATAGGTATTGAATATCGGGGGACAACGACAGTCTACTTCGTCAGCAGTTTAAGCATCGCTTTGTACTCAGCGGCAGTCACCGGCGTAATTGAGAGTCGATTGCCACGCTGTAACGTGGTCATGTTTTCAAGGGCTTTGGTTTCGCGCATTTCACTTAAATGCACGAGACGGGTTTTTTTAACCAGCGCCACATCCACTAGCATCCAGCGCGGCGTCTCGCGCGTGGCCTTGGCGTCGAAGTATTTGCTATTAGGATCAAATTGCGTTTCGTCAGGATAGGCGGTGGAGGCCACCTTTGCTAATCCCGCCACACCCGGCATAGGACACGACGAGTGATAAAACAAAACTTCATCGTCAGGCTTCATCATGTCGCGCATAAAGTTACGCGCCAAATAATTACGCACGCCAAACCAAGCAACTGTTTGACCTTTAGCGGCCACCAAATTATCTATTGAAAATTCGGCGGGTTCAGATTTCATTAACCAGTGAGCCATAAATAATCCTAGTAAAAGATGGATTTTAGGGCTCGCTCGATACCGCACCTTGAACCCAAGTTCAAGGTAGGCCGCACGCCGTCTGCCATCAGGTTCATCCACGTAGGACGATCACACCGACATATCTACTAGCACGCAACCATCGACATAAAGTCTATCGGTTCAAAGGATGTAAGTACCAAGCGAGCGCTGAAATCCACCTCATTGCGAAGTGCGCAAGAAATTAAAAGAGTTTTTCTTGCTCTGAAATCGCTTTTTCAAGAGTTGCCTCGAATGCGCTGATTTTACTCTTGACGTAGGCTTCGTCAATGGCAATATTTGTGGTTTTCGTTACTGCTGTTGCGCTTTGGGCGGGCGATTGCAATTGTTCGTGCGCAAGATTGAGAGCCGCCATAATCGCGATGCGCTCATTACCAACTACTTTGCCTGTATCTCTAATTTCTTTCATCTTGCGATTCACTAGGTCAACGGATGCCAATAAATGACGCTCCTCGCCATCCGGCGCGGCGACGCGAAACTCGCGCCCTAATACGTTGATGGTGACCGCATTGGTTTGCGCCTTGGCCGATTTTGCGGTGCTCATGGACGCTCTCCTTCGACTTCCGGTATTTGCACAATCAGTGCTTCGATGCGGGTTTTTGCTTCACTTAGCTTTTCGGCGAGACGGCTTACCTCGTCAGACTTTGCTGCCAATTGCTGGCGCAACTCATTATTCTCGGCGCGGGAGCGCTGAAATAACGTGACGAAGTGGGTGAGCTTTTCTTCAAAGCGTTGAATATCTGCTTCCATAGAACAAATCGTAGCCAAAAAAACGTTTAGCGTCAATGATTAAGCTGATTATTTTAAGGTAATTTCCTTAATTACAATTCTAACGAAGAAAATGGGTCAACGCTATACTTTTAGCTTCCACAACTAGTGTAGCGAGGCTAAAGTATTTATCAACCCACGGTTTAGGCAAAAAAATACAATATCCGTCATGAATAGCCAAACACCATCCACGCTAGGATCAATCCAAAATGCTGTCGTTGCCGACGAATTAGGTGATGATGCTATTGCCAAGCTGAAGCTATTAGCCGACCATCTGCCGGTACTTATTGCCTACTTTCGTGCTGAAGATTTTGTCTGTGAATTTTGTAATCAAGCCTACGCAAATTTTTACGGTGCTAGCGTGGCAGATACGATTGGCAAAACGGTTCCGGAAATCATAGGTCAAGACGCTACTGACTTTATTCGGCCTTACATGGATCGTGCGCTCAAGGGTGAGCGTGTCTCATACCAGCGGCCAACGGTTACTAAAAATGGTGATCATCGGATTATTGAGGTCATACTCGTGCCCCATTATCCGCCCGGTGCATCGGCAGAAACCCCAAGCGTGGCGCTGGTGCTTATCAATGATGTGACTAAATTTCACGTAGCCGAACAATCTATCCGTGAAAGTGAAGAACGACTTCGTAAGTTTACGGACGCAACAACCGAAGCGATTGTGTTTCACGAAAACGGCATCATTTGGGATGTCAATGATGCTGGCGCAAAGTTGGTCAAGTTAGCAGCAGAAAAAATAATCGGCCAGCGCGTCATTGATTTTGTCGCCGAGGACTCGCGAGAAGCGGTGATGAGTAACATTCGAGCTGGTTTTGAACAAGCCTACGAGGGCAATTTGCTGCGGCATGACGGCACTACTGTCTGCGTTGAATTTTTAGGGCGTGTACTTAAATACGCTGACAAATCACACCGGATGACAGTCATTCGCGATATTTCGTTTCGTAAAGCATCCGAAGCGCGCATTCAATTTTTAGCCCATCACGATGCGTTAACGCGCCTGCCCAATCGGCTCCTGCTCGTTGATCGATTGCAGATGTTACTAGCGAGCGCGCATCGCCAACAAAAAATGCTGGCAGTCGCGTTCATTGATTTAGACCACTTTAAATCAGTCAACGATTCGCTCGGTCACTTTGCTGGGGACGAGTTACTCAAGCGTATCGCCCAACGGTTACAGGCGGCTGTGCGGACGAGTGATTTGGTCGGTCGTTTAAGTGGGGATGAATTTTTAGTCGTGCTAACGGATTTGGAGCGTGCTGAAGACGCTGCGCAAATCATTGACAAAATCATCGCCGCGATTGCCGTGCCATTTGCATTTGAAAGTGAAACAATTAACGTGACTAGTTCCATCGGCATCAGCATTTTTCCTAAGGATGGTGGCACGACGGACACCTTGATTCACAGCGCCGACATGGCAATGTACCAAGCAAAACAGCGAGGCCGTAATAATTTCCAGTTTTTTACCGAAAAACTGCAAAACTCTGCAACAGCGTCGCTGCAATTAGCCGGCAGGCTTCGTCAAGCAATTACGGCACTAGAATTTGTGCTGCATTACCAACCTGAAGTCCTGTCAAAAACGGGCAAGCCAAGTGCCGTCGAAGCGCTGATACGCTGGAAACACCCAGAGCTAGGCCTGCTAGGGCCTGATAAATTTATTGGCTTAGCGGAACAGCGCGGACTTATTATGCCGCTAGGTCGCTGGGTGATTGAAGATGCGATTCGTCAAGCGCGCGAATGGCGGGATGCGGGCGTTGCGATACCCATTGCGGTTAATTTATCCGCACTGCAATTCAAACAAAAAGACTTGGTGGAGCACATCGCCTTGCAGCTTAATAAGTATGCGATCTCGGGAGAGATGTTAGAGCTCGAATTAACCGAGAGCTTATTCATGGAAGACGTTGCCTCAACCACTAAAACACTGCATCGGCTAAAAGATTTAGGGGTCTCATTCGCGGTAGATGATTTTGGGACTGGATACTCATCCTTATCGTACTTAAAGCGCTACCCGATTGATAAAATCAAAATCGATAAATCCTTTATTCGCGATATTCCGAGCGACGCCGACAATATTACGATCACCCGCGCCATTATCAATTTGGCGGAAAGTTTGAATCTGCGCGTCGTCGCAGAGGGTGTCGAAACCGCTGAGCAATTAGCATTTTTAGAATTTCACAATTGTGATTTCATTCAAGGTTATTTAATTTCACATCCGTTGCCCGCCGCTGATGCATTTAAGTGGCTGGCTCGGCGTGTATAAATTGCCGCCAATTACGGCGGACTTAAATTGGGAAATGCTGGAATAGTTGGTTTCACGATAGGTGACTTCGCAATTTTCTCTTGGAGTAGTTGCAGAGCGCGCATCAGCTGAGCGTCTTCACCATTAAAGGTTGAACGTGGCAAATTATCGACCTCAATGTCTGGTTTTATACCAACGCCTTCGGTAATCCATTCCGACTTAACGCCATTATCAACGAACGAACCGAGCTCAGCCGCACGCGCGATGCCGTTATCACGCAGCCGATTTTCATCCGTTAACCAAATGCCAGCACCGGCAGTGGTTGTGCCAACCAAGGTGGCAATGCCAAGGCGGCGTAACCCTTCTGCTAACGTCTCACCATCGGAGTAAGTGTTGGCGTCGATCAGGGCCACTACATGGCCGCGGAAAGTCACTTGTTGATTCGCCGTGATTTGATCACTGCGCCGGGATTGCCAAAAATGCCAGGCTCTACGTTGTAGCTGCTCAATGATCCACGAATCGATATTGCCGCCGTCGTTATGGCGTAAGTCAATAATGAGCCCGTCGCGTTGAAACACCGGGTAGAACTCACGTGTCCAACGCGCAATATCATTTGCCCCCATGGCTTGCAGATGCAGGTAGCCGATGCGGCCTTTGCCAATTTCCTCAACTTGGACTGCACGGGCTTTTTCCCAGCTTAGATAACGAAGCTCGCGCTCGCGTCGTGGCGATACCGGCGCGACAACAACGTCACGCAGTTTGCCGCTAGCCGTTGTCACTTGTAGAAATACCTGCTTATCAACTTCGTTACGCAGCAGCTCACCCATGCTCAATTTGTCGGCGGCATTCACGCCGTTAACGGCGGTGATGGTATCGCCTACATTGATATTGACTTCCGCTCTCGCCAGCGGGCTACGCTCCTCAATTAGTTCGCTATCCCCGCCGTGTAACGTTGTTACGCGAAAGCCTGCCGTCGTTTTTATAAATTCTGCACCCAAGCCGGCGATATTAATGGTGTCCTGACCACGACGAACGTCCGGCGCACCGACTTGGCTATGTAGGGCACGCACTTCACTTGTCATCTGGGCAATCGCGTCGCTCACCTCCGCTCTATCGGTGGCGCGTGCGAGCAACGGTTGATAACGGGCACGAGCGCTCGCCCAATTGGCGCCGTGCATATTTTTGTCGTAAAAATAATCGCGGTGCATCCGCCATGCATCTGCATAGAGTTGTTTCCACTCTTGGACAGGATCAATTTGGATCATCCAATCGCGCGTGTTGACTTGAAATTTCGCAAATTCTGGCACTGGTGGCGCTGCTTTACCGACATCGAACATAAACACATCATTTACACGCCGCACCATCAATTTTTTACGGTCCTCGGTCATCTGATAACTGCGAATATCCTCAATGAACGTGTCCACGCTAGGTGGCAGCGGATTAGGCGCTTCAATGGCGATCGAGCGTAATGCCAGTTTGCGATCAGACGATTCAAGACTTAGGAAATAAAGCCGCTTGCCATCAGTAGATAATTCACGATAGTTGCCTGCGGGCATTGGTACTTCGTAAAGCCGTTCACGCACGTCTTTAAAGGCAATAGGCGGTACTGGCTTGGGTGGTGGCGTTGGTGTTTGAGCAGGCGCGGGTGTGGATGTTGGTATTGGCGCTGGTGTCGATGAGGGCTTCGCCGCGTAAGGCGCAGCGGACTTGTCTATTTCTGCTGGTGGCTTTGCAACCGGCGGCGGCGCTAGTTCATCGCGTGGCAAAAACGGCCAGCGTGCTGCCGCATCTAGTGCATATGCGTACAACTTTGTTTGCTTATCAAAAAATGGCGATGGTCGTCGCTGGCCCCAGGGCCCTGTCACGACGGTTTGCAATTGGCGGTTCGCCAAGAAATACAACCATTTGCCATCCTGTGAAATAACCGCATCGCGAGCATCGTAACGGTCGGTAGTCAATACGGTCAGTTTTGTGGTGGCGATTTCCAACACATATAGCTGTAAAAATTGATTTTCAGCGGGCTTGCTAAAGTTAATGTAGCGGCTATCGGGTGAGAAGGTAACTTCGCCATATTCGCCGAATGGGTTACGGTCAATCACTCGCGTGCGCTTAGTGGCTACATCGGTCAAATAGAGTTGTCGCGTTTTGTCGTCATGCACCACCCATTTGCCGTCCGGGGAGACAGATATGCTGCGTCTTAATACCGTGGCATCCTTGGTTAGTGTGGTGGCAGCGCCCACGCCATTTGCTGGGTAGCGGGTCAATTCAAATTCACCCGTCGCATCCGTGAAGGCATACACACTTTTTCCATCAGGCGAAAACACACCGTCGCGGGCGCGGATAGTGGTATCTTTGACTAACTCAACGCGCCGACCATTGCCGACAGGAAACACCACCATCTCACCACGCGCGGTGATGACAACACGATCACCCGTTGGCGATGGCGCCACCGAGGTTACAAAATCCCACGGCGTTTTTACCCAGCGGGTGCGCATTTGTTCAAAATCAGATTGCAATGAAATCGACAACACCGTTGACTTGCCGATCGCCACGTCGTACACATTAATGTCAGCACCACGCTGATAGACAATGCGCGTCCCATCGCTTGAAATGCTGGCAAATCGAATATCAAAATCACGATGCTGCGTGTGTTGTGTTGCATTGGTCGCACCGTCACCGCGTTTGGTCATTGACCAAATATTCATGGTGCCGTCTCTGTCAGACAGATAAAAAATTCGCTCGCGTCCACACATTGGCTGGCGGCTGATGCCAGCGTACTCGCGTGTCAGCAATTGCGCCTCTTGTTTGCCGTCAAACGTCCAAACACGCTGTACAGTGCCACCCCGATAATTTTTGACGTTATCACTCAACAGCGGATGACGGGTAAAAATAAAATCGTCCCCCATCATGCAGCCCTCAGCCGCCTGTGCAAGAGGCAGCGGGGTAGAGACGCGCGTCACGGGATCAATGGTAAACATGCGCTGCTCCGGTTTGCCGGAGAAACGTTGCGTTGAGTAGAGCACCTTACCCGCGCTGTTAAAACCCTGCACGCGTGCGGTGTCGCCATCATAGGTTAACCGCGTTGGCAAGCCACCTGTAATGGGCATCACATACACCTCTGCCGGGCCCTCATAGCGCGCGGCGAACGCTATAAGCTTACCGTCGGGCGAAATATAGGGCGTATTTTCTTCCGCTAAATTGGTGGTGAGGCGTTCGGCGCGCGTATTGTTAAGTGTGATGCGCCACAGATCACCCTCGGCGACAAACACCACCGTGTCGTTGTGAATGGCGGGTTGCCGATAATAGCCAAGTTTGGCTAGCGGTGAGGCAACAGCGGGGGGTGCGGCCACGGCGGATTGAGCAATTAAACACAATAGCAGTAGCAACAATGTAGTTATTGTTTTCTTAGCAAGATTGGCCGCAAAATTTATGAGGCAGAGCTGATTGACAAGCTCAATAGCGGCGTTGGACGGTATCATTACGCTCTCGTGGTAAATAAATGAAGCCCACATTATGCCGTTGTTCAGGTACGACCAAATGATGATTCAGGTGACCAAAGGTGACTAAATATGTCTGAAGAAGCTATTGATCGTGACTCTATTCGGCGGGTGCTGGTGGTAAAGCTTCGCCATCATGGTGACGTGCTGTTATCTTCACCCGTGTTTCGCGTCTTAAAGTCTAACCTTCCCCACATTGAGACCGACGCCTTGGTGTACAGCGACACCCGCGAAATGTTGAGCGGTCACCCGGATGTGAGCCAAGTGCACACGATTGATCGCGAGTGGAAACACCAAGGAATTTTTGCGCAGTCGCGCGCTGAGTGGCAGCTTATTTCGCAACTACGACAACGCCGCTACGATATGCTGCTGCATCTGACCGAGCATCCCCGTGGAGCGTGGCTTACGCGCTTATTACGGCCACAAATATCGGTTGCACCGCGAGCCACCGGCATGAGCGAGGGGCGCAATTCGAATTGGTGGCGCGCCAGTTTCACCCATACCTTTCCGCTCCCGAAGACCACCTTTCGTCATACCGTTGAACAAAATTTAGATGCGTTACGACGCCTTGGCCTTCATCCAACGGTGGAGGAGAAAAAACTGCTGCTCATACCAGGTATCGAGGCCGAGAAAAAAATAGGTGCGCTGATGGCCGCACATGGCGTTGAGGCGAAGCGCTTCATACACATGCATCCCACATCGCGCTGGTTTTTCAAAACCTGGCCGGCTGAGAAATTTGCCGAGTTAATTTTGCGTCTGGGTAAGCAAGGTGAGCGGGTAGTGTTGACGGCGGCGCCCACCACGGAGGAACGCAACATGATCGCGGCCATAAAGACCCATCTAAAAGCGCCGATTGTCGATTTAACGGGTGAGCTAAATTTGAAGGAATTAGCCGCACTCACCGCGCGCGCGAAAGCATTTGTCGGTGTGGACTCCGCCCCGATGCATATTGCTGCCGCGATGCAAACCCCTACCGTTGCCCTATTTGGCCCATCTGGGGAAAAACATTGGGGGCCATGGGCGACTAAATTTCGCGTGGTAGCCTCAACAAAACCAGAACACTCGTGTCGCCCGTGCGGCAACGACGGTTGCGGCGGTTCCAAAGTCAGTGATTGCTTAATGACCTTAAGCGTGGCCGATGTACATGATGCGGTGAATGAAATATTGGCAAGTGACTAGCATTGGCGGTAATCTTTAGCGGCTCACGATAATGCTTGGAAACACCCGTCCAGCGGAGTTTTTGTCTAAATTAATAGGTATTAAATTCAACATAAATCCGGAGAAGTGCTCCATGCGCCACGTAAAAAATAGTCCGCAAGTCGTATTAAAAAAAGTCACCATCGCTGCCACTTTAATGATGAGCGGCATACCCATCGGCGCTGCTGCACAACCAGCCACAGGCTTTGGCTATAAAACCCCGCCCGCGCCGCTACAGGCGATTGTTGAGCAACAGCGCGCACCATCCGTTAATTTAAGTCCACGCCGTGATTTGGCGGCGATGATTAAAGCGCCGTCATTGCCGAGTATTACCGAGGTAGCGCAGCCGGAGTTGAAATTGGCCGGGTTACGCATTAATCCCCGCACCTACAGCCAAAGCCGCTTTTTATTTGGTGAAGATTTATGGCTATTTGAAGTGGAATCGCGTAAGGAAATGCGCCTTACCGGCTTACCCAAAAATTTGAAGTTAGCCGATATGGCGTGGTCGCCCGATCAACGCACCATTGCATTCACGCATATCTCTGAGGCCAACGGTGTCGAATTATGGGCGGTAGATATTGCCTCAAAAACGGCGAAAAAAATCACCACCCAACGCCTCAATACTGTTTACGGTAGAGGCTTTAGTTGGTTACCGGATAGCAAGAATTTGCTGGTGCGATTACGCCCAGCCAAGCTTGGTGCGGCGCCGTTAGCGGTGACGATTCCGCAAGGCCCCAACACCCAAGATGCGTTGCCGGGCACTGCACAGCGGCAAGTTCGAACCCTGCAAGATTTGTTAAAAAACGAAAACGATGCGCTGATTTTTGATCATTACACCATTTCACAATTAGCGATAATCGACTTAACCGGCCGCGCTAAAAATATCGGCACGCCAGATCGCATGCTCGGCGCGAGCGCCTCTCCTGATGGAAAATTGTTGCTCACGCAATCAATCGAGCGCCCCTATTCCTACATTGTTAGTGCCGCGTCTTTTCCGCGCCGAATCGAGGTGCGTGAATTAAACGCTGCGGCAAAAGTCATTCACACCGTCGCCAAGCTGCCGTTGCAAGAAGGCCTGCCGCCGGGTAACGATGCGGTGCGCCAAGGTGCACGCGATATTGCTTGGCGTGCCGACGCACCGGCGATGCTGGTGTGGGCAGAGGCACAAGACGGTGGCGACCCGGCCCGCAGCGCCGAGACGCGTGATGCGCTATTCATGCATGCCGCGCCGTTCGCCGGCAAACCGACCGAGCTAATGAAATTAGCCAGCCGTTACGCCGGTGCGCAATGGGCGCGTGGCGATTTGGCATTAGTCAGTGAATATTGGTGGAAAACCCGCGCCATCAAAATTTGGAAAGTCGCCCCCGATGCTGCATTTGCAACAGCCTTGACATCAACCACATCAACTAAACCCGAACTCATCAATAGTTATTCGTCAGAAGATCGCTATAACGACCCCGGCGCACCGTTCATGGTCATGGATGCGGCGGGTAATCAACGCATGCTCATCGCGGATGACAAAGAGTCTATTTTCCTCGACGGTCAAGGTGCATCCAAAGATGGTGATCGCCCGTTTGTTGATCGCCTTAATCTGACAACGAAGAAAAAAGAACGCCTCTTCCAATCGGCTGCCCCGGTTTATGAAAACGTCATCGCGCTGCTTGATAACGAAGGCAAACGTATCCTCACCACCCGCGAGACACCGACCGCGCGCGCCAACTTTTTCTTACGCAATTTACAAGCTGAGAAAGATAAGCAGCTCACCCAGCTAACCACCTTCCCACATCCAACACCGCAATTAGCCGGTGTACAAAAAGAACAAATCCGCTATAAACGGGCTGATGGCATTGACCTCACCGCCACGCTTTATCTGCCAGCCAACTACGACGCCAAACGCGATGGCCCACTGCCGCTTTTGATGTGGGCGTACCCACAAGAATTCACCACGGCGAACGCCGCCAGCCAAGTCACGTCGTCACCTTATCGTTTCAATGCGGTGAGCTTCTGGGGGCCACAAGCTATGTTAGCGATGGGCTATGCGGTGCTCGACGATCCATCAATGCCCATCGTTGGCGAAAATGGTAAAGAGCCAAACGACACCTTCCTGACGCAATTGATTGCGGGCGCTGAAGCGGCGATCAATGAAGTGGTCAAACGCGGCGTGGCGGATCGTGAACGCATCGCCATCGGTGGCCATTCCTACGGCGCGTTCATGACCGGCAACTTACTCGCCCATACCCGCCTGTTCCGCGCGGGCATTGCCCGTTCAGGCGCCTACAACCGCACCCTCACCCCTTTCGGTTTTCAAGCCGAGGAGCGCCCGTACTGGAAAGCAAAAGAGGTCTACAGCGCGATGTCACCGTTTAACTATGCGGAGAATATTAAAGATGCGATGTTAATCGTTCACGGTGAACAAGATAACAACCCCGGTACATTCCCGATTCAAAGCGAGCGTTTATTCCAAGCGATAAAGGGCTTGGGCGGCACGGCAAGATTGGTGATGCTGCCAAATGAAAGCCATGGCTATCGGGCGCGGGAATCAATATCGCACATGTTGTATGAGACCAACTTGTGGATGGAAAAATATGTGAAGAATGCAAAGCCGCGCGACGTTGTTGCGCTAAAGGCGGCTGACGCAAAGTAGTTGAGCAGCATTTCACTTAAGGGCGAGTGCGGCGTGAGCTGATTAAAAATAACAGCCACGTTCGCCACACCCTAACCTCGGAAGCACAAGACCGAACGAATAAACACTATTTCTGGCGCGCCGTTCGGCGCATTATTAGCTCAAAATGCCCGCCAATAAACGACTTTCATTTATTGATTTTCGCTGCCAGACGCCAACGGCTTAGCGCAAATTGCCCGTGTGCCCTAACGAATAACGCCCCGGCTGTGGCCAAACGGTGAGACCGTGTGGCTCGCGACCGACGTTGATTTTGTCCACGCCGCCAGTAGCGGTGTCGAATCGATACACCACATGGTCGTAGCGCCCGGACAGCCAAAGATGCTTGCCGTCGGCACTTACATTACCCATGTCCGGGCTGCCACCGCCGGGAATCTGCCAATTTTTAATTATTTTTTCGCTTGCAAAATCCATCACTGATACGCTGCCTTTACCACCTGGTTTGCCGCGAATCACGTTGCTACCGCGATTGGCGATATAGAGCGATTTACCATCACGGCTCGGGTAGAGCCCGTGTGCGCCGATACCGGTGGCGATAAAGCCGACTTGCTTAAACGACTCACCGTCCACAATATGAATACCATCGGCCATCATGTCAGCGACATAAAAACGCTTGCCGTCGGGCGAGGCGCGGATATCTTGAGGCATACCGGGTGTGGTGCAAATCTCAGCACCTGCTTTGGCGGGATCCGGCACGTATTTTGGTTTCTTGCCCGCTTTATCAATGATAGCTAACGCGTCAGCACGATCAAAATATTGGCTGAGCCTGATAGTGTCCAGCACCTTACGATTGACCAAATCAATTTTGGTGAGCGAGCCATTAAATTCGCAGGTAAACAATGCGAAGCGGCCATCGATTGAAAAATCAGCATGATTGATGCCCGCGCATTTCGGCGTCTGGATGGTGAAGCTTAATTTCATGGTGCGCGGATCACGAAAATCGAGCCGCTTAAAGGCTTCGGCAACAACGATAGCGTATTTGCCATCGGGCGAAAAATACATATTGTAGGGGTCATCTACCGCGATATTTGCACCGGGCTTGCCCGTGAGCGGATCAATTGGCGTCAGGCTACCATCGGTGCGACCTTCGGCGTTGTTCGCCACCCACAAGGTGCGTAAATCCCACGATGGCACCACATGCTGCGGATGTACGCCGACCTTAAATTTGTTAATCACCTTCAACGTGGAAGGATCAATCACACTAACCGTATTTTCACCACGATTGGGCACGTACACGCGCGGCAGGGCATTCGCCACCGCAGCACTCAACTTGGTGGCGACCGTCTCGCTATATAAATTGGTTGGGTCAGGCACGCTTGGCATACCCGCGACGGGCGCAATCTCAACTGGCTTTGCCGCTGGTGTGGTTTGTGTGGTCTGGGCGGTAACCCATATTGCCGCACCAGCAAGCGTACTAATGACAACGACAGATATTGATTTCTGAATACTGAACAACGCCATTTGTTTCTCCAATACCTAATTTAAGTTGCCGTTATTAAACCAGTTTCATGTGTGTGCGCCAAGTTGCTATCGTTTACTTGTTATGGTTTGAGGACAGTCTGACGAATCGCCTCTACCGTTTCTTCTACAATGACGCCTACCCCCAATTTTCCCAACGCCGCGCTAGATTGACGTGCATCACCACCGATGCCATCCGCATTCACCGCCGCATTTTTTAGTTTGTCTTCACGCACCAACGAGGCATCCAGCGCAAGCATGAGAGACGTATCCGCACCCGCCGCATGAGTGCCAATGTCAACTGTACTCAAGCCTTTGCCACGTAACAGACGCACGTATTGTTGTTGCGTGGCTACATAATATTGCGCAATAAAATGCACGCGTGATGTCGGTGGCTTTTGCTTCGCTAACCTTGCCCATTGCAAATTTAGCTGTGCCGCAATTTGCCGCAACTGCGACTGGTAATTACCCGAGTCACCAAGTAACACCACGTCGGTAAAACCGGCTTGTCGAAAACTATTTGCCGCACCCATCAACACCCCCGCAAAAGCCGCCTCCGAGATGGAAATGGTGCCCGGGTAACGCATGTGCCCAGTCGGCGGATTGATATTACCTTCGGGGACATAGGCCACAACTGGGGCAATGAGCGCATTACCAAGTGCTAACGCAATACGCTCACTTAATATATTGACGCGCCGATTATGTTTATCAAGCGCCATGTGTGCGCCGTTTTGCTCAGTGCCGCCGATGGGAATGATAATCGTGGTGTTGCCCGCCTTAATCGATTGCGCCACTTCCGGCCATGTCATCGCGGCAATTGCCGTATTGGCTGTGGCGGCAGGTTTAGCTGAATAGGCAGGAAAGACCAGCCATAAGTAGATAGCCAGCGCGTAAAGTAAACGTGGGGAACAAAAGTATTGCCGCATTCTTAGCTCGAATTAGAAAAAAACTCAATATACACGGCACTTTAAGACCGACGTTACAGCGACTAAAAAACCTACAGCAACACCGACGGCAGCACGACTGACTTCAAAAATTTTGGTGCACGCCGTCGATGTGCGGTAGCGCGGCTTCCTTGTTCGAACGCGTAGGCAATTTCAAATAATGTGGGCTCGCTCCATGCAGTGCCAACAAATGAAATGCCACAGGGCAGTCCCGCCACAAACCCAGCAGGCACGGTGATGTGCGGATAACCGGCGACTGCCGCAGGGGAAGAAAATCCGCCGCCGCTATTGTCCCCTCGCAAAAAGTCCGTCAACCACGCGGGGCTGCCTGTGGGGGCGGCGAGCGCGTCTAAATTATTGTCTTTCAACGCACGATCAATGCCCTCGGCACGTGAAAATCGATGATTGTTGGCGAGTGCATCCAAATATTCTTGGCTGCGTAAATCCCCTTTCGCGTTGGCGCGAATCATGTGCTCTTGCGCAAAATAAGGCATCGCCTTGTGACGATTTTTTTCGTTGTATGCGATGATGTCAGCTAGCGATTTGATCGCCAAATTAGGCGCGAATTCAGCTAAGTAGGCGGCCATATCGGCTTTGAATTCGGTGAGCAGCACCTCATATTCGGTGGCAGCATATTTAGTGGCGTTCGGTAATTCGGCAAGCTCAATCAAGGTCGCCCCCTCCGCACGCAAAATAGCCAGCGACTGCTCGATGACATTAGAAGCAAGATCATTGCGGCCACCAAATTGGCTGCGAATAATGCCTAAGCGTTTGCCCTTGAGACCGTCTTTTTTAAGATGCGCGGTGTAATCCATTCGGCGAGCGTTCGCCTCCACCGTGGCGCTATCGCGGCTATCCGAGGCAGCGAGTATGGTGAGCAGCACAGCAGCATCCGCCACATTTTGAGTCATCGGGCCAGCGGTATCTTGCGAATGCGCGATCGGCACAATACCATCGCGGCTGACTAGCCCAAGGGTAGGTTTTAGACCAACAATCCCGTTGGCACTGGCGGGAGAAACAATGGAGCCATCGGTCTCAGTGCCAATTGTTAATGCCGCAAAGCCTGCCGCCATGGCCGCACCTGAGCCTGCACTTGAGCCGCTGGTATTGCGATCAAGCGCGTGCGGATTTTTTGTCAATCCGCCGCGTGCACTCCAGCCGGAGGTGGAGCGGGTGGAGCGAAAATTCGCCCACTCGGACAAATTAGTTTTGCCGATAATCACCGCGCCCGCGTCGCGAAGCTTATTGACGATAAAGGCATCGCGTGGAGCACGCGCACCCACGAGTGCGAGTGAGCCTGCGGTGGTTTGCATCTTATCGCGGGTCGCGATATTGTCTTTAATGAGTACCGGAATGCCGTGCAGCGGGCCACGCACCTTTCCTTCAGCACGCTCTTTATCCATCGCGCGCGCAATGGCGAGTGCGTCTGGATTTAGTTCAATCACAGCGTTAATGCGCGGGCCATTTTTATCAAGCGCTTTTATGCGCGACAAATAGCGTCGCGTTAGCGCCACGGCTGTTAGGCGGCTCGCTGCCATCGCGGCTTGTAATGCAGCCACGCTGGTCTCGGCGATATCGATTGATGATGCGTTTTTAGTTGCCGCCACTGTCTCGTCTCCTATCCACAAGGCCAGCGTGAGGGCACTCGTTGTTTGCAAAAATTGGCGGCGTGTTTTTTTATCTGCAAGCGTCGATGATTTCACTGGTTTCACAGAACACACTTATCAAGAAATAAACGTTAATTAAAGAAGAAATGAAACCAAGCTCACATTGCGCACCAAGGCGGGTATCTGCTCGGCATCCACTGCGATGCTTTCATTAATGGAGAGGGTGAAACCGGGCGGCAAAACGCAATCGGATAATTCTAAACACATGTGCAGCGCTTCGTTCTTGCTGTGCCTAATTAAAAAATAGATTTGTCACCGAATCAAGGCTAGGGTTGCCAAGTGCGAGCACCGTAATGGCTAGCGATTGCGCGCACTAGACACACGTTTATCTACGTCGATGTTAGTACTTTCGCTACTCTCGCCGACTTCGCACAGTTTTTCTATGCATTTAAAACTTCACCGCAATTGCAACGCAAAGAGGCCAACCTGAAAACCGCAACTATCCCGTTACTTCGCGTAACCGAAGAGTTTCGCAACGCCACCGAAAACGGCTTGCTAGAGGGTGAAGCGCTTTCCGGCTTTGTTGTGCAATCGATTTGTGAATCAGGTAACCGGCGGCGGGCACAACCAGAGTTCATCGCGAGGGGTTTACAAGTACGCAATGAGGTACGAAAAACCGGCGACTACGTTTCAGCAAAAACTGTTTTTTAAACTTTGAAAAAAACTGTCAAAGACCGCGGCGCAAGCCCAACCAAAAGGCAATGTTGCTATCAAAACAGAAAAGAAAGCATCGCGTAAATGACAGACCGCTTTCGTTTCGCACACGCGGCGGCGGAAAACTTGCAGCGGCTCGACAAATTTATCCTTGAACCTAGAAACGGCAGTTGGACGGGTGTGCCCTACAGGGATAGCGTCTCCGTTGGAGACATGAGTGTGCATTTTTCGGACTTCCTAGCAAGGCCTCATTTGGCAAACATGGACAGAGCAGGCCTTATCCTGCAAGGAGGAATAACGCGGCTAGGGAGTTTGAACAATGTGCAATCGCACCTCTAGGATGCCTCACCAACTTGGTGAACGTGCTAAACCGCTCAACTCGTTTATTCACGCTCACGTTCAAGCAACTAAAGCGCTCAACTGCCGTTTCTAGGTTTAATGACGGCATCGCGCAAGCAAAGCGCTTTGCGACCCACGACTTACGCTGCTCTTCTTATTACGCGTTCGGGCTTAGGTGGCTTAGCGACAATGATTCTGCGAAGAAATGACGCTGACTCCTTTAGCTTGCGCTTTAGTATTTGCGCAAAACAGTCCACGCCACCGAAAGCAAAATATGTCCTTCGTAAGCGCATCTGACCACCGCTCACCCTCAGCCGCGACACCTCACCCCCGGGGTTGTCGGACTCATGGCGACGGCTTGATGCCTTCTAGGACAGCGAGAATTGCAGCACCAGCGTTGGGCGCATTACGCTTTCCGCTGGCATTAAGATTTACGTTAGGCGCGTCTCGCCACTGCTTGTTTTCACCAATCCATTGCAGGCCACGCGCAAAGTTTTCTGTCCATGTTCCGGTGTGGCCTTTTGCCAGTGTCTCGGCGGCGGCTTGGTTCAGGCCGCGGGTAACGGCGTCGCGCAGTGTGAGCCGGAAAGAGTGGTCGGCGGGTAGTGCGTGCAGTAGCTCAAGGAGGTCACGCATGAGAATGTTGTGGCATACGGCTGAGGCGTTATGCGGGTTTAACCATCGACCACTCGTCATCTGGCCTGGCAGCACCCCGATGTCTGCCTTCTTCACCGCCGCATTGAGATACGTTGCCTCGCCGGTGGCAACGGCGAGCCGTGCGAGCAGCCCAACGCTGAAAGCGTTGTAGTTCCAGTTCATGACAAGCGGGCGCGTCACGGCCCAGTCGCCGGATTTACGCGCGGCGGCGAAATATCTTGCATCCTTCGTCAATTCCTACGCGCTTAGTAGTGCGCGCCCGCAGAGGCCGTTGTCAAATTGCAGACCGCCGTCGTCGCGGTCGTCAGCGATCCAGCCGTTCACTATTATTTCAGGATGCTTTTTAATGATGCCCGCGACGATGACGCCCACTTTCTCCCGCGGGTTCAGCCAAGGACCCACGGGAAACGGAAACACACCGCTGGCGTGCTGGCGCTTAACGAGCCAATCAGCGGCAGCGCCAACATGTTTGATGAGTTAAGCCTCAGGCCCGTGAAAAAGCATTGCTGTACGTACGAGGGCATCGATTGAAAACGCGGCGTCGCGTAACCCGGCCGTCATTTTGCGTGGGTCGCCGCTCGGGTTTTTCGCCCATGGCAGCGCGCGCAGTCCGTGCTGAACATTGATGAGCCAACGGTCACGCGCCCGCTTCACGTCGAAAGGCTCACGGTTTATGGGTGGGAAATAATGGGCAGTTGTTTCCGGATTGCCTACCCACGGGGCAAGCGCGATTGTGGCCTCCGCCGCCGCCGCACGCATGGCGGCCCCGTCTTCGGCAGCCAACGCACGACTAACCTCGTCGCGTGCGGGTTACGTTTGCCTCGTGAACTCGCGCGATGGGCGTTCTCCAGTCTCGGCGGCAACGGCGCATTGCAGATTGGCAAGTAAGGTGCAGAGCGCGAGCGCAGAGCCGTATTTGCCAATCTGCGATAGGCTATTGCGTCTTAATGTCATGCTAAAAGATTCGCGTCATTTGAGGCGGCGGCTAGCATTCGCGCTAGACGGCGCGTCGAAAAATTGAACCAGTCCACGTTGATTTCCTCGCTCCGAGACTTGTTTTAAGCCTTGTTGTCAGAGGGTGAGATTGTATTCCATCCCACCCCACTCGGCTGCCAGCATCCGAACGCTAACGTCTAAAGCTGGTTGCGAGTGCATTCCCACTAAATAATGTGCGTTCGTTTGCGCACAGACCAGCTCTGCGATCTAGGCCACACTCATTATTTATCTACTCGCGGAACGAACATGATCAATGCTCAAAAACCGAATTTTGTCATCCTTCCAGGGCTGCTCACCGACGAAGCGATGTTTGGTCTTCAGGTGCGTAACCTCAGTGAAATCGCGCACTGCACCGTTGCCGACTATTCAATGGCAGACAGCATCGCTGACATGGCGCGTGAAGTACTAGCGCAAGCGCCGGCAAAGTTCGTGATGATGGGTTTTTCCATGGGCGGCTATGTCGCCCTAGAGATCATGCGGGTGGCGCCGGAACGCGTGCAGGCACTCGTGTTGATAAGCACCAGTGCGCGACCCGAAAGCGATGACGCGCGCGCGGGACGTGAAAAAATGATGGCGCAGGCGCTGAATAATTTTCAGATCGTACTTGATCTGATGATGCCTAAGTTTTTGCATCCATCGCGGATGCGCTACCACTCGAATGTGATCACCGTATACGCGATGGGTTTGCGCATCGGGGCGGAGACGTTTCTCCGACATTCTCGCGCCATCATGAGCCGTCTCGACAGCCGACCTTACATGCAAAACATCACCTGCCCAACCTTGGTGATGTGTGGTCGCGATGATGTGCTGACGCCGGTTGCGTTACACGAAGAACTTGCCGCCGGTATTCCCGGCGCCCGGTTGCGCGTTTTGCCGGAGAGCGCCCATTTTCTGACTATCGGACAACCAATATTGGTATCCGAGGTGTTACGCAATTGGATAATGGAGCTCGACTTGGCGGAGCGGTTCCGCGAGAATGTCGCCGCCGCCTAAGGGCGTAATCATGCTGATGAAATTCGAAACGCAAGATGATAAAAAAGTACCAGCGCCTGACCCACGTCAAACTCATCAGGCTCACTACCTTATGAAAGCCTCGGGTTTGTGCTTGACGATGGCATCGCCGAAAGGATGAGCGCAGAAGCTAACAGGGCCAGCATGACAACCTGTTCGGCCACACTTGCACCGGTCACGCGACCGGCGACAGCGGCGAAACAAACCATCAGCAGATTGATGCCAATGCACGCATACCAGAGGCCGACAGCTGCTTGGCCATAGCGTCGGTTCAATAGGTTCACGACTCCACAAAACGCGATAGCCATCCCCGCGCCAAAAAACCAAACTTTGCCGCTGGGGGTTAACGAGAGAGTGAAGGTTGTAGCCATATGCAGAAGGCCCAAGGCAAGGGTGACGGTGGCGGATAGTGCGTAAAGGATCTTCACGTAATTGACTCCTCGTAAGATGTGGCGGGCGGCGATCAAATTAGTTAACCGGGCGGCCACGATAACGATACTACAGCCTGACACAACGCTGGACAAGCTCAACAAACAAAACATTATCGGTTGAAATTTTATGCTTCCTAGCAAAAGTAGGCTGCTGCAATGTCGCGATAGCCGTGCCTTGCGTTTGGTGATTAGTATTTCGCCGCTAGCGACCAAGCCAGACACGCATCTCTCTCCATTTACATCTCGCCTGTATTTTGATTGCCTGAATTTGCTGGTAGACGTGCAAGCTTCGCGCATAGGCAAACAGCTTTTCTTTCCAGACAACAAAGGCGTTATAAAAAGTCGCGAACCAGCCAATGGTCATCAGCGCTGGTCTGGTCAATGAAAAAATGCGTGCCAGTAACGCCGTGCCGACAACTTTTGCCACGATGAAGAGTTGCGCGCCCATTACAGGATGGTGATTTGCAATCAGCCAAAAGGCGAATAACTTGACGGGCAGCAATACGACGACTGGAAAAAGAAACGCCATTAAGGCGACAGCGGGCGGCAAACGCTGAATAACGGCATCGACCCAGCAAATAAAGGGCAGCTTGCCAAGCCACGCCATGAAGGCCAGCAACCCATCCCAAAGCCAATCTTCAAGGAATAACCAAATGACCGCAACAACGGCAAAAATGCTACGAAAAAAACGTGCTATCAAGCCAGATGAATACGACGACTGCGCAGACTCAGGCAAACAAACTCCATCAGGTTGGCGTAGAGCTTATCGGACAACATGCGGCGGGCGAAGTTGCGGCGACCAACGCCCACTTCGATGGCAACAAATGAGCATCCAGCCTGCGCACACACGCTGCGACCAGACGTTGATGCTATCGCTTTCTAAGTTTCGGTTCTGGTATTCGGGCGCATCCCTATTCCCATGCCCAACAAGCGTACATGCTGCGGCAATGGGACTTGAAGCGCATCGGCAAGGGCGGCGTGGATGGGGAGGCGGGCACTCATTGTTGATGAGGTTATTTTGTTAAGCCATAGCAGTTATAAATTAGGATACTAGCAATGACGGGGGGTTTGGAGCAAAAAAGATCGGGGATAACCGTCGATAGATGAGTTCAAAAAAATTCTTTGCGTAGCTAGTTTTCGTAAATAAATAACGTTGACACCTTTAATTTTTTTATTCGCGCGCTACCGAAAATTAATGCGAGTTTGAGACATTTGATTCGCGCAATCTTTCCTCGTGCCGTTTCTTGATTTTCAGCGCTACGACAAATGCAAACACGGCAATTGCCGCCCATATCAGCGTGAGCACCATACGTCCGGTGGTATCGCCAAACAATGCGAATAGCACGTCATTCGCCCAACACCGTTGACACAATGATCGCAAGGATCGGTCAGAAGCGGCGATCCCGAGTGCAATCATTCCATTGATTCCAGCAAAAACAAGCATCAGATTTGCAAACATTGTCGGACGCATCGTTAACGCCCGAAACGATAGTAACCACGGATGATTGCCTCAATTACATTTTCAGGGTCTTTCAGTTTTGGTGCGTTTGGTAATCTAAAGCGCGGCTCGTCACAAGTACACCCTGCTGGCGACTTGTTTGGATCGGTTGCAGCCGGAATGAAATCGTTGTTAGTACGTTTGTCGCTAGGTGAGCAGGCGTTGGGGCTTGCTGGACAGCTCCAACGCAAACAAATGTACCCGCCGTCATTGTTATAGTACCCGGCACTTTCACCAAGACTATTTTCACCACCCGGCGACGGCCTTGGAGATTGTGGTTTTGGATGCCGATGATCAAAGCGCCGCTGCGCTGCGTTGCCACCAGAGTTGCCGGGCTGGGGCTTAAGGCCATCTTCATCAATGCTATTCAGCGGATCATTTTGAACTTACAAATATAAATTCAATCCACCAAGCTGCCCAATCGGATCACTCTGCACATACCGCCCCGTCGCCGGATCGTAATCCCTAAAGTAGTTGTAATGCGTATTAGTCTCACGATCAAAGTACTGCCCCGGAAACCGCAGGTTGTACTTGAAGGGTGTCGTGCCATTCACATTGTTGGGATTCTCATCCGGCGCATTATTCCCAAACGCATCGTCATTGTTCCATTCCCATACCTTGGTGTTGTCGCTGGCCTTGGTGATTGCTCTGGGTGTGCCGAGATGATCGGGATGAATGAAGTACAGCTGTGCGGATGGTTGCACCAGCGTGATGGTGACGCTAACACTTAAGGCGGCGTTGTAGTTGGTGTTGCCCGCTTGGTTGGCGGTGATGGTCCAATCGCCTAGGGTGAGGACAGTGATGGTGGCATTGCTGATAAGGTTGGGGGCTGTGCCGGTGGCGCCATTGTTGGTGAGGCTGCAGATGCCTGCGCTGGTGGTGCTGATAGCAAAGCTGACCGCATTGCCACTCGCCCCGCCAATTGCGGTAATGGCGACGCTGCTACCGATGGTGGTGGCGACTTGGGTGGGCGGGTTGAAGGTAATGGTTTGGCTGCACGCGGTGAGGGTGAGGTTGAGCCTGGTGCTGGTGGGTAAGTCGTTGATATTGCCGGGCTGGCTGGCGGTGATGGTGCTCTGGCGCATCCCTATCCCCCTACCTGAGCGTACATGCTGCGGCGATGGGACTTGAGGCGCATCGGCAAGGGCGGTGTGGATGGGGAGGCGGGCGCACATGGGTGATGGGTTGTTGTGTTAAGTGGTGATAATTAAAAATTAAGATACTAGCTATGACGGTGGGTTTGGAGCAAAGATGACTGGAGATGTCCGTGGATAGATGAGTTCAAAAAGTATCCCTGCGTAGTTAGTCTTTAGAAATAAATAACGTTGGCATTTTTTACTCTTTTACTATGCGCATCCCAATTAACATTAGTACTCCAGCCGAGAACACACCTATGGAGGCACCTCTCGCGCCGTTCGATCAAAAGTCCCCGCAAACGTTTCGTTCACTTATTCAATCGCTTCTCACGATCACTGACAACATCATCTTTGAATTGCGATTTGGCGTTTAACCAACCGAGCTTTAGGCGCTTAACAAGTAATTTTCTTTTGGATGGTGGAAATCTTTGCAAACTTGTTTCAAGTAAGTCAGGATTTTTTCCAAAGATCATATCCAACGAATAAGCAGTCATTTCACCAGAAGAGTTCTCAAAAGACACGACCACGTCAAGAAATTTGTGCATGAGCTCCTGATTATTTTCGCCGGAAAGAACTTTGACGGCTCGCTCCATACAAGGTGAAAGGACATTTTCTTGAAACTGCTCTATTTTGTTTCGCGACACCATCCCTTTATCGAGGTCATCACGTGGCGTTCGTTTGAACCGCTCATTCAACGCAATACCTTGATTAAATACTTTAATAATTGCTACAGAATCATTCTTTGAGCAGTTTCCCCCGGCTTGAGCAAATCCCGCCACGAACAATAAAGTGACTATCAATCGACGCAGATGCTTAATCATTTCACGATCACCGGAATGGGGAAACCTCAGGGTCAGACACCATTTGCCACCCATTTGCCCATATAAAGTTTTTTCAGATTAAAAATTGGTTGGCAACGACGCTTGGTACAGCATCAAAAATAATAATGAAGTTTACTAAATAAAGATCACAACGTTTCGTCCGTTTCGATAAAATAAAAAAGACCATTATTGGCGGGCGTTTTGAGCCAAAATAGACTGAAACTAGCCGCCGATAGGCGTGTTTGTATTTTAATTTACGCGAATAACTTTACAGCATCATGAAAATTCACATCGTTGCCTTGGGGCACAAAATGCCTGCTTGGGTCGCTGCTGGGGTGGCTGACTATCAGAAGCGGATGCCCGCCGAAGCACGCATCGACATCACTGATTTAAAACCTGAAGACCGCGCCAACCGCAGCATTGAAAAAGTATTGCAACTGGAAGCGGCACGTCTTGACGCAGCCATACCAAAAAATACCATGCGCATTGTTTGTGATGAACGCGGCGCCTCACTCACCACCCCGCAGCTTGCTGCTTGGCTCAAGGGCTGGATGACTGAGGGTGTTAGCCCGTGCTTTGTGATTGGTAGTGCCGATGGCCTATCGCCTGAGTTTAAAAAAACGGCGCATCACACTATCGCCCTCTCCGGCTGTGTGCTGCCGCATGGCATGGTGCGCGTATTGTTAGTCGAGCAGCTCTATCGGGCATGGTCTTTGCTGCATAATCATCCCTATCATCGTGAATAGCATCGCGAGCAAATACGACTTCCCTTCAGCGCCATGCAGCCACCTCCGTCCATCATTTATTTAGCCTCCAAAAGTCCGCGTCGCCGTGATTTGCTCAAACAAATAGGCGTGCAGTATGAGCTGCTGTTGATGCGTGAAGTCGCCCCGCGCGTTGATATTGATGAGTCGCCGCTCCACAATGAAACGCCTCACGCCTATGTTGAGCGCATTGTGAATGTCAAAAATGATGTTGCACTAGGCGTAATGCGTGAGCGTAAATTAACGCCGCGCCCGCTGTTAACGGCTGATACCATCGTCACCTTTGATGGGGAAATACTCGGCAAGCCCGCCACCGGCGATGACGCGATGGCAACGCTGAAACGATTGTCAGGCGAGACCCATCAAGTCTTAACGGCAGTGATGGTAAGCATAGGCGACAGTCAGCAAAGAGTCTTAACCACCAGCTTTGTGACCTTCGCCAAACTAACGGAGGAGGAAATCAAACGCTATGTTGCCACTGGCGAGCCGATGGATAAAGCCGGTGCCTATGGGGTGCAGGGCCGCGCGGCGACCTTTATTGCCAAACTCTCCGGCAGCTACTCTGGCGTTGTCGGTTTACCGCTCTATGAAACCGCAAACTTGCTGCGTGCTTCTGGCATACATATTTAATATTTTTGAATAAGGATTTAACGCAGGATGCGCACCGTACCTATATCAGCAACGATAAATTCACCATGATGCGAAATAGGATTGGTGAATTTTTTGGCCGCTGGTGTAACGCACTTCGTCGGCACGCATCTTCGGTTAATAAAGCTGCCTAATGAATGAACAAATACTCATCAACGTCACGCCGCAAGAAACCCGCGTTGCCATCATGGAGCAAGGTGCGGTGCAAGAGCTGCATGTGGAGCGTGCCTCAAATCGTGGCTTGGTCGGCAATATTTACTTAGGCCGCGTTGGCCGCGTGCTGCCGGGCATGCAATCGGCATTTATTGAAATTGGCTTGCCGCGTGCGGCGTTTTTGCACGTCGCCGATATTTGGGCGGGACAAAAAAATACCGATATCGCCAACGGTAAAGCGGTTGAGCAAAGGCCAATCGAAAAATTACTTCATGAGGGCCAAACGCTGGTCGTGCAGGTCATCAAGGATCCGCTCGGCTCAAAAGGGGCGCGCCTGTCCACGCAAATTTCTATCGCGGGACGCTTGCTGGTGTATTTGCCGGGCGAGCATCACATCGGTATTTCACAGCGCATTGAAGATGAAGCCGAGCGCGAACAACTACGCGAGAAAGTTCACGCGCTCATGCCTGTGGGGGAAGCCGGTGGGTTTATTGTGCGCACGGTGGCCGAGACCGCAACGGATGCTGAATTAATCGCCGACATTGCGTATTTGATTAAGCTTTGGCGCGGCATTGTTAGCACCTCGCTCACCGCCGCACCGCAAGCTTTGCTCTACCAAGACCTCGATTTAAGTCACCGTGTGCTGCGTGATTTAGTCACCGCCGACACTGAACGCATCATCGTTGATTCGCGCGAAACACACGCCAGAATGCGTGACTTTGCTGAGCAATACACGCGCAGCTCAATCGCCGTACTTGAGCACTACATGGGTGACCGACCGCTATTTGATTTATTTGGCGTTGAAGATGAAATCGAAAAAGCGCTCAACCGTCGGGTGGACTTGAAATCAGGCGGCTACGTGATTGTGGATCAGACCGAGGCGCTCACCGCCATTGATGTCAACACCGGCGCATTTGTGTCAGGGCGCAGTTTTGACGACACTATTTTTAAAACCAATCTTGAAGCGGCACAAACGATCGCACGGCAATTGCGGCTACGCAATTTGGGCGGCATTATTATTGTGGACTTTATTGATATGGATAACGATGAACATCGGCAATCCGTGCTTGCGGAATTTAATAAATCAATGCAGCGCGACCGCACCCGCTGGAGTATCAGTCAATTTTCCCCGCTAGGCTTAGTGGAAATGACGCGTAAACGCACGCGCGAAAGTTTGGCGCATGTGCTTTGTGAACCGTGCACGACCTGCGCTGGCCGTGGTGAGATCAAAAGCGCCCAAACCGTCTGCTATGAAGTGCTGCGGGAAGTCACCCGCTCCGCCAAAAGCTTTGACGCCAAGGAATATCGTATTCTCGCGGCGCAGTCGGTCATTGATCGCTTCTTAGATGAAGAGTCAAACGCACTTACCATGCTGGAAGACTTTATTGGCAAGCCGGTATCGTTATCCGTCGAGACGGCCTACACGCAAGAGCGTTTTGACGTGATTTTAGTGTGATGCGTGGGTGATGTTGGCGTGGCAAAAGAGTATCCACGGTTGACGCATATCGCCTGTCGTGTGTCGCGCGTGGTAGCTAAAAATCAGACTCCGCCAGATATGCCGCTTGGCTAAATAAAACTATGATTTCCGTAACGACGACAAATCGATCTGCATAGTCGCTTCAAAGTTGGTCAATGGGCTAACGGGCTGTGTGACGTCATTCGTAGGCAACGGTGTTGGGGCTTTTACGATGGGCACAACCCGCACTGTTTTGTCATTTGAAGAATCATCACCGGCGTTATCTGCGGTGGTTTTTGTGGTGGCCAAAAACCGCGCTGTTTCTAAAAACTCTTTTTGCGGTTTTGGAATGATCGGCTGTGCGTTGGCAATCGCTTGCGTTTCCGGCGCGGGGCCGACATCGCGGACTTTACGAATCAGCCCTGAGATAAGCGTAATTTGCTTTTGCACTTCGCCTAATTGCCCATTGAGCTTAGCGATTTCCTCGCCAATACCACTGCCGCGCTCATTGATTTTTTGCAGCGAGGCAACGCGCGCTTCGAGCTGCAATTTATGGTCGCGTATTTGCATTTCTAATGGCAACGGCACGGCGGTAAGCCAGCGCTCCGTATTGGCACGTGCCTCGATAAAAATGAGCTTAGACTCTTCAACCAATTGACGCCAAAATTTACGCACCATAAAGCGTTTTTCGGTCATCACGATATTGATCGGGTCTTTGCAAAATTGTTGAGTCTCGTGCATGAGCACGGCCAGCTTGGCGTTTGGCCCTTCAAAATCAAGCGGCGGAAAATCAAGCGAGCTAAAACCAAATCGCACACGAAACGTGCTGTACACGCCTTCCATCAACTGCAAAATATCTTCGCCAGTGTGTTTGACGTTTGCAAAGTCTTCGCCAATCGAACGGATTAGCTCGCGCATTCCACGCGTAAGTCCAGGGGTTGTCCACGAATCATTGATCGCCTGCAAACTTTTAACACATAGAATATCAAGCCGCGTTGGATTAAACGCGTCGAGCACCGCGTTACGTTTTTGGTTAAATGCGGCACGCTGTGCCTTATATTCGGTTAAGGCCGCGTTGTAGGCATCTTTTTCTTGACTAACTTTTTGCCAAAGCTTTGTGACTAAATCACGGCTTTTCCCCTGTAAGTTGCCGAGTTCTCTCAGTTGCGTTTGAATCTGCTCGTATTTCCCCACAACGCTCTTGTGGCTTGAGACCATCATGCTGCCAATTTCGCTCGTCACCGCTTTTGCGAGCAATTGACGTTTGATCGGGATAATCTCGCTGGCTAAATAACTCTCCAGCCGCTCGATGCCGGAGCGCTCAATTTGTTCGCGGTCGCCCTTAATACGGCCCACCAGCGCCTCTTTGGCTGACAGCGCGAACACCTTCTCCATCGGCAACCCAAGCTGCGTTGCGGTGCTGTCCATCATGCGTTGCATGCCAGACATGATTTCAGGCTCGGTCTTTAACGCGTCCCACATCAAGTCGATTTTATTTAGTACGGCAATTTTTGCTGGCAAACTGGAGCGTACATAACGATCCCAAATTTCTAAGTCACTCTTAGTCACGCCCGTATCAATGCCAAGTAAAAATAGCACGGCGTGTGCATTTGGTACGGTCGCCAGCGTTAGCTCAGGCTCTAATCCCAACGCATTTAAGCCCGGCGTATCCAGCACCGACAAGCCGTTGGTTAAAAGCGGGTGTGGGTAGTTAATCATCGCATAGCGCCATGCAGGCACTTCGACAATGTCGCTCTCATTGGGCCCCGTGCCATCGTCAAACATCGGAATAAGCCCCATCATGCGTGCGTCTAATGCGTAAACCCGCTTGGTATCGGCCAAGGCCGATAGGGCTTGTTTCATCTGCTTAGGGTCATCAACGTTGAGCCTAATTTTTGACCATTCGACAGGCATGTTTTTTAGTTGCGATATCGACTCATCGCGGTAACGCGTCTCTACCGACAGCAGCTTTAAATAGGGCTCTTCGTTGATATCGTGAAACAACTCGGTCGGGCACATCGTGGTGCGCCCCACGTCGGAAGGCAGCAAGCGCTCTTTGAAATCTGAGAAAAATAAGGCGTTGATAAGCTCAGATTTACCACGTGAAAATTCAGCCAAAAACGCTAACAGTAGCCGCCCTTTGTTGAGCGCTTCGAGCAAATCATAAAAGCGAATCGACTGCTGCACATCTAGCTGATTAGTCCGTTCCAGCCAATCGTGATATTCATGCACCGCCCGCGATAAATCGGTGCGCCATTCGTTGTAGCGCGCAGCTTCGGCTTCGAATTGATTGGCAGATGGGGTGGCGAGATTCACGGCCATACGATTTATTGTCTTTGTTGTTCTTTTGAGATTGGGCGATGTGAGCGAATAGGTCTGGCGTACAGCTGTTCGGTGTTACCCAGCATAATATCTTAACTAGCGAAACGTTAAGTTTTAGCCAAATGTTTGAGCGCTTCAAGCTCTAGCCACGCAACGGGCGCTAAAAGTAGGACTTGCAACAGGATAATGACAAACAATACTGACAAATCTACGCCGCCAATGAGCGGGATGAAGCGCTGAAAAGGCCTTAATAAAAACCGCGTGAATGAATCAAAAAACGGGCGTAACGGATGATATGGGCTTACCCACGACAATATCGCTTGAATAATCATCAGCCCAATAAAAAGATAAACCGAGAGCTTAATGATTTTCACCAGTCCATAAAAAAGTAGCGCTGGCCAAAAAAGTGGCGTCGCCACGTTGGCGTGATCTCTGAGGGCGAGTATTGCGAGCGCCAACAGCGTTGACGCTAGCCACGCTACCATCAGCGTTGCCAAATCAAGGCGACCAATACTCGGTAGCACCCGTCGTAACGGCAGCACAATCCAATCCGTTAGCGCCATTACAAAGTCAGCAATCGGGTTGCCCGCTCGTGAACGCAGCGGTACTCGCATTGCTTGAGCAAAAAATCGCACCAGCACCGCAAATATCCACAGCTGCGTTAGCGTTTCAATGATGAAGACGAGTGCGGTCGTAACCATCGCTATGCCTTGCTTGGTAAGGTGGTGGCAAATTCATCGCCGAATTCATCCCCCAACGTCGTCGCGCGTTTGGCCGCTGCCGTGACACCCGCCATGAATCGTTCACGTAACTGCTCGGCGTCAAATACCGCAATGGCCGCTTCGGTTGTGCCGCGTTTTGATGTGACATTCGCGCGGAGCGTGGCCGGCGCGTCACTTGATTGTGCTGCCAGCAAACTTGCACCACGAAACGTTTCCAATGCCAACATCCGCGCCGTGGCCGCATCAAAGCCTAACGCAATCGCTGACGCTTCCAATGCTTCCATTGCGTAAAACACATAGGCGGGCCCGCTGCCTGAGACCGCGGTCACCGCATCCAACATCGCCTCTTCATCAACCCAAAATGTTTTGCCAATGGCGGCAAGCAATTCTTCGGCAGTACGACGACTTGGGCTTTCGACGGCAGTTGCAGCATACAAACCACTAATGCCAGCTTGAATTAGCGCGGGCGTATTTGGCATAGCGCGCACAACATTTGGGAAATTAAGCCAAGCGGATAACTCGCGTGTGCGGATACCGGCCGCAATGCTAATGACTAATTGCTGGCGTAATTTACCTGCCAGCGGCTGCAGCGCTTCACGCATGACCTGCGGTTTTACCGCTAGGATGATGACATCGACGACATCAATAATGTCTGCGGGGTTGGCGCTGACAGATAAACCCATTTGACGAAGGCTATCGCCGGTACGGACGTCAGGCTCGACAACGTAAACAGTGTTGGCAGGTGTGCCGCGCGCCAACAACCCAAGCGTAATAGCTTGCATCATTTTGCCGCCGCCAATAAAAAGTATATTCATGCGATTCAAACGTTAGTAAACAACATCATGACGTGGCCGCGCCCCAAAAATTGCGCTACCGATTCGAACCATTGTCGCACCTTCGTCAATCGCCAGCGCAAAATCTTGCGACATTCCCATCGACAGTGTATCGACGTCGGCATGCTCACCTTTGATCTCATCAAATAATTGCCGCAATTGACGAAATTGCGCGCGTAGTGTCGTTTCATCATGACTGTTTTCGACTATTGCCATCAAGCCGCGGCAGCGCAATTTTTTCAGCGTGGCCATGTGTTTCAGCAGAATTTCAGCATCGTCAATATTGACGCCACTTTTACTCGCCTCAGCGGAGATGTTGATTTGTACCAGTACATTGAGTGGGGAAACGTTGTCTCCTCGATGGGCGTTGAGCGCGTCGGCAATTTTGGTGCGATCAATCGTGTGCACCCAATCAAAATGGGTGGCAACTAGCTTGGCTTTATTGCTTTGTAACGGCCCGATCAAATGCCACTGCACCTGTCGATGGTCGGCTGATGTGCTGTCAGCGCTATTACGGAACGCACTAATTTTATCTATCGCTTCTTGTACGTAGTTTTCGCCAAAATCATTTTGCCCCGCTCGGTAGGCTTCCATTACGTCACCCAGCGGTTTGGTTTTTGAGACCGCAATCAAGGTGACGGGGCTAAAAAATGCTGGCAGACGACCCTTAATCGCGGCATCAATCTTGGCGTACATATCTTGCAAGTTTGCGGCAATTAGAGACATAATCAGAGCGATAGTTGAGTTAGCAACGCGACAATTTTTAAGAGAGAAAAGTATAAATGGAAATTGCAGAACTTCTCGCCTTTGGCGTCAAAAACAAAGCCTCTGACTTGCACCTTTCGGCAGGTTTGCCACCGATGATTCGCGTTCACGGCGATGTGCGTCGCATCAATGTTCCCGCATTAACGCACGACGATGTGCATGGCATGATCTATGACATTATGAATGACGGGCAACGCAAGCAATATGAGGAAAACCTCGAATGCGACTTTTCGTTTGAAATTCCCAATCTGGCGCGTTTTCGGGTGAATGCGTTTAATCATCACCGCGGCGCGGGCGCGGTGATGCGAACAATTCCGTCCAAAATTTTGTCGTTAGAGGACTTAAACGCGCCCAAGATTTTTGCCGAAATCGCCAAACAGCCGCGCGGCATGGTGCTAGTCACGGGTCCCACCGGCTCTGGCAAATCGACCACCTTAGCCGCGATGGTAAATAGTATCAACGAAAGCGATTATGGCCACATCCTAACGGTTGAAGATCCAATCGAATTTGTACACGAATCAAAAAAGTGCTTGATCAATCAACGTGAGGTTGGCCCGCACACATTGTCGTTTACGAATGCGCTGAAGTCCGCACTTCGTGAAGACCCGGACATCATCCTAGTAGGCGAAATGCGCGACTTAGAAACCATCAAGCTCGCGATGACGGCAGCCGAAACGGGGCACTTAGTATTTGGCACCCTGCACACCTCGTCTGCAGCGAAAACGGTTGACCGTATTATTGACGTTTTTCCGGCGGCTGAAAAAGAGATGGTGCGCGCGATGTTGTCTGAATCCCTACGTGCGGTTATCTCGCAAACGCTATGCAAAACCAAAGACGGTTCCGGTCGTGCGGCGGCGCACGAAATCATGATTGGCACGCCCGCAATTCGTAACTTGATCAGAGAAGCGAAAATTCCGCAGATGTACTCCGCGATTCAAACTGGTCAGGCGCTTGGTATGCAAACGATGGATCAAAATTTAGCCGACTTAGTGCGTCGTAATGTGATCACTGTCGCTGAAGCCCGCACCAAAGCCGCCAATAAAGAATCATTTAATTAAAAAATAACTGTCTTGCAAACCAATGCAAGTCACGGTTTAAGGATGTGACATGGAACGAGAACAAGCGCTCAAATTTGTCCACGAATTATTAAGAGCAATGATTGCCAAAAAAGGCTCTGACCTTTTTATTACGGCGGGCTTTCCGCCGGCCATGAAAATTGACGGCAAGATGACACCCGTGTCGCAATCCAGTTTGTCACCCATCCATACCGGCGAAATTGCCCGCTCCATCATGACGGACAAGCAGACAGCCGAATTTGAAGCATCTAAGGAGTGTAATTTCGCCGTCGCGCCTGCTGGTATTGGCCGCTTTCGCGTGAATGCGTTTGTGCAGCAAGGGCGCGTCGGGTTAGTGATGCGTACTATCACCACCACTATTCCAAAATTTGAAGATTTGAATTTGCCTGCGGTATTAAAAGATGTAGTGATGACTAAACGTGGCTTGGTGATTTTGGTCGGTGGTACCGGCTCAGGCAAGTCCACCACGTTAGCGGCCATGATTGGCTATCGTAACGAAAATAGTTATGGGCATATCATCACGATTGAAGACCCCGTTGAATATGTGCATGACCATAGAAATTGCGTTATTACCCAACGTGAAATTGGCGTGGACACCGACAATTGGTTTGCCGCGCTCAAAAATACGCTGCGCCAAGCACCAGATGTAATTTTGATCGGTGAGATTCGTGATCGCGAAACAATGGATTATGCGATTGCGTTTGCCGAAACCGGCCATTTGTGCATGTCAACACTGCATGCCAACTCAACTAATCAGGCGCTTGATCGCATCATCAACTTTTTCCCAGAAGAGCGCCGCCATCAGTTGCTAATGGATTTGTCGCTTAACTTGAAGGCCTTTGTCTCACAGCGGCTGATTCCAAAAAAAGAGGGCAAAGGTCGTGTGGCCGCCATCGAGATTTTGCTTAATTCACCGCTGATTCAAGATTTGATTTTCAAAGGTGAGGTTCACGAGATTAAAGAAATCATGAAACGCTCGCGCGAGATTGGTATGCAGACTTTTGACCAAGCGCTATTTGATTTGTACGAAGGTGATTTTATTTCGTATGAAGATGCGCTGCGTAATGCCGATTCGCTCAATGATTTACGTCTCAATATCAAGCTCAATGGTAAATCTGCCAAAGACAAAGACTTAGCCTCAGGGTTGGATCATTTGGAGATTGTGAAGTAATTTTTTGTCTGCATTGAGATAATCACAGCCGATACTTCGCAATAAAGGCGCGATCAATTTTATCTTTCCACCGCCATACCCATTTACCTTGCCAACTGAAGTTTCCCCAAGCGCCGATGGCGTGCTTTTCACCGGTTGAAATAAGATAGAGCGAGCGCGTTTGCGGGGTGTAGGGTTTAAGCATTTCACTGCTAATCGCGCGGCGTAGATTCGCCGCGAGCGGCGGGCCCGCACGTACTGCGTAAACGCCTGACTTTGGGCGCGGCGCATTTGCGATGGTGGCGACATCGCCTGCGGCAAATACGTTGGCGTGGGAAATGGATTGCAGGTACTCGTTGGTGATGATGTAGCCTTGTTTGTCACACGCGAGCATTGCTTGATTAGGCCAAGTGGGTGCTTTTGCACCTAAGGCGGCGACTACATAGTCTGCTTCAAGCGTATCGCCATTGGTAAGCACAACATGGGCATCGGTAACTTGGGCGGCTGCTACGCCGCTATAGACCACAATATTGGCGCGCTTGAGTGCGGCGACAACATGCTTGGTGGTGGCGCTAGGCAAAGTATTGGCTGCGGAAATGAGCGACACCGTTACACCTTCATGTTGATAGACGTATTGCAACGCCAACGCTATTTCAACCCCGCCCGCACCAGCACCCACCACACTGATTTTTGTGGGCTTGCCAGCTTGCTGGTGATTTTCAATAGCCTGCTTCAACGACGTCATTGCGACAATGAAGTCTTCAATTGGTCGAATTGCCGTCATTTTTTCAGCCCCTACAATGGTTGCGGTGTGTGCAACTGAGCCCGTATCAATACTCAAATAATCAAACGCGACGCGTTCACCATTACGGCAAATTACTTCTTGTCGCGTTAAATCAAGTCCGCTACAGAAGGTTTCGATGAGCGTTGCTCCTGCTGTTTTGGCAAGCGGGGCGAGTGCGATTGTTACATCGTCCAACTGATAATGCCCCGCCACCCAGCCTGGCAACATGCCTGAATATACCTGTCGCAGGTATGGCGTAATGAGCGTGACATCGGCGTCGATTTTATTTTCGGCAAATGATTTCATTACATTCACATGCGCGTGGCCGCCGCCAAGGAGTACGAGTCTTTTCATGTTGATGGTGTGCCGGTAGCGCGCGAATCAATCATAAGCGCTCGATTCGTATTGGCGCTAATCTCATGACGGCAAAAAGAAGGCGAACGGGGGTTTTAGTGTTTGCAACCGCGGCAAATCCTCAGCAGTGTCCACATCCCACAATGTCGCGGTTTCATGCCACGTTAGTTGTGCAGCACTCAACGCTTGCCGCTGTGCGTTCATGACGGTATTGGTGCCCCAGTCGATATTGGCAAACATAGTTGGTCTAGTCTTACGGGCGCCAATTAAGGTGTAACCGCCGTCTTCAGCTGGTGTGAGCACTACGTCGTGCGTGGCTAATTCTGTGTTGGCATCGCCGAAATGCGCTGGGGTGAACGCAGGACAATCTGCGCCGATAAGTATCACTCGTGAGTAATCCACTAGCGCTTCATTTAGGCTGGCAAGCATACGTGCGCCCAAACTGGTGTCGTTGAGTTGATCGATTAAGTCAATTGAAAAGTCATCCGCACAATCTCGAAAAAAAGGATGCGACGAATCTGGCGCGCAACACAACACTACATCCATTTCAGTGGCGCACGCTGTCTTAATCACGCGTTCAGTCAACGCAGAATGCAGCATTGCTGCGGCAGCATCACCAATGGATGGAATCAAGCGTGTCTTGACCGTACCGGGAATCGGTGCTTTGGCGAAAATCAAAATAACGGCATTATTTTCCATAGTATTGACTATGCAGTTTATCGGCATCCGCATCAAAATAATACTGCCAGCGCAGCCACCACATCAGCCAAATGGTCTGCCATAAACCATGTTTATCCCAGCGACGACCTGATGTCATTATTCTTTGTTTGAGGTTGGCAGGGGAACCGATTTTGTTCAGCCGTTTGCACATTTCAATATCTTCCATTAGCCGTTGATTGGCGTAGCCTCCTGTCGCCTCAAATACCTCACGCCGCATAAAAATTCCCTGATCGCCGGTCGCGATGCCACTCAACCGCGAGCGTTGATTCATCATCCAGGCCACCATCGGCAATAATTTATGCGTTCCTTGAATGATCACATCAAATCGCCCCCATGGGTTACTTAGCAAGGCGTGCGCGATGGCACTGTCAATATCCGGCGGCAATATTGAATCCGCGTGTAAAAACAAATACGCATCGCTGGCTGCCTCCACAAGTGCCACCCCTCTATTCATTTGCAACGCGCGGCCTTTTTGGCTTTGCACCATTTTGTCGCTTAGCGGTTTTGCTAATTCAATCGTGTCATCCTCGCTACCGCCATCAACTAGCACTACGGTAACGCCACGCGCCCTCATTGCTTGCAGCGGTGCTAGCGTGGCAACGATAGTGGCGGATTCGTTTAATGCCGGAATAATGATGGATAAACGCATGGGTTATTTTAGTGGATGATGATTTAGCCAATCGATAAGAATTAGCATCACATATTCTGCCTTTCTACGATTTCAGCTGACGACAATGAGTAAGGCATAAGTGGCGCGTGCTAGAATTTTTCTATGTTAAAAATCATCATCAACGGTCACGCTAGCGTTCAACCAGTCGGTACATCGGTGGATGCTATCGTTGCCGATATGCAGCTTCACGGTAAACGGTTCGCGGTGGAGCGTAATGGCGAAATTATCCCCAAAAGTCGTCTATCCGAAACGCTAATTGCGGATGGCGATAAATTTGAAATCGTCATTGCCGTTGGAGGCGGATGAACATGAGCAACACTCACGCGTTAAGCATTGCGGGCCGCGATTATTCTTCGCGCTTACTCGTAGGCACCGGCAAATACCGCGATTTTGCGGAAACGAAATTGGCCATTGACGCTTCTGGTGCCGAAATTATTACCGTCGCCATTCGCCGCGTAAACATCGGCCAAGACCCGACGACACCTAGCCTACTAGATTATTTGCCACCGTCGGCATACACCCTACTACCCAACACCGCCGGCTGCTATAACGCAACCGAGGCGGTGCGTACATTACGCTTGGCACGCGAGCTACTAGATGGACACAAGCTCGTTAAGCTCGAGGTGTTAGCCGATGACGCCACACTTTTCCCGAATATGCCGGAGACATTAATTGCCGCCAAAACGCTGGTTGGTGATGGCTTTGATGTGATGGTTTATTGCACCGATGACCCAATTCAGGCCAAGGCACTCGAGGACATTGGCTGCGTTGCGATAATGCCGTTGGCCTCACTCATCGGCTCTGGCATGGGCATCTTAAACCCGTGGAATCTAGAAATCATTTTAGATCGCGTGTCAGTGCCTGTGCTCGTTGACGCCGGCATCGGTACAGCGTCAGACGCGGTGATTGCGATGGAGCTTGGCTGCGACGGGGTGTTAATGAATACCGCGATTGCAAAAGCACGTAACCCAGTGATGATGGCGAGCGCTATGAAAAAGGCAGTTGAGTCAGGGCGTGAGGCGTTTCTAGCGGGCAGAATGCCAAAGAAAGTCTATCAAGCCTCAGCGAGCTCGCCTCGTGAGGGGCGCATTGCGACATAGCTGGTGTAATTTTAGAGTCGCACTTAGAACCGCCACAACACCCCAAATGACACCGCACTATCAGCATCCCCCGCAAACCGTTCATTGAAGAACTTACGTGAGCGCTCAACTTCAAAGCGAAGACCCAAGCTGCTATTGATGTTGTAATTTAGGCTTAACCCCATCACACCTGACGCTGTTGGCGCGGGCCCGCCAGCGCTAGGGTTGTTAAATAGCGTAGGCTCACTTCGCAACCCCGCACGGCCCTGTAACGATAATTTTTTCATGAGCGATACGTTGCCAACTAAATCTAATCCTAACGTCTGTTCATGCCGCGTTATGTTGATAACTTCGCGATTAAATAATGATGGCGTCGTAATGGTGAGATTAGCCGACACGTATCTACTCTCGACGGCGAAATGGGGATTAAACCGATAACCTAATTTAATGCCCAAGCTAGGCTCATTTGAGAGCTGCAAACCAGCGGCGGGCGCAACGGTGAGCTGCTCAGTTGGCGTAAATCTATCGCTGCCCGACCCGAAGTTTGCAACGCTATTCGCGCCACCAATACTACTTGTGCGTCCGGCGAACAATTGTCCATTAGCGTCAAGTGTGGCGCCTAACGTCACCCCACCATAATATTGCGCGTTAACACTCGTTGCGCTTAGCGACGAGGCGACAAAGGCGACAAAAGCGAAACAGTAGTAGAGAAATTTTTTAGTCATGATGGGTGTTGATGCGGGTGCAGATTACATGATAATGGATTCGTCCTTGTAACGACTTGTACCGCCTACACTGCCTGTAAAGATAGACTTCGTGCTGCGACACGTCAACCTAATTTCAGCAACAAAAGCCATCTTTTTCAACGTCGCCTACTGGCGGACAGTTACAACCTATTTTGCTCCGAAACGCCCACCGATAAAGGCGCTTTAACTTTACGATGTGCTAAAACACTTACCTAGTTCGGACATAACGTCCGGCGTTAGGTTCCACGGCTTTCTCCATAATGAGGCTGTCTGTGGGAAAATTCAACATGGAAAACAGCGCAACGAACAAACCCGCGCACCCGCATATTCGCAGCTATGTGTTGCGCCAAGGCCGCCTCTCTGCGGCACAGGCGCGTGCGATTGACGAGGCGAGGTCGCTCACGCTTGATTATCAGGCGATTCCGCTTGACTACCACAGCACGTTTTCATGCAACGCCGCAACGATTGTTGAAATTGGTTTTGGCATGGGGCATGCGACAGCCGATATTGCGGAAGCGCGTCCGCAAGATAATTTTATTGGTGTCGAAGTGCACACCCCGGGCGTGGGCGCACTACTCAAAATGTTGGTTGAGCGGCAAATCCAAAACGTGCGCGTCATACAGCATGATGCCGTGGACGTAATGAAACAGATGATTGCTGACAATTCGCTCGCTGGTATTCATGTCTATTTCCCCGACCCGTGGCCAAAAAAACGCCACCATAAACGTCGTTTAATCCAACCTGAATTTACCACGCTACTCGCGCAAAAATTAGTCCCCGGTGGCTACATCCACTGCGCGACAGATTGGCAAGAATATGCTGAGCACATGTTGCAGGTGTTGTCTCTTGAATCGATGCTGGTCAACACGGCGGAAGGCTATGCGCCACGCCCGACGTTTCGTAGTGAATCTAATTTTGAGCGGCGTGGCCTAAAATTAGGTCACGGCGTTTGGGATTTGATGTTTCGTCGAATTTGATTGCTTGGCTGATCAGTCTATCCACTTCACCAACACAATTGTATAAATCGCATCGCTTAAGGAAAAACATGAATAATAAAATGCGCCGCCACTGGTTAAAATCCGCCACCGCCCTTGGCATTGTCGGCGCTGCGGGCGTTTCAGGTTTGATCCAAGAGGCTCTCGCGAAAGGTGACACACCCACCAGCGCGGGCATCAATAGTTTGCAGGGCACGGCGACAGTGAATGGTAAACCCGCACGCATTGGCACCGCGGTCAAACCGGGCGATCGCGTGGCCACGGGACCAAAGAGTTTTGCGGTGGTCGTGGTCGGCAAAGACGCTTACCTGTTGCGTGATAACTCCACTATCGTGCTCGAAGAATCGAAAGCCAAGCCTGGTGTACTTGAAAAAGTTTTAATTCTCACCGGCAAAGTTTTATCGGTTCTCGAAAAACGCACAGCAGATGCAAGCGTGCAGTACCGCACACCGAATGCCACCATCGGCATTCGTGGCACCGGCTTTTATATCGAAATCGAGGAAGGCCGCACGTATTTTTGTCTGTGCTATGGTCAAGCGGTTATTGACGGTAAGGGTATGAGCGAATCAAAAATTATTAATACCATTCACCACGAGCAGCCGCTGTGGCTCGATGACAGCAGCGGCACGATGAAAATCGACAAAGGCCCTTTTCGCAATCACGACGACGGCGAACTCATCATGCTCGAAAAGCTCGTAGGCCGCGAACCACCGTTTGTCGCACTAGGCTTAACGGGCCGATACTAAACCGAGAATTTCCATTAGGCGTCCCGTCGGGACTGCTTCAGCGCTACGGATAATCTCAGCAAAAGTCGCCTATTGGCGGGTATTTCGGAGGTTTTTTGCTTGAAAACACCCGCCCCACCTTGACTTTTTAACCGATGTTTTCCATTAGGGGTTGAGATGACAACGAGGCTATTTTTGCGTGTGTTTGCTGTTGACTAACGAATGAATAGCGAGCTATTCAAGAGGAAGAAACAGGAAAGACGCCAACGATAGTCCGTTAGCACTCAAACAGTTGCGAAGGGACGCCTAATGGAAAATCTCGGTTTAAGCTTGCTTGCCTAAGCCGCCGCTTGCTGGCGCGTGTATTGGCGGATCATCACGAGTAATTGCTCTTCTTGGTAAGGTTTACCCATGTACTCATTAACGCCGAGTTCCATCGCGCGGTTGCGGTGTTTATCGGCCGTTCGTGACGTGATCATGATGATCGGAATGTGGCGCGTTTTCGGATCAGCGCGCACGTTGCGGGCAAATTCAAAGCCGTCCATGCGTGGCATTTCGATGTCGAGCAAAATAATATCGGGCTCAATATCTTGTAATTGCTGCAAACCATCCACACCGTCTTTTGCGGTAGCAACTTCAAAATTTTCGCGGGTCAACATACGACTAGTAATTTTTCGCACGGTGAGCGAATCGTCCACCACCATTACTAACGGATTAGCGCGCACCGGGTGATCCACCACGAAGCCAGTATCAGCATTGGCCGTCGCGGCAATCGCCTCCGCTAACGACATGCCAGACGGTACAACCTGCTCACTATCCGCATCCATGGTCATGGTTGAGGATTGTGGATTAACGGTGCTTGTAGAGCTATCGTCAAGCGGGGCGCCCGTGCGGGCGATGGTGGTTTGCTGCTCGATGGTGATGGTGGTGGCTTCACGGAAGACAAGCTGCACCGGATTCATGATGAGCACCACTTGGCCTGAGCCAAGTACAGTAGCACCCGCTATTCCCGGAATACGCGCTAACTGCGGGCCAATAGACTTCACGACAATCTCTCGATTACCCAAAATATCATCGACTTGCACAGCGGCGCGCTGCTGACCACTTTTTGCCAGAATCACAAACGCGTGACGCTGCGCGGAAACTTTTGCTTTACCACCGAGGATGACTTCCATCGAGCGCAGCGGGTATTTATTACCTTTCCACTCGATTTCATTCAGCGCCAACAGCGGCTCGTAACGTTTGCCTTTAAATTCTTGCACCTGCTCGATCATCACTGACGGTATCGCGTAAGTAATATCACCGACCGTGACCATCACAGCTTGGGTCACCGCTAGTGTCAACGGCAGCGCAATGGTGAAGGTCGTGCCACGACCAGGCGATGAGGTAATGTCAATACGTCCGCCGAGCGAGACGATTTCATTACGCACAACATCCATGCCAACACCGCGACCTGCAAGCTGGGTCACGTTATCCGCCGTGGAGAAACCTGCGGCGAAAATAAACTGGGTGAGCTGCGCTTCGTTAATCTCCGCGTCCGCCGCCAACATGCCTTTATCGATGGCTTTTTCGCGGATGCGTTTGAAATTCAATCCTGCGCCATCGTCGGCCAAGGTGAGGATTACTTCATTGCCGATTTGGCGCGCGTCAATGGAAATTTCACCAATTTCCGATTTCCCTGAAACGGCACGACTGGCGGGCATCTCCAGGCCATGTGCAACAGCGTTACGCAATAAATGCTCAAACGGTGCGGTGATTTTTTCGAGTACTGAGCGGTCGATCTCAACGCGAACTCCGCGGAATTCTAAATTCGCCTTCTTATCCAGCTCCTTGGCGGTTTGGCGTACCAGACGGTAAAAACGATCTTGTAAATTGCCGAGTGGCACTAAACGCACACTCATTAAACCTTGTTGCAAATCGCGATTGAGTCGGCCTTGTTGCAGAATCGCGGAGTCAGCTTCGTCAATATTTTTAGCCAACGATTGTTGCAACGTCACCACGTCATTCAAGCTCTCGGCCATAAATCGTGTTAACTCTTGCATGCGCGAGAAGCGGTCAAACTCGAGCGGATCAAACTGCTCGCCCTGTGTTTCAGCCTCTTTAATACGCGATTGGATTTGTGACTCGGCGCCAATTTCAATTTCGCGCAGCTGCACTTTCATCCGCGCGACGTTATCGTTCAACTCAAGCAGTGCCTTCTTAAATGCCTGTAATTCCAAATCAACGCGTGAACGCGCAATTGCTAATTCACCAGCTTCGTTTACAAATCGATCAATTAAGTCAGCGCTGACGCGCAGTAATGCGATACGCTCACGGCCTTCGAGTTTTTCGCCTTCGGCGACAATTTCAGCGCGCGCGGCGGCAATGGCGGCCATCGGTGCGGGTAATGGATTTAGGGCGTCCGCAGCAAGAACAGATTCAATCGGTATTTCGATGATTGGCGATAGGTCACCTGCTGACAGCGCCTCAATGGCAATATTAAATCTATCGAGACGATCATCGATCTCGGCAAAATCGGCGACTTGGGGCGCTTCAATTTTGTCCATATTAATAATGCGCGTTTCCATCACATGGGAAAGCTCGCCAAGGCGCATCAAGCCAGCCATGCGTGCAGAGCCCTTAAGTGTATGCAAGTGTCGCGCTAGCTCACCAACCGGTGCATGATTGAGCGGCGTTGCTTTCCAACGTCGCAACGCATCGCCTACCTGCGGCGATATTTCTTTGGCCTCTTCCAAGAAAATTGGTAGGAGGTCAGTGTCAACGTCATCCTTAACGGCGCGGCGATCGCGCCCTGACTCAAAGGCCTCATCAACTGACTGAACAGCCTCTGTTTTCACCCTCAGTGGGGCAGGCAGGATGGGTGCGCTTGCCTCTACAACGGCGGCTATAACTGCTGGCGGCGGCGCGAAAAAAACTTCTCCTACAACAACCGTTAACGGCGCCGCTGGGATTTCTGCTAATTCATTGGCTACTGTTACGGTTGGCGGTATCGATTCAACGTCACGGCTATCGGTATCGACGGGCGTTGGTGACGCCGCCACAAACGCTGTTGTTGCCGCCGCCAACGCACCAGCGCTTGCAATCGCGAACACCTCTAGGGGATTAAGTGCGACTGCCTCATCGTCGACGGGCCCTATGGTAACGACACTCGCCTCATCAGTGATGGTCGGCGTGTCGGCAACGTCAACGGCAATTTCAGTCACAACATCATTTGCGGCATCAGCACCAAAGTCATTCGTAGCATCATTGACCGAATTAACCGACACATCGTCTGAACCACTTGCTTCTAGAATCGTCGGTGTTAAATTGACTTCGCTAACGTCAGCGGGCATCGCGAAATCAAAAATGTCAGACGTTGCGGATGTTTCTTCGGGACTTGGTGAAATTTCATCGGCGACAGACTCTTGGATAAGCGGCGGATCGAGTAACGCGGACGCGTCAATTTCGGTATCAATGTTTAATGTTTCCGCTGTCTCGAGGGGATAGGCTTGGTCAGAAACTGACTCCGCGTTGATCTCCACGACCATTTCAGCGACCACCTTCGATGCTGCAATGTCGTCTGCCTCGTCAATCAACTCAGTTACGCTGAGCAGAGGCATTTTGATATGCGTGCCTTCGCCTGCCATTGCGCCTGACTTAAGCGCGGCGCGAAGCGCGACCAGTGAGAGAACAATATCAGGACGCGCCTCCGGGTACTCCTGCATGTGGAGTGAAAGCACCATGTTGGCGAGCGCATCAATAGCAGCCCGCGTCTCCGCCATGCGGGTGGGGTCGAATTCGGGCACTAATTCAATTGCGTCTGTGAGCCATTTTTCTAATGCAAACGCAACAGCTGCAATCGACTCAAAACCAGTCGTGCGCGAAGAGCTTGTTAAGGTGTGTGCGGCGCGCATAAATTCATGCGACACCGGCGTATATAAATTAGCTTCAATAGCAGCCATCTCGCCATCAAGCACTTCGACATGCTGGCTCGATTCACCAAGATAAATTTCATACAGCGCCAGTGGCAAACGCACCTGACCAATGATTAACTCGGCCTCTTGTTCTTCCTCGACAACCGGCAACGTTGGTAGCTCGGCAAACAATTCATTATTTGCGCTAGTTTCTGCGTCTGCAATTGCGTCGATATCGATGGTTAACGCAGCGTTCGTCGGTGCGCTCATTTCGATTGCAGGAAAAATCGCGTCACTCGCGATATCAGCGTCCACATCCAGGATCCTCGGCAACGCCGAATCATCTGGTGCAAATTCAAGGCTAGTGTCGGCGGCAATGATTGCAGCTTCGTCCGGCTGCACCAACTCCGTAAGCTCGTCTACTTTTGCCGCTTCATCAGGCGTTGTTAAGCTTGGCGCGTCAATATCAATGACACCCGCATTAACAACATAGGCGGAATCAACGCTTACTTCAAGGTCTAAATTAGTGTTGCTCACCTCATTGCTAACCAGCTCAGCTGAAAATGGCGTAACCGTCTTATTAACGAACACGATTATTGGTTCACGATCAGTTTTAAGCTGCTCAGCAAGCGTGTTGATACGTGTGCCGTCAATGTTTACGATGCCGTCGGTTTGCAGTACCAACACCCACGTGGCAAAGCTATCTGAGCTTACGGTCATGAATTCGGTGAGGCCTGCTGAAACCGGCTTTTCATCTTTTAGCCACTTATTCAATACCTGCTCACAGCTCCACGCCACTTCACCCAAATCATTGAGTCCAACCATGCGCCCCGATCCCTTTAGCGTGTGATATCCACGACGGATAATGGTTAAACACTCTTTATCGTGCGGCGACGTTGTTAGCGTCAATAAATTCTCGCGGATGGTGGCAACTACTTCGGTTGCTTCTTCTAAAAAAATATCGAGCAGTTCTTGATCGACTTCGGCAGCGGGCGCGTCAATAAGCTGCACAATTTGTGCGGCGGGCGCTTCGGCTGGCTTCATTGGTGCAATGTTGGCAAGCGCTTCTGATACGCCGGTTTTTAACGGGTCGAAGCTTGCATCAATGGCGTTGAGTGTGGCCTCAGATAATTTAGCAGATGCCATGTCGCCCGAAACTTCAGCATTTTGTTTCAACTCTTTTACCGCATCGCGCAGTTGATCACGCGTGGTGGCTGCTTCTGGTTGTTGTTTCCAATCAGAATATAGCGCCTGCACTTTTTGTTTATCAACATCCACATCCGCCTCTGATATTGGCGTTGATACTGGTGGCGGTACAGCTTCTGAGAGCGGAGATTTGAGCAGACTTTTTTCAGCTTCAACTGGTTTTTCGGCGAGGCCGAACCGAATCAGCGCGGGCAACAGGGTGGTACGTGGATCCGCCGCGTTTTGCTGCAAGGCTGAGATAAATAAACCAAGGGCTGAAATACCTTCGGCGACGGTTTCTGCATCTTCACCGACACCTTTCAAGGCGCCTGACGAAAACTGCACTACCCGTTCACGCAGCATTTGATTTAATGCTGCCGCTTCGTCTAATTCTAAAATTGCCAACGCACCCTGCACTTGCGAGAAAAGCGGTGGCAATGTTGGCAACTCGCTGATTTTGAGCGGGTCGCGAAAAAATCCATCTAGCGTACTCTCAATGGTTGCCAAGTTGACTTGTACTTCTTGGCCAACCTGAAATACCAGCAATCGCTCCTGCGCGCGCCGCGTAAAGTCATCCATCATCGCATTTGTGGATGCATCGAGCGCTGGCAATGGGGAGCCCGACATCGCACCTTTGATACGGCCGATAATGCCTTGGGACTGCTTACTAAATTCTGGTGAAAGACGGCTATAGTTTTCTAGCGAAGATTCCACAAACAAGAGTGCGGAGGCTATTTCTAACGCCTGCACTTCATTTGCGAATGCGCCAACTTTTTTCAAGTGTGGCCCCACCAAACCAATAACGCGTAGTAACTCCGCCATGCTTTGATTTGGAAGCGGTTGCGCGTGTTTGGCGAGCGTCTCGCCTTGTTGGGTAAATGCCTCTAGGGCGGCGCGATTGCCGCTAGTAAATTTCATCCAGTTGTCTTTAATGAGCTGCACTTGATCGCGCAACGATCTGACTAACGTGCGCGTCGATTCATCTGATGTGGCGTCACGTTGAGGTGCTGCGGCGAGTAATTCATCAAGCCGATAAAGGGCGCGAATGGCGCGGATACGCTCAGTAGACGCACTTGATTTGCCAATGACTAACAGTAAATCACGGAATAATTTTTCCGGTGTTTTTTGCACGCCGTCAACCAGCAGCTTAATTTGCTGATCGATCTTGCCAAACAATTGAACGGCGAGCGTACCAGTCTCGGCAGGGCTTTCAGCAACAGCGTCAAAAAAACCACTGGCGGTAAACCAAAATGCGCGCGTCGGTGACGCTAGTTGTAGCGCTTCGATGGCCAAGGTCGCATTTCGCATATCGCGTGCGCCGCCCTCGAAATCTTTCTCGCGTAATAACTTCAATAATCCAGCTTGATACAACCCTCGCCGCTGCCGAATGGCTTCAAACAGCATGTCGGACTTTGGCAGTGCGACAGTATCGTCAGACATCGGCACAGCCACACTAAAGTCAGGGGAGAATAAATCACTTTCAGAGGCATCTTCAGCACCACGGCTGCGATTTAACGCAACGTAAGAAATAGCGAGCGACATCGGTCGGTCGGGCTCACCTGCCATCAAACTATCAAGGTAAGTTGAGAGCGTGCCGGTAGCCGCTTTTGCCACAGCAATGCGTTGCAAGGGCTCGCCTTTGACAGCGGCATTATCGAGCGTGGCAACTAGCGCTTCAATTTCTTCGGTAAAACGTGTTGCAGCACCCAATCCCACCATCGACAAGGCGCCGGTGACTTGGTGTAAGTGGGTGGCGACATATTTAAGCGCCTTATTATCGTCAGTATCGGCGGCGAGTTTATCCAGATTGGCACGCGCTTCGGTCAGCGAGTGTTCAATCTCGGTTTTAACCCACGACAGCGGCCCTAAATCTAGCGATGATGTTGTTGGCGAATTCATTAGTCAATATGGGGCGATAAGTTCAATAAGGTTTTAACAACTACAACCGTGATTACAACTTAAAGCCGGATACGGACGCCTTCAAGTCGGAAGCCACGTCAGCAAGCTCTTTAATTGAGGAGGCAGTCTGCTGCGTACCCGCCGTGGTTTGGCGATTTATCTCCAAAATGTCTTGCATGTTGCGGGCTACTTTACTGGCAGAGGCTGCCTGCGTTTGAGTATCGCTTGAGATTTTCTGAATCAAGTCGGCTAGGTTTTTTGTGACCGAATCAATTTCTGTCAATGCTTGACCCGCCGCGTCGGAGAGCTTTGCTCCCTCAACCACACCAGTGGTGGATTTTTCCATCGCGGCTACTGCGTCTTGCGTATCCGCCTGAATGGTTTTTACGATCGCGCCAATCTGCTTGGTCGCTTCCGCTGAGCGCTCGGCCAATCGCTGCACCTCTTCGGCCACCACCGAGAAGCCTCGTCCGGCTTCACCTGCAGACGCCGCCTGAATCGCCGCATTTAGCGCCAATACGTTGGTTTGCTCGGTAATGTCAGAAATCAGTTCTACAATTTCGCCAATCTCTTGAGATGATTCACCGAGGCGCTTGATACGTTTAGATGTTTCTTGAATCTGCTCACGAATATCGTTCATGCCGGTGATGGAGTTTTGCACCGCTAAACGCCCTTTGTCCGCCGCTGCCAAGGACCGCATCGCCACTTTAGAAGATTCTTCAGCGTTGGTTGATACTGACGACAGCGTATTGGCTACGGTTAACACTTGTTCTGTTGTTGACTGAATCTCGCGCGATTGCTTTTCCGCCGCATCCAGCAATTGAACCGACACTGCCTGCGCTTGCTGCGACTTTGCCGATACCTGTGTTGAAGCGTTGTTTACACCGGTAACCAATGACCGCAATTCATCAATGGTGTAGTTCATCGAGTCCGCAATAGCACCCGTAATATCCTCAGTCACCTTTGCGCGGATAGTTAGGTCGCCGTCGGCTAAGTCGCCCATTTCATTAAGCAGCCGTAAAATCGCCTCTTGGTTACGCTTATTTTCAAGCTCAGACTCTACGCCGCGTTTACGTTCACTCACCAAGTACGAATAACCCATTAACGCGATGGCGGCTAACATCAGCGAACCGAACACAAACGCCATAATGAGCGGGACATTTTGTTTTAGATCGGCAAACGCGCCTTGCATCTGCTCCACGTTTGATAGCAGTTGCTCGGAGCCTTGCTGTAAGGCGCGGCCTGACTGGCGTGCTGAAATGAGTTTTTGTACGTTATCTAAAATTGGTTTGATGTTACCTTCAAAATTGGTAAATGATTCGCGTAGCTTCACCACGCGCGCACGATTCTCGCCGCTCACCGCGGAGACGCCAATCGATTCTGAGCCACTTTCAAGCGCCGTTACTAGGTCGCGGAAATCATTGGTATCACGCCCCATCAAGAACGTTACTTCTGGATCAATAATTTCAGCCCCTAAAATCTCGGCAGACCCGCGACCTAAGCGCTCAGCCAAGAAGGTAAGACGATTCACTTTTAACACTTGCACCGGATTCACACCTGACTGTTGCAGCGCTACGGTCAACTGCTGTGATAAGCCAGCTAATTCCTCAGAGCCAGCACGTACTTGCGCGACATTACGACCCAAGTTAGTCAAGTCATTTTTTGCCGCCAAAATAGATGTTCCATGCCCGGAGGCAGTTTCATAACGCCTAGTTAATTCTTCCATGCGCGAGGTTAATTCTGATGAAACCTTAGCACTCGGCACGTTGCTATTAAACGCTTCGCCGCCGTCATTGAGCACATTAACGTAAATCTGGAATTGATCACGGCTATCTTGTAACTGCGGAAACGCAACCACGTCACCTCGCGCTGCCAGCCCTGCCGCCTTTGCCAAGCGCTGAGTGTGAAACTGCAACTGAGAGGTGATATTAGTCCAAGTGGAAATATCACCACGACTTTTCACATCAAGCGCAATAGCCGCCAACATTAAGACAAAAAATAAGCCAACTAATGTGCCGAGCACTTGGAATTGGGTTCTGAGCACGAACCTCCCAAGAATTGGCAAGGTGTAATTTTGCGTTTTACCTTTTTGCTTCACCGTTTTATTTGCCGCAACGGTGGCGGCAATTTTTTGAGTCTTACTGATCGCGCCAGCGCTGTTACCGCCGAAACCTGAGTTTGTCTCAGGCCCTATTGTGGTGCTCGCGGCGCGTGAAACAGCAGAATTCTTACCGGTCAAGTTATTAACGTTCTCCTTTGGTTTTTTTGACTTAAAAAGAGAACCAAATAATCCGCCGCTCGTTGACTCGGGCTTGACTTTCGCCTTGACAAACGCCGGTGTTACGGTAGATGGCGATGGCTTAGCTGCTGTGGCCGTCGGCTTACTTTTAAAAATTGAGGGGGTAGGTAATTTGAATGCCATGTTGGTTTCTCCGAACCGTTTGATTTAAGTTACGCTTAATGTACGGCGTGATGCTCATTTTAAAACGTTAAAAACATCGCGGAACTAAACTCGACCGAATACAGAAAATGCGCGCGGTGGGACGAATAAACAGATTTAGCGAATCGATATTGCTATTGTTTGGCCAACTTCTAAAAATGCGGCGTTTTGCGACAATTTTTTTACATCTAATTCAAGCCAAATCTTGTCATTGGCATCGCGATACTGCGCGATAACCCATGGACGGTCACTGGTATCAGCAGTTTCGCGGGTAAACGTGTCAGGATTACGCAACCCCAACATGCGCGTGACCACAATACCCGAGGCTTCCAGCAATCGCTCATTCAGTAAAACGACTCGGCGCTCTAAATTAGCCGTCGCCAATGGCCTGCCCTGAAACCCCGAAAAGTCCGCAATCGAAAACAATTTGCCCCGGATATTAGCCACCCCGTAAAACCATGCCTTGGTCTGCGGCACTGGCACAATCGTGGGCATGGGTATAACTTCAGCCACGTCCGCCAAACTTACAAACCAATTTTCATCGCCGACTTGAAAACCAAGTTTTGAGGCGAACGCGCGTAATTTGGACGGATCACGTAACCGTTCAGCCACGCTGCGTTGAAATTCGCGGAGACTAGATTTGCGTGCCATGGTCGCTTGAATAGGCTTTAGTAGACTTAAGTGAGCGCTTTGATCTTGCTTACAAGCTCGGCGGCATTGATGGGTTTGACGATGTAGTCTTTAGCGCCTTGACGCATCCCCCAAATTTTGTCGGTCTCTTGATCTTTGGTAGTGCAAATAAAAACTGGAATGTGCTTGGTCGACTCTTCGCGCGTAATCGCGCGCGTTGCTTGAAAGCCATTTAATCCTGGCATCACCACGTCCATCAACACCAAATCAGGCTGCTCACGCTTAGCGACCTCTAGGCCCTCTTCGCCGCTGGCCGCAGCGATCACCGTAAAGCCCGCTTTCGTTAGCAAGCCCTCCATGAAGGTGCGCTCAGTGGGGGAATCATCAACTACCAAGATTTTATTTACAGCCATTTTATTTACTCCAGTCGTGCAAAATATTCAAAAAGTGATTATGCGGCGTTCTCGTACTAACTCTTACTGCGTACGCTACTGCAAAGCCGCGCGATTGGCTAAGTGTGTTTCAACCGCACGTAACAAACTATCTTTAGAAAAAGGTTTAGTTAAATACTCGTCGGAGCCCACCATCCGGCCACGAGCCCGGTCAAACAAACTATCCTTAGACGACAACATAATCACCGGCGTGGCTTTATGCTTGCCGTTTTTCTTTATTAGCGCACAGGTTTGGTAGCCATCAAGACGCGGCATCATGATATCGACAAAAATCACATCTGGTTGATGATCGGTAATCTTGGCAAGCGCATCAAAACCATTTTCGGCAAGGATGACTTGGCAGCCCGCTTGCATCAGGAAAATTTCGGCACTACGACGAATGGTGTTCGAATCATCGATCACCATTACACGTGTACCCGACAATGCTTTTGCGTCTGCCACGAATAGGTTTTCCGTTGTGTTTTATTGATCACAATGCTTCATGTGTGAAGTTTCTCACACGAAGTGAATTGAGATTAGCTTGTTTAGACGTCGAAAACAATAGTCTAGGTTATCAATTTTAGGAGCAATCTCAAGATATTTAGTCGCCGTAGCCGCTACACTTGAAAAAAAAACGTATTGCAACTGATGATTTGTCAAAAACTGTTACGGCGAGTATTTGCTATTTGGCAGCGCCATTAAATTTCGACCATTTCAAAATCGTCCTTGCGTGCGCCGCATTCAGGACAGGCCCAACCGACAGGAACGTCTTCCCAACGCGTTCCGGCGAGGATGCCATCATCAGGCCAGCCCTCTCTTTCGTCATAAATTAAACCGCAGACAAGACACATCCACGTTTTATTGGCAATGGCGGTACTAGTCATTTTTGTGGTGTCCTGTTTGCGTTAGCGCGTCTGATGATGTTATTAGATTTGTACGTGTCATGATTCAATGCATTAGAGCGCTAAAATGAAACAACACAATATCGCTAAATATCGGTACTGTAGACGACAGTTTGATTAAATTCTATCGTGTTTTATGTTGCCGCTTCATCAATTAGCGTCAATCAACATCCATCAACATCTTTCAATGACCGCACTTTATGTCTGACTCTGCCAAAATCCCGCCCGCCGTTTTAACCTTTGCAGCCACTGATCCTTCATCAGGCGCTGGTATGCAGGCGGACATATTGACCCTCGCCAGCATGGGCTGCCATCCACTGTCGGTGATTACGGCAATTACCGTGCAAGACACCTCAGGGGTTGATGGCATACAGGCAATTGATGCTGAATGGGTGTCGGATCAAGCGCGGTCAATATTAGAAGATATTCCGGTGGCGGCATTCAAAATTGGCGTGATGGGCAGCATCGAAAATATTGCGGTCATCGCCGAAATTGTGTCGGACTATCCAGAGATTCCGCTGATTTTTGACCCAGTCTTGTCATCCGGACGTGGTGATGAATTTGCGAATGAGGAAGCAATTGAGGCGATTCGTGAAATGCTCATTCCGCAAACAACGATCCTCACACCCAACATCATGGAATTACGACGCTTGGTGCAAGGTGAAGATGAAGATAACGTGAGCTTTGAAAAACTCGTCCGCCGATTAACCGATATGGGGGCTGAATATGTCTTACTCACCGGCACGCATGAGCCGACCTTCGACGTTGTGAATACGCTGTATGGCGATCGCGGGGTTATGCGAGCTGATCGTTGGCAGCGTCTGCCCGGCAGCTACCACGGGTCGGGCTGCACCTTAGCTGCGGCCTTGGCCGCCACTGTGGCACGCGGTTTAGATATTGAAGAAGCAATACGCGAAGCGCAAGAATACACATGGCAAACGCTTAAATTCGGCTTTCGCCCTGGCATGGGGCAATTTATTCCCGACCGACTTTTTTGGGCGCGCGAAGACGCCGAGGAGGACGAAACTGAACGCTTACGCGATAAAGAACGTGATGTAAGTCAACCAGCCCCCGACCAATCGCGCACGCTAGCCATTGAGGTTGAGCCATCTGGGCAGCGCCATTAATATGCGTTCAATGATTCAGGGGCTGTATGCGGTTACACCAGATGTGGATAGCAGTGAACTCTTACTCGCAAAGCTAGAAAAAGCGTTTCGGGCGGGTGTAGGCTTACTTCAATATCGCCGTAAACGATTATCACCGGTAGAGCAGTTGATTGAGGCTGGCCAAATTTCCGCAATGGCGCATCAATTTGGCGCAACGTTTATTGTTAACGATAATCTGGCTCTAGCCAACGCGGTCGGTGCGAACGGCTTGCATTGGGGACGCGAAGACGTTGATATTGATCGTCTTGAGGTCGCGATAAGCGATGCGAAGAACGGGCGTGACGACTTTATCGTCGGTATTTCTTGCTACAGCGACTTTGCACGTGCGGTAGTAGCAAATACCAAACACGCCGACTACCTCGCTTTTGGGAGCATTTTTGCCTCAAATACCAAACCAGATGCGGAGTTTGCTAGTTTAGATTTAATCCGCCGTGCCAAGACGGCTTTTGCAATTCCAGTTGTCGCCATAGGCGGTATCACGCGTGATAATGTTGCCGACGTTATAGATGCAGGCGCTGATGCTGCGGCAGTGATTACCGATCTGTTCGATTGTCCTATTGACGGTATTGCAAAACGTGTTGCCCATTTCCAATCCTTTTTAAGTAAATAAACGTATGTCTACACCGCCATCCAAATTTAGTAACAGTCGCGCCCTGTTTGAAAAATCTGAACGCGTCATTCCCGGTGGCGTTAATTCGCCGGTACGCGCGTTTCGCTCGGTGGGCGGCACACCAGTTTTTTTCAAAAAAGCGTCGGGCGCCTATTTGTGGGATGTTGATGGTAACCGCTACATTGACTACATTGGCTCGTGGGGCCCCGCAATCTTGGGACACGCACATCCGGATGTGGTCAAGGCCGTGCAAGATAAAGTCGTGGATGGGCTAAGTTTTGGCGCACCCACGGAGGCTGAATTACAAATGGCCGAAATCTTGTGCGGCCTACTACCATCGCTCGAACAAGTACGCCTAGTCAGCTCTGGAACCGAGGCCACCATGAGCGCGATACGCTTGGCGCGAGGCGCTACCGGGCGCGACAAAATCGTCAAATTTGAGGGCTGTTATCACGGCCATGCAGATTCACTATTGGTCAAAGCAGGCTCCGGTGCGCTCACCTTTGGCAACCCTAGTAGCGCAGGCGTGCCGGCCGCCGCCGCCGCTGACACTATCGTATTGACATACAACGACACCGCCGAATTAGTCGAGTTGTTCGCCAAACTCGGTGACACATTGGCGGCGGTGATTATTGAACCGATTGCGGGCAATATGAATTTCATCGTGCCCTCGCTTCAATATTTGCAAACGCTGCGGGCACTTTGTACCAAACACGGCACAATTTTAATTTTTGATGAAGTTATGACTGGTTTTCGCGTTGGCATCAATGGCGTGCAAGGGCACTTTGGGATAACACCCGACATCACCACGTTAGGCAAAGTCATCGGCGGCGGTATGCCGGTCGGCGCCTTTGGTGGGCGTCGCGACATCATGCGGCACATGGCGCCGCTTGGTGGCGTATATCAAGCAGGCACGCTTTCGGGCAACCCCGTGGCCGTCGCCGCAGGACTCAAAACGCTCGAACTCATTGCTCGCCCAGGTTTTTATGAAGCGCTCTCACGCGCTACGTCTCGGCTTTGCAATGGCTTAGTCGATGTTGCCAATAGCGCCGGTGAAACATTCTCCGCCAACAGTTTAGGCGGTATGTTTGGCTTTTTCTTTGCGGCGACCCCACCGCAATCATTTGCTCAAGTGATGCAATCGGATCGCGAACGATTTAACCGTTTTTTTCACGCCATGCTCGAACGCGGCGTGTACTTGGCGCCATCCGCCTTTGAGGCGGGGTTTGTTTCGGGCGCCCATACTGATGCCGATATTGATCAAACAATCGCACTCGCGGCTGAATCGTTTCGCGCTATTGGTACAACTGGCAATATAAGCGCCGAATAGCGTATGCAATGAAAACCGCCGTCACCATCAATCAAGCGGCACTCGCAGCGCTGGTAGTGTCGGTAATCTCGATTGCGTCTGTGTCAGCAATATCGGTGGTCGCCCTGCACAATTTGCTCGACGCAAATGCACGCGTAATGCGTTTGCAGCGCATCATTTCGAGCCTAGAGTCGATCCGCTTTCAAGCGTTAGCCGTTGACAATAGCGAACAAACCTACGTGATTACGGGCGACCAAAGCGGTCTCTCTAACCTCTTAGTTGGCGGCATTGAAATGCGCGGGGAAGCTGATTATTTAGTCGGTCAGCGCCTAGAATTTCCTAAGCTAAACGCACTTGCTGGCACGTTACAAACGGCCATCAATGAACTCATCATCGCCGAGAAAAAAACAGTAGACACTAGGCGCCAAGCGGGCTTTGCCTCCGCACAAACCATCATTCGTAGTAATAACGACGATGCCGCACCACGATTAGTCATCGCCACAACCTACCAAATATTGGTTGATGCTCGGCGTCTACTAGGTGAATTTGAAGTCAGCCAAGTGATTTTTGCGGATCGGGTTGAGCGCTGGATAATCGCGTTAATATCTAGTGCTGCGCTAATGTTGATTTTTTTTCACGGCGTAGTTCGCAAACTCTCTCTCGAACAACTCGCCGCGCGCGACAAAATAGCCTATCAAGCCATGCATGACTCACTCACAGGACTCGCTAACCGTCTGGCGGTAATTGAGCATCTCGATAATCGTTTGACCGACGTTGAAACCGAACGCGCTCTTGGCGGCTTTGCGTTGATGTTGCTTGACTTGGACGGCTTCAAAGCCATCAATGATGATATGGGACACGACGCAGGTGACGCGGTGCTCGTCATCGTCGCCGAGCGTCTCAACACCACATTGCGCGATTCAGATTTTATTGCACGCCTTGGTGGTGACGAATTTTTAATCGTCCTCCCACAAATATCCGATAGACAAACCGCCACACTAGTCGCCAACAAAATCGTTAATGCCATCGGCAAACCCTATCCGATCAACGCAAACACCGCCAACGTTACTGCCAGTATTGGGGTTAGCATATTTCCCCAAGACGGCATTGAGCGTGAAACGCTAATGAAATGCGCCGACATTGCCATGTACGACGCCAAGCGAGCGGGTCGAAATCAGGCACGATTTTTTGAGGCAGGGGTTCAGTAGGGCTAGCGCAGCGTAAATTGAGTGACATAAAAAACGCCGCTGTTAGCGGCGTTTTCTAGGTTGAATTACGCACGCATTACTTTGTTCGCATTCCCGCCATATATTCGGCAACCGCTAGCAAATCGCTGTCTTTCATGCGTGACGCAATCGTTACCATCTGGGCATTTTTACGCTCGCCTGATGCGTAATTTTTAAGCTGGGCATGTGAATACTCTGGCCATTGACCGGCGAGCTTTGGATACAGACCAGGAATGCCAGCTCCGGTCGCACCGTGGCAACCAGCACAGGCCGGCACTTTGGCTTCTGCCACACCGATACGCCAGATTTGTTGGCCGCGCTCGGCAAGCGCTTTATTACGCGCCACCGCCATGGTGGTGCCGCGTTGACCGAAATAATAGTCCCCCAACGCTTTCATATCATCCGTCGTTAAGTTGGCGGCCATGCCCTGCATAATGGCGTTAACGCGCTTGCCTGTTTTATAGAGTTCGAGCTGCTTGGCGATATACTCACTTGGCATACCCGCAATATTTGGGTTGGCCGATATCGGGCTGTAGCCGTTTAGACCATGGCAAGCGAGGCACACCGCGCTGGCGATTTGTTTACCACGATCAAGGCGTTCGGCGTAGGCTGGTGCTTTGGTTGGTGTTGCCGATGCCGTTGCTTCGGCTTTGGCGGCGTCATAGGCGTAAGCCGTAAAACTAAACAAACTTAACATTGACACTGAAATGGCAAGTGCGACTAAATTTTTCTTCATTTGTTACCCTTATGCTGACTAGCTAATATGTCGTCGAGCGTTATTAAATAATATTTTAGCCCATCATCCTTAAAAATCCAAAGGCTTGTCTGTGAAACTGTTTGCCAATGTTGTCTATACTGCGTCCGCCCACGATTTAGCACAGTTGCCGCCAGATGTCGGCGCCGAGATTGCCTTTGTTGGGCGCTCCAACGCCGGCAAATCCTCCGCGATCAATACGCTGGCAAACCACACCCGCTTGGCGTATGTGTCAAAAACGCCAGGGCGAACGCAATTGATTAATTTTTTTAGTTTAAGTGAAGGCAAGTCACTGGTCGATTTACCGGGCTACGGCTATGCAAAAGTGCCGCCCGCCGTCAAGGCGCATTGGGAAGAAACGCTGGCGGGCTATGTGTCCGGGCGCGAGTCCTTACGCGGTTTAGTATTGATTATGGATGCGCGACATCCGCTCAAACCCGGCGACGAGCGGCTACTGGATTGGTATGCGCCAACCGGTAAACCGGTGCATTGTTTGCTGACCAAGGCAGATAAATTAAGCCGTGCGGAGCAAAACAAAACCTTAAAGCTCGTTCAAGACAAATTAAAACTTGCACGTCGAAATGCGACCGCACAACTATTCTCCGCGTTGAAAAAAACCGGTGTGGAGGATGCGGAAAAGCGAATCGCTGAAATGCTTGGATAGATACAGAAAAGAAAGGGGGACATAGGAAAAGGGGTAACCTATGCCCCCTGAAAGCCTAGTAAAAAGGCCCCGCTCAGGGAGGAGAAGCGGGGAAGCACAATCGCTTCAAAGTAATAGAGCATCAGGCATTCGAAAAGTTCACGGCATGTTTCAACCTTTTTATAGTTCAATTTAGAAAAAAATGAATATTGGAAATTACCCACAACGCCGCATGCGCCGCCTACGACGCACAGAATTTTTACGAAACATGGTGCGTGAGGCAACACTTACCGTGCATGACTTTATTTACCCAGTATTTATTTTGGATGGCGAAAAGCGTGTCGAGTCAATTACCTCGATGCCGGGCATTCAACGATTCTCTATTGACCAATTGTTGCCGGTGTGCGAGGAAGTTTGCCGTCTTGGTATTCCGGCAATCGCACTATTTCCCCTCATCGATATGGCTAAAAAAAGTCTCGGTGGTGAGGAGGCGTTTAATCCCGATGGATTAGTGCCGCGGGCAGTCGCGGCGTTAAAAAAACGTTTCCCCGATTTAGGCCTCATTACCGATATCGCGCTTGACCCTTACACCACTCACGGGCAAGATGGCTTGATCGATGCTTCGGGCTATATTTTGAATGATGAGACGGTCGCCATTTTGCAAAAACAAGCGGTGATGCACGCTCAGTTCGGCGTGGATATTGTGGCGCCATCAGACATGATGGATGGGCGCATTGGTGCCATCCGTGCCGCACTCGATGCTGATGGGCACATTCACACCGCCATCATGGCCTACGCAGCGAAGTATGCGAGCGCATATTACGGGCCATTTCGCGATGCAGTTGGCTCTGCCGCAACGCTAGGCAAATCTAATAAGAAAAACTATCAGATGGATCCCGCCAATAGCGATGAAGCCATGCGCGAAATCGCGCTCGATTTGGCCGAGGGAGCCGACATGGTGATGGTCAAGCCCGGTATGCCGTATCTGGATATTGTTCGCCGCGCCAAAGTGGAATTTGCAGCACCTACCTTTGCCTATCAAGTTTCTGGCGAATATGCGATGCATAAGGCGGCTGCCGCTAACGGCTGGCTTGATCATGATGCGGTAATGATGGAGTCGCTGATGGCCTTCAAACGCGCGGGCGCGGATGGGATATTGACGTACTTTGCCTTGGAAGCGGCGCGGTCGTTGAAGGCAAATAATTAGAAACCCTAATATTGGCGGGTGTTTTGAAGCAAAAATGCTCTAAAGCACCCGCCAATCAACACGTTTACGATTTTCTATCGTATTTATCGAGATACGTTTTCTTACAGTTGGCGCTAAACGCCCAACCCGGTTGGGCTTGGCCGCCATTTACAAATGCCCATAAGGACAACATCGTATCCATCACGCAAGGGTCGTGGCGCGTGTTAGTCATATACCTAATTTTTCATACATCGCCACATCATCGCAGCCGATTTAATTCTGTGGCATTTCTAGGTTTATAGCCCAATCGCTGGAAATCCTTCCTGCAGGCAGGCCCCACATTGGGCAAATCGGTAAATGTCGTGAGCTTGTCTCGATGAACGCGGGCGGGATTCATCGTTAATCTTAGAAACGGCAGTTGGACGGGAGCGAGTGTGCGTTTTTCGGACTCTCTGGCAAGGCCTCATTTGGCAAACACGGACGACTGAGGCCCTATCCTGCTAGGAGAAACAACGCCGCCAGAGAGTTTGAAAAACATGCAATCGCACCGGATGCCGAGTTAGCTAAATAAGTCACCATCTTGGTGAACGAGGTAAACCACTAACCTTCTTGCTAGACGCGCACTTTCGAGCATCGAAAGCGGTCAACTGCCGTTTCAAGGTTCAACATTACTGGCACGCGGTACCAATAAATCGGATGCCACCACACCACTACCTTTGCCCGCGCCAATGCCGCTTGCTCGGCTTAAACATCAATATCGAAACCAGGATAAAGATCATATAGCGAGCAAATTTCACAATTTGGTGTGTCACTTACGGCAGTTAGCATCGCCTTAGTGGCGCGTGAATGGTGCGGACAGGGGTGTACGTGAATGATCAGAATCATTTGTAAGCCGAACTCGTAGGAGGCGACGAGTGAATGCGTTTGTGCTAAATTGATGTATTACGGTTCACATCGGTGTCGGTCCATTAGTTACAGGTGGGGCAAAAACGTGTTGCTAGCGAAGAGAAAAACGGAATCCTAAAATATTGACTATGGTGGCAGGACTCAACCCCCATGCCAATCTACCAAGCCCGTATAGGCCGTTGCTAATACCAGCAGTCCGAAGACAATTCTGTACCAAGCAAATATCGTAAAGTCGTGAGATGAAATATAGCGAATCAACCAACGCACCACGATGAATGCCGAAATAAAGGCGGCCACAAAGCCAACACTAAACATCGGAATATCAGCCGTCGACAAGATTTCTCGCGACTTCCAGAGTGAATAGAAGGTGGCAGCGATGAGCGTTGGCACGGCGAGAAAGAAAGAGAATTCTGTCGCACATTTACGCGATAGCCCAAAAAATAATCCGCCAATAATGGTAGCCCCTGAGCGCGACGTGCCGGGAATCAGGGCCGCGCATTGGGCTAAGCCTAGCTTTAATGCGTCGAGCCAGGTTAAGTCGTCCACGGTATCAATCATTGGTTTGCCGACAATGCCAGGTGCCGCCTCGCGCAAGGCTAATAGCTGATTCTTGGCGCGTTTTTTATACCAGCGCTCAGCAACTAAAATAATGATGCCGCCAATAATAAAGGCGAGAGCAACCGGCACAGGCTTAAACAACGCCGCCTTGATAACGCTGCCAAACAACAAACCCAGACAAGCAAGCGGCAAAAAAGCAATAAACAAATTGCGCACAAAACGTTGCGCACGCGGCTCACTAAAAATCCCGGTAAATGTCATGGTGAAGCGCTGACGATATTCCCAACATACCGCGAGTATTGCGCCACTTTGAATAAAAATTTCAAATACGTGCGCCTTCTCGCCGCGAAAATTTAACAGCTCGCCGACTAAAATTAAATGCCCGGTAGAAGACACGGGCAAAAATTCGGTAAGCCCTTCGACGATGCCTAAGATGATTGCTTTGAAGAGTATTTCGATTTCCATGGCGCACTTTGTCGATAAGTAATTTTGAGAATGGTGTTGATAATTCAGCGCCATTATAAGAATGAAATCATGGCATCATTCTAGGATCGCTGTTGAAATTTGTTGTAGTTCATTTTGATAAAAGGATTCACATGCTTAATCGTAAAATTCTATTTTCTGCCGTTGCCATTAGTGCGTCATTTTCAGCACTTGCGATGGTTGCTGAGGCTGCGGGAAAATTCAGCCTCACGAGTCCCACTATTAAAAACGGTGCGACGCTAACAATGGATCAAGTCTTCAAAGGCTTTGGCTGTGAAGGTAAGAATATTTCGCCAGCACTTGCTTGGTCTGGCGCACCGAAAGACACTAGAAGTTTTGCGGTCACCGTCTATGATCCCGACGCACCGACCGGCTCAGGCTGGTGGCATTGGGTGATGTTTAACATCCCAGCGGATGTCATGCAACTTGAGGCAGAAGCGGGCAACATCACACTCATGCCAACAAAAGCGCCAAAGGGCGCAACACAAAGCCGCACTGACTTTGGTCAACCGGGCTTCGGTGGCGCGTGTCCACCAGTAGGTTCGATCAAAAAACCGCATCGCTACATCTTCACCGTTTACGCATTGAAGACCGACAAAATTGATCTTGACGCAAGTGCCACCGGCGCACTGGTTGGCTATATGTTGAACGCCAATAAAATCGCCAGCGCATCCTTCACAGCGCGCTACGGAAGATAGTAAAGTCGCCTATTGGCGGGCAATTTGAGCGCTAAATGCTCAGAAATGCCCGTCAGCCGTAGTGTTTACTAAAATTCTACTCCGTCTTCCCAGAAGGCCGAATACCGAGTTGCTTTAATTTCCGATATAAATGCGTGCGTTCTAGCCCAACTTTATCAGCCACTCTTGACATATTGCCGTCTTCACGACGGATGTGATGCAAAAAATATTGATACTCAAATCGCTCACGTGCCTCGCGTAGCGGTAGGTCATAGGGGATACCGCCCATCGGTAAATCACCCGTTAAAACGTTTAGGCTTAACTCACTGGCGACGCGGGCAACATCGTCAGCGGAAATTTCAGCGTTAAGGCTCGTCACTGCCAATGTTTTAATCGCGTTTTGCAATACCGGCAAGTTGCCGGGCCACTCTAGATTACGCAGTGAATTTAATGCACCAACGCTCAATATTCGCATCTGACATTCATTGGACTCGATCATCTGGTTAAGCATGATGTTGGCAAGCTCAGGAATATCTTCAGCATGCTCGCGAATTGACGGTATGCGTAAGGTGACGCCGGATAATTGTGCGTGCAGATTAGAGTCAAAATCCCCCGACTCAATCATCGGCAACAGTGAATGCGCGGTGGCGGCAATCAAGCGCACGTTAAATTTTTCAAGCTTACCAATGAGCTGAGAGAGCCCGCGTTGCTCATTACGATTTAGCCTATCAATGTCCTCTATGAACAACACACCATCGCGCGCCTCAGCCAATGGCGCAAATGGATTTAGCGCCAACCATGCGAGATCCAGCGGCTGCAGCCAGGGTGTATTACGTAAATGCACCATACGCGCCACCAATTCAAAGCCGCAGCCTGGCTCACCCGCTAAGAGTAACGGCATTTTTAGGCGACTGACTTGCTCCAAGCGCTGGCGTAACTCGGCAACCACTTTTGCGCGACCCATATGCGCGAAGGTTAGCCCTGCTTTTGGCAATACTCTGCCGCCGGCTAAGGCTTTGCCGACGGTAGCAATCAGTTTGGGGAGGCTAATGGGTTTTTCTAAAAAATCAAATGCGCCAATGCGGGTAGCCTCAATGGCTGACTCTATCGTGCCGTGACCGGACATCATCACCACTGGCATGGTGAGTTGACCCGTCTGCGACCATTCCTTCAAGAGCGATATTCCGTCTGTATCGGGCATCCAAATATCGAGCAAGACGAGATCAGGTCGCGCCTCGCGCCGCGCGTTGCGGGCCGCTTGCGCGTTCTCGGCGAGCTTCACGTTATAGCCCTCGTCTTTTAATATCTCCGAGAGCAATTCGCGAATGCCGATTTCGTCATCGACGACTAATATGTTATTTGCAGGCATGTGTAGTTTCCCTAAAGCAGTTTAACTGGTCTTGGTCGTTTCAATTTGGGTTTTACGGTCAATGGCAATGGGTAAATGTATTGTTACCGCCGCGCCATGTGGAACAATGTTTTCAACACTAATCGTGCCTCGATGTTCGTCAATAATTTTTTTCACTATCGGCAAGCCCAAGCCTGTGCCTTTTGCCTTAGTTGTCACGTACGGCTCAAAGATACGCGCCCTAACATCTTCACGAATACCGGTGCCGTTATCGACAACGCGAAAAACGATCATGTCTTGGTTGCCGCGGTTGTTTTGCTTATTCTCCTCAAGCGCTGTACTCACCGTAATCACGCCTGGCTTGCCAATATTGGAGAGCGCGTCTTCTGCGTTCTGCATTAAGTTATGAATGACTTGCCTGAGGAGTGATGGGTCGGCTGAAATCGGCGGCAACGCCTCTGTGAGATGAATTTCAAGTCTTGCCGGCATTGACAAATAGAGCGCTAAGACATCATTAACAAGCTGATTTATATCTACTATTTCAGTCTTCATGCGCGAGGCGCGCGAGTACAAACTGAAATCATCGACCATGCCTTTAAGCGCACTCACTTGCGCGACGATAGTTTGCGTTGCGCGGTTCAGCATTTCCCGCTCGGCGTCTGGCAATTTATCAGCGAGCTTCATTTGCAGTCGCTCAGCGGATAGCTGAATTGGCGTTAGCGGATTTTTAATTTCGTGAGCAAGACGGCGTGCAACTTCACCCCAGGCCGCATCACGTTGCGCCTGTATTAGGCCGGTAATGTCATCAAAGACGAGGATGTAATCCGCATCTGTGGTCTGCGGTAATTTGGTGCCGCGTACCAACAGCGTACGCGTCCTGACGGCTTTCATTTGTACGGTGCTTTGCATCATGGTCGGCAATGCGCTTTGCATTGCGACCGACACATTTTCACCTTGCGAAATGACAAATTGCTTTTCCCAAGGTTTGTCGCGTTCATGACCAAGCTCGATGACAATGTCATCTATCATGTTTTTGAGTGGCGAATAGAGTTCCGGCCATTCGATAAAGGGCAATGTCTTCACCCGATATGGATCAATTGCCAACATATCAGCCGCAATACGGTTGATCGACTTTGCCTGCAAATCCTGGTTTAGCGTGACGACACCCGAAGTCAGATTGCCCAAAATAGATTCAAGATATGCGTTAGCCGTGACCAGCTCATGTTGCTTACGGGCAACGACATCAGACGCTTCACTCAATTGCCGCGTCATGGTGTTAAACGATTGTGTTAACACGCCGAATTCATCACGGCTTTTGACGGGATTGAGTTTCGTAAAATCACCCTTTGCAATTGCGCGGGTAGATTCCGCCAATGCAGATAATGGCGCCGAAAGTCGCTCTGACAAGATGAACGAAAGCGAAATAGCGGAGAAAAGTGTGAGCACCATCGCCAGCGTTAATGTCAAGGCAAATACCCGCTTGAGGCCGTCACGCAGCAGCTGCAAGCGCTGATAATCGCGCACCCCAGACTCCACGCTTTGCGCGTCACTAATAATTTTTCGGGTGGCAGATTGCATGATTTGTAGCACCTGCGGCGAGGCGGTAGGTGTACTCTTCCGCTTGGCCGTGATGGGTAACTCGACCGGCTCCATCAATGCGGGGACTAGAATCAAGACGCGAAAATAAATGGCGCGCTCACTTAAGGTTTCGGTGAATTTTTGCGGCCCCTTAGTGATAGCGTCACGCACTTCAGCACGTGTTGGCTTGTCAGGTATTAAGCGAGTGCGGCTGGTGAGCGATCCCGCTTCACCACCTATCCAAGCAGTCACCGCTGCGTTTTCATCGAGTAGGGTAACTTCGTCAAAGCGATATTGTTGGCGCAACTGTTTGACTAGCTCGGCTTTATCCACAGTGCTATCGCCCGCTTTTAACGCGGCGTCTCGCACGCGACGAACGACTTCATTGCCATTCGCCTCTAGCGCGGCGCGACCTAGGTTTAATGCGCTCTCAAAGGCAATATCTACTGGCACGTCAAACCATGAATCAACCGAGCGATTCAAAAACTGTACCGAAATGGCATAGACCAAGCCACCGGGAATCACGGCCATCAAGGCAAATACGGCCATCAGCCGCAGCGCTAATTTTGCGCCAAACACTTGCCCGCGAATTTTTTTAGCCAAGCCAACAACTTGCACCACGATCAAGATGAGTAACCCCACCGTGAGTGCTAGCCCTAACCAAAACAAGTAGGAGTAATGTTGCTCAAACACCGCATTGTTGCTAGAGGCGCGAAACAATATCGCAATCAGCGCAATTCCGAGTGCTACACAGCTAAAAGTGACGATGCGGATCATCAATTGACCCCGCCATCTTTATTGATGACCACCGTCCAACGATGCCAGTCAGACGATAAATTCCACTCGCGTGAGCCAAAGGTGTTTAACTGAAATGGCTTAGGCAGTTGTGCTGTGTCTAGGCGAAAACGAATCGCCGCATCGAATTTTTCGCCGGGTTTTAGTTTGCCTTTTTCGGCAATTGTCCATGAACGCACGCGAGACAGCATACGTTTGATGTCTTCCGCGTTGGTAATGTTTTGTGAAAACCCTGCCGTGGCGACACGATATTGTTCCGTCAATGGTGCGTACGATACGCGGCGTTCGCGGGTGGCGCGTATCGCAATATCGTCGAGCCAATACCAGCGGGCACGAGTTAATTCAAACTCCACTACAAAATAAAGCGGTACACCGCGACGGATGGTATCGAGCATCGTGGTGGAGAGTTGTAATTCAAAGTCAGCATTCAACTCTATGCCGTCATCGCTATTTTCTAGTTTGACTGACGTTAATTGGACGCCTTCCGCATTGGCAATTGTTGGCAGCGTGCTTAAAAAAAACGCGAGCAGCGTTGCCGCAAGCCATGCTTGCCAAGGTGTTTTTCTAGATGTTGTACGCGGCGACAAGTTAGGGGGTTTTTAGCGTTTTTGTTGGCGTTTTTGTTGAGGCTTTCGTTAGCGTTTTTGTAACAGCGCGTAGTAAAAACCATCATGCTGTTCATCAGGCAAATAAAGCGCGTCTAGCTTGTCTGGCTGTGGGTTAACTTGCTGCATAGTGGTGTCAGCTACTTTGGTGGCAATTTGCGTTGCTGATTTTTCTGCCGCCAAAAAAGCAGCAATCACATCTTGATTTTCCGCCGCAAAAACGGAGCAGGTGGCGTATAACAAGACACCACCTTTTGCGAGCGTTGGCCATACACCGTTGAGAAGACGAAGCTGGGTTTCGGCGAAACGCTTCAAATCGGTCTCGCGCCGAATCCACTTAATATCAGGATGTCGCCGGGTCACGCCAGAGCCTGAGCATGGCACGTCGAGCAAAATACGATCAAACGGTTTTTTGACACCATCTTTGAACCACATATCTAAATTCGCCACGTCAGCGGCTTCAACGCGGGCTTTTAATTGTAGTCGCGCTAAATTATCCGTCACGCGTTTTAAACGGAGCTTATCAGTATCAATGGCGACCATTTCAACATTCGCACGCTCTAGGATGTGACTAGTTTTACCGCCTGGTGCCGCGCACGCATCTAGCACTCGCATACCGTCACGTGCATCAAGCAAGACAGCCGCAATTTGCGCCCCGCTATCTTGCACCGACACCCAACCATCGGCAAATTTTGGTAAAGCCGATACCGATACGGGCACCTCTAAATGAATCGCGGCCTCACCCACGGCAATGGCCGACATATGTTCCTTCGCTAATAACGCCAAATAATCTATCGCGTTCGTTTTGCGAATATTGACGCGTAAATGCATTGGTGGCCGCGCACGTGCAGCGAGTAAAACGCCCTGCCAATGCGCTGGCTGTTCAGCTTCGAGTCTGGTCATCCACCAACGCTGATGATCATATTTTGCAACCGCATCTTTGAATCGCTCGCGGGCAAATTTATCAGGTGTACGCAAATAATTTCTTAACACCGCATTCGCCAACCCTTTGGCGCGTGCATAACCCATGCCGACCGCCGCATTCACCGCGTGATCTACAACCGTGTGTGCGGCTACGCGTGAAAACTGTAATTGCGAAAGCGCGACAAGCAGCAAATGTCTCACTGGCGCATCGGTCAGCGGAGCCGCGAGCAACATATCAAGCTGCGCATTTAATAATCCATAGTGACGCAGGGTGTCGAACGAAATTGAATGCACCGCTTGACGCTCATTAGGCGACAAGGTGCGATGTTTGGTGAGGGCGTCGGCCAATTCGCGGTCCAAATTTTTCCCGCCCAACACGCGACCAACAATCTCTGCTGCGGCAATTTGCACCGCCACCATACCGGCGACCATGCTTGACGTTGCACTGGCCACAGAGGCGGATTTCTCATGTTTCATTGCAGTTTGCTCCTATTAAAATCTTGGTTGCGCGTAAGTAATCAGCTGCGCTGATACGTTTGCCGCCTGGGCGTTGCACTGTAGTAATGCGTAATGCGCCTTCAGCGCAGGAAACCGTGAAGTCATTCGCTGATATATCAATCACTAGACCTGGTGAGGCGTTTGAAGCATTATGTGCCGCAACTGCCCGCCATATCTTGACTTTCTCTTTATTTATAATCATTTCACAGCCGGGGAAAGGATCAAACGCACGAATGCGGCGCGCAATCGCTGCGGCACTTTCATGCCATTTGATTAAGGCTTCTGCTTTCTCAATTTTCTTGGCGTAGGTGACGCCAAGTTCAGATTGTATTTGAGGTCGAAGTTGCGCATATTGTGCTAGAGCCGTAACAACGGCTGATGCACCCACCTCGCTAAGTTTGGCAAATAAAGTCGCGCTGGTGTCATCCGGGGCGATAGCCACTTTCTCCTCAAGCAATACAGGCCCGGTATCAAGCCCCGCTTCCATCTGCATGATATCGATACCGGTATGCGTATCACCCGCCTCAATCGCGCGCTGCACCGGTGCTGCGCCGCGCCAGCGCGGCAACAATGAGCCATGAATATTGATACAGCCGAAGCGCGGCATATCTAGCACGGCTTGCGGCAACAACAAGCCATAGGCCGCCACCACGATGATGTCGGCGTTTACGTCGCGCACCAGCTCCTGCGCTTCAAGGGTTTTTAAGCTGGCGGGTTTTTCAACGCGCAAATTAAACTGGGTCGCCGTTAATGAAACCGCAGAGGCGGTGAGTTTCAGGCCGCGCCCAGACGGCCTGTCAGGCTGCGACAGCACCAGTGCTATCTCATGCCCGGCGGCGTGAAGTGCGATAAGGGCGGCAGCTGCAAAAGGTGGTGTGCCCGCAAAAATGATTTTCATTTAGCGCGTGAACATGCGTTGAAGGTTTATGAAAGACAAACAACTTGTAAACGAAAACGCCGACCCTTCGGTCGGCGTCAGGTAAAACTTACAACAAATTAAAAACTACACACGTGCGGATTGTGCCGATACGCGCCGACGTGGGGAAGCCATTTCTGCTTCACGATCTAGCTCGCGCTGGCGTTTAATTAACTTGTTGCGAATACGATTTGATTTGAGCGGCGACAAATATTCGACAAACACATGACCATCTAAATGATCAATCTCATGCTGAATACACACCGCCAACAAACCCGATGCATTGATCGTAAAGCGCTGACCATCGCGATCAAGGGCTGTCACCATTACGGTCTCAGCACGCTCAACTTTGTCGTAGAAACCGGGCACAGACAAGCAGCCTTCTTCATTGATAGCGGTGCCTTCTTTACGAATAATTTCGGGATTGATGAACACACGGAGCTGATTTTTCTCTTCCGTGATGTCTATCACCATCAGGCGCTTTAATTCGCCCACCTGTGTTGCGGCCAGCCCGATTCCTGGCGCGGCGTACATCGTTTCAGCCATATCATCAACTAACTTCTTGATTTTATTGTCAATTATCTTGACGGGCTCGGCAATGCGTTGCAGGAGGGGATCGGGGTAGCTTAGAACGTCTAAAATAGCCATAATTGCTTGCGAATTGAATAAATTAGGTGCAGAATCTGATGTGTTACATTAAGTTTGCGGCAAGTAGAAGTAGGGGTTTTCAAAGGGATTTACATCCCTTCACTTCAACTTGCTGACTGACAAGTCTATTAGAAGTCATCGATTAAGGCAAATTTGATTGCATCAGGCGACTGGGCGATCAGTCATTTTTCTTCGTTGATTTTGGGCTTTTCGGTCTCACAAGGCCGTTATCAACCATCTATTTCATTTGCCACACCCTGCCGCGCGTCGTGATTTTTTTCATACGGCGGCTCAAAAGACCTCGCGAAGGTAAACAGGCCATGACAAAAATTAAGCGTAGCGTCGTTTTTACTAGCCTTGGATTTGTAGCACTTGCGGCAACCATTACGCTTGCGCCAGTGTTCGCTCAGCCCGTTCTCGATCAAGGCGCACCCGCATCAAAAGTCTCTGCCGCAAATAATCCCTTATTGCTCGCCAACGATGCGCCAACGATTTACACGGTAGTTAAGGGTGATACGCTTTGGGATATTTCTGGCAAATTTTTAAAAGAGCCGTGGCGTTGGCCTGAGATTTGGAACATGAATCGTGACCAAATCAAAAATCCGCACTTAATTTATCCTGGCGATGTTGTTAAGCTTTCATTTGATGCCTCTGGCAAGCCCCTCCTATTAATTGCCGGTCGCGGCGACGCGAGTAGCGGCACCGGTAGACTCTCGCCACGCATTCGCTCAGAAGTCATCAGCGAAGCCATTCCGTCTATTCCAGCGAGTGTCATTAGCCCGTTTTTATCAGCACCATTAGTCGTGAGCCAAGGCGCGCTCAATACCGCACCGCGCATTGTCGCCTCAGAAGATAGCCGGGTAATTGTGGGTGCAGGCAATGTGATTTATGGCTTAGGCATTAAGCCTGATCAAGGCCTACGCTGGCAGATTTATCGTCCAGGCAAAGCGCTGAAAAACCCTGGAACAGAGGAAATTTTGGGCTACGAAGCCATTTACTTAGGCGATGCCAAAGTCACCCGATTTGGGGAAGGCAAGAACGGCCCCGCCACACTTGAAATAACCAAATCAACCCAAGAAATTAACCGTGGAGATAGGCTTACCCCTCAAGGTGAAGCCACATTGCCTCTTTATAGTCCGCGTCCTCCCGGTACTAGCGTGAATGGCAAGATTATCTCGGTACTTGGCGGCGTTGCCGAAAGTGCGCAGTATTCCATCATCGTGACAAATCTTGGTAGCCGCGATGGCATAGAGATTGGTCACGTATTAGCCGCACAGCATGGCGGCGACGTCGTCACCACCAACACCGGCGAGGACGAGGCGCGGCATTCATTTTCAAGCTATCTGCCCGCCGCACTTCGCCGTAGCAAAGATGGCGTACCGTCTGAGATTACGCTGCCACTTGAACGTAATGGCTTGACCGTTGTATTCCGAGTGTTTGAGCGGGTCTCATATGCGCTGGTGATGTCGTCAAAGCGCACGGTAAAAATTGGCGACAGGGTTGTTTCGCCTTAAATTTTGCGTAACCATTAGACTAATATGTAACGAAAAACGCGCGACTTAACTCGCGCGTTTTCATTTCTGATCCATCCTCTAAAAAATTCGACCTTAACCCATGCCACTTCCCGATAGCGGGCTCGACCCCGCCAGTTGGTTGTCTCTTGACCTCGTTCCTAATTTGGGTGGCGACGGCATTCGACAGCTGTTACGCGAGTTTGGCTCCCCGACTGCCGTTTTTACACTATCTCACGCAGCCCTTTCGCGCGTGGTTTCCGCTAAAGCCGCCACTTGTATTCTTGAAAGCGCAACTGCTGAAAAACACGCTGAGAAATTAGCACTTTCCTTAAAATGGCTAGCACTTGAATCAAACCATTTGGTGACGCTCGCCGATGATGATTATCCATCCCAACTGCTTGAAATCGCCGACCCGCCGCCATTGCTATACCTAAAAGGTCGGCGCGAATTACTCAATCGCAGCGCCATTGCTGTTGTCGGTAGTCGCAACGCGACGCCTGGTGGCGTACAAAATGCCGAAGCATTTTCGCGCGCATTATCCGACGCAGGGCTCACTATTGTTTCGGGTTTGGCGCTGGGCATTGACGCGGCGGCGCATCGCGGTGGACTCGCTGGTGCAGCGTCCACTATCGCGGTCGTGGGCACCGGATTAGACTTAGTTTATCCCGCACGCAACAAATCCTTAGCCCAAGAAATTTCAATCAACGGGCTCATTATTTCCGAATTTTCCATGGGCACGCCGCCGATTGCGAGTAACTTTCCGCGCCGTAACCGCATCATTAGCGGACTATCGCGCGGGGTGCTGGTGGTTGAAGCGGCACTCGCATCCGGCTCCCTGATTACCGCACGCCAAGCTGGCGAACAAGGTCGCGAAGTGTTTGCGATACCGGGCTCAATTCACTCGCCGTTCTCTAAAGGCGCACACCATTTAATTAAGCAAGGCGCTAAATTAGTCGATGACGCTAATGACATTCTGTCGGAGCTGCACTGGACTCATTCTGCTGCTAGCACCGCCGCTGCAAAACCAACCGTAACCGCCAACGACCTAGACGACCCAATACTCTTGGCAATCGGCTTCGACGCCGTCACGGTTGATGAAATTGCCATCCGCACCAACACCGCTACTCATTTATTAGCCGCAAAACTCATGTCCCTAGAGCTCGATGGACGTATCGCGCAAATTGCGGGCGGGAAGTATCAGCGGCTATCTGGCTAGCGTGCGAAATCAACTTGGCGCTGCATAAACGCGCCAAACGTCTCGTTGGCAACTCTCTTTTATTGACGAGCATTTCCAACCAAAAGCTGCTGAAAACGCCCGCCAAATGGAGGCTTTTAAAATTGGCTCAAAAAAATATTCCCTTGCGTTTCACCACATTCCGCGCCATTATGTGCGCCCCACGTTCGGCTGTGATGGCCGTGACGTACGCGTGAACTAACCTACAGAAAGCCACAACCCTCATGTCGAAAAGTCTCATCATTGCTGAAAAACCATCGGTTGCCAACGACATCGCCAAAGCACTTGGCGGGTTCACCAAACATGCGGATTTTTTTGAGTCTGAAGAATATGTCCTCTCCTCTGCTGTCGGCCATCTGGTCGAAATCGCGATGCCGGAAGAAGAAGAAGTCAAACGCGGCAAATGGACATTCGCACATCTGCCTGCCATCCCATCTTACTTCGCACTTCGCCCGATTGAGAAAACAGAGTCGCGCTTAAAAGTATTGCTTAAACTCATTAAGCGTAAAGACGTTACCGGCTTAATTAATGCTTGTGACGCGGGACGGGAGGGCGAACTCATTTTTCGCTACATCGCACAATACGCAAAAGCCAAGCAGCCGGTAAAGCGTCTCTGGCTACAGTCAATGACGCAGCCGGCAATAAAAGAAGGTTTTACCAAATTATTGTCGTCCGAAGCCATGCAGGGCTTATCCGACGCAGCCGTTTGTCGCTCGGAGTCTGACTGGTTAGTTGGCATAAACGGCACGCGCGCCATGAGTGCGTTTAATTCCAAATCCGGTGGCTTTCAGCTCACCACCGTTGGACGCGTGCAAACGCCGACCCTGGCCATCATGGTTGAGCGCGAAGAGCGCATCAAAGCGTTTAAGCCGCGCGATTTTTGGGAAGTCCACGCGAATTTTTCTGCTAGCGGTGGCGACTACATGGGTCGTTACTTTGATGAAAAATACAAAAAATCAGACGATGACGAACAGCTTAAGGCCGAGCGCCTATGGAATGAAAAAAGTGCGCGTGCATTGGTCACTAAATGCTTGGGTAAGCCCGGCATTGTTGAAGAAGAAGCCAAGCCGACTACACAAGCCTCGCCGCTACTGTTTGATTTAACCTCCCTTCAGCGCGAGGCCAATTCGCGCTTTGGCTTTTCCGCCAAGACCACATTAGGTTTAGCGCAAGCGCTCTACGAAAAACACAAAGTATTAACTTACCCACGAACTGACGCGCGTGCGCTGCCAGAAGATTACATTCCCACTGTCAAGCAAACCTTGGAGATGTTAAAAGAAGGGGAATACAATGTGGCGGCGAAAAAAGTGCTCGATAGCGGTTGGGTAAAACCGAACAAGCGGATTTTTGACAACACCAAAATCTCGGATCACTTTGCGATCATCCCGACCCAGCAAGCGCCAAAGTCGCTTAACGAGATTGAGCAAAAACTATACGATTTTGTCGTAAAACGCTTTCTGGCGGTGTTTTATCCGTCGGCTGAATTTATGCAAACCACACGCATCACGCGAGTGGAGAATGTCGCCTTCAAATCCGAAGGAAAAGTATTGGTCAACCCCGGCTGGCTCGCTGTATATGGGCGCGACGCCGATGATGAAACCGCATCCACCAATCTATCGGCGGTGAAGCAAGGCGAAAAAGTCAACACCGAAACGGTGGAAGTCAAAGCCAACACCACCAAACCACCAGCACGTTATTCTGAAGCCACATTGCTTTCTGCAATGGAAGGCGCCGGCAAAGCGATTGATGACGACGAGCTACGCGCGGCGATGAAAGAAAAAGGTTTGGGCACACCAGCCACCCGTGCGGCTACCATTGAGGGTTTACTCTACGAAAAATATATTCACCGCGAAGGTCGCGAATTAATTCCCACCGCAAAAGCATCGTCGCTCATGATTGCGCTGCATGGCTTAGGCATTCCTGAATTGTATTCGCCGGAACTCACCGCCGAGTGGGAGCAAAAATTAGCACTCATGCAGCAAAACAAAATGTCGCGCGAAAAATTCATGGCCGAAATTGTGGACATGACTGAGCATATTGTTGGCCAAGCAAAAAACTTTGAGCACGATACGATACCCGGCGACTTCGGCGTATTAGCTGTGCCATGCCCAAAGTGTGGCGGCGAGGTGCATGAAAATTATAAAAAGTTTAACTGCGTGAAATGCGATTTTGCTTTTTGGAAAATCTTAGCTGGGCGACAGTTAGAAGTAAGCGAAGCCGAAGCCTTAATCACCACCCGTGAAATTGGACCACTTGAGGGCTTTCGCAGCCGCCAGGGTCGTGCGTTCTCTGCCAATCTCATTTTAAATAAAGAATTTGCGCTCGAATTCTCTTGGGGCGATGGTGCTAACGACGATAGCGAAGTTGACTTCACCGCTTTAGAAGCCATCGGTCCTTGCCCCAAATGCAATTCGACTGTTTATGAAATGCCCAACGCGTATGCATGCGAAAAAGCGGTCGGTCCGACCCGCACCTGTGATTTTCGCTCAGGCCGCATGATACTAAAGCGCACCATTGCGCGAGAAGAAATGGTGGCACTGCTTGAAACCGGCAAAACGCCGTTACTGGAAAAATTTATTAGCAAAAAAGGCCGGCCATTCTCCGCCTTTTTGGTCAAGCAGCCCGATGGCAAGATTGGTTTTGAATTCGAAGAGCGCGACCCTAAAACAGCCAAAGATAAATCCGCCAAAGTTGCGAGTGCAAATGCTGGCGCGTTACGCATTCTCGGCAACCATCCCGACGATAATCTGCCCGTCAGCGTTTACTCAGGCCGCTATGGCCCATATGTGAAACACGGCGACACGAATGCCACGCTGCCAGACAAAGATAAAGCTGACTCAATTACGCTTGAAGAAGCGCTTGCCTTGATCGAAGAAAAAGGTGGGTTTGTAACTAAAGCCAAGCCTAAACGTAAAACGGCGGCGAAAGTTGCAAAAAAAGTAGCCGCTAAAAAACCTGCTGCACGCAAAACAAAATAAAGCAGAATAAAAAAGACTGCGTACGTTATTGTCAACTGAATTTCTCCCTAAATACGCCAATGCGTTTATTACGTTTAATCAAAATTAGTCGGGTCGTGATTCGTCACGGGCTGGATGAATTTTTACCGGCAGGCATTGCAAAAAGCGCCATTCGCTGGTGTTTTTTTTACCGTCGTTTGAGTGAATCTCGTGCGGTCAGACTTCGCTTAGCGCTTGAGGCGCTAGGCCCTATCTTCATTAAATTCGGCCAAATATTATCCACCCGGCCTGATTTAGTACCAGCCGATATAGCCAGTGAATTAGCCAGACTACAAGACCGCGTGCCGCCGTTTGCTGAGGCTGATGTCGTGAAGCGTTTGGTGGAAGCCTTCGATGATAAAAACGGTCATACTTGGCGCGATATTTTTGCGGCTTTCGACATGACGCCAGTTGCCTCCGCTTCTATTGCACAGGTACATTTCGCCACCATCGCACTCACCAACCCGGTTGGCAAACACGGCGGGCGTGAAGTGGCGGTCAAAATTTTGCGTCCTGATATTCACGCTGCTATCGATAAAGATATCGGCTTATTGTATGTGGTCGCAGATTTAGTTGAAGCGCTGTTTGACGACGGCAAACGGTTGCGTCCAAATGAAGTGGTGGCAGAGTTTGATAAGTCGCTTCATGACGAGCTTGATTTAGTACGCGAAGCGGCAAATGCCTCCACGCTGCGGCGTAACTTTGCCGATGGCACATTACTTTATGTGCCGGAAGTTTTTTTTGATTTCACTTCACGCAGCCTCATGGTGATGGAGCGTATTGACGCGATACAAGTCAACGATGTCGAGCAACTGCTTCTACACAATATTGATCTCGCCAGACTTGCCACTGACGGGGTAAAAATCTTTTTTACCCAAGTTTTTCGTGATGGTTATTTTCATGCTGATATGCATCCTGGCAATATATTTGTTGGTCGTGATGGCATTTATTCGGGTGTTGATTTTGGCATCATGGGCACGTTATCTGATGCCGATAAAAGCTATTTAGCGCGCAATTTTGCCGCGTTTTTTGCGCGCGATTACAAGGCGGTAGCGATTGCTCATATTGAAGCAGGATGGGTACCGAAAAATACCCGAGTTGATGAATTTGAGTCCGCCATTCGCAGCGTTTGTGAGCCGATATTTGATAAGCCGTTAAACGAAATTTATTTTGGCAATGTACTGCTACGACTGTTTGAAGTGTCACGACGTTTTCGCATGGAAATTCAGCCGCAATTAGTACTCCTGCAAAAAACCCTGCTCCAAGTCGAAGGGCTCGGTAGGCAACTTTATCCGCAACTTGATTTGCGTCCCGTCGCGCAACCGATTTTAAAAAAATGGATGGACGAGCAAATTGGCTTGCGTGGTTTGGTCAAACAAATTCGTAAAGAGGGCGTGCTTTGGACAGGCATGATTCCAGAACTGCCGCGCTTGGTACATCGCGCACTAGAAAATAATCCGTCCGATCAATTAGCGGCAATTGAGAGCGCGATTCAACGTGTCAATAAAACGCAGCGGCTGCAAACAATGTTAATCGCGATACTTGTGGGCTTATTTGGCGCTGTGGCGGTGCTCTACTTGTATTTGTTATTATTTTGGTCGTAATTTCAACGCTAGTTTTCTAAAACCCTCCATACGCCGCCATGACAACACTACTTGCCTTAGTCGTTTTCTACCTATTCGCCACCTTGGCACTCGGCGTTTACGCAGGCACGCGGGTAAAAACATCTACCGACTTTGCCTTGGCTGGACGTAGCCTGCCGCTCATCATGATCGTAACCACCACCTTTGCCACATGGTTTGGTGCCGAAACCGTGCTGGGCATTTCAGCCAAATTTGTCCAAGGTGGGTTAAACAATGTGGTGGAGGACCCATTCGGCGCATCGATGTGTTTAGTGTTTGTCGGGTTATTTTTTGCCGCCAAGCTTTACAAAATGTCGCTACTCACGATCGGCGACTATTTTCGTCAACGCTATGGCAAGACGGTGGAGATTTTTTGCTCTATCGCCATCATCGCCTCTTATCTTGGCTGGGTGGCCGCGCAAATTACCGCACTTGGATTGGTGTTTAACGTGGTCTCCGCGGGTGAGATTTCCATCCAGACTGGCATGGTCATTGGTACTTTGGCGGTGCTCTTATATGTAGTGGTAGGCGGCATGTTGGCCATTGCATGGACCGACTTTATTCAGATGATTGTGCTGGTGGTGGGGCTATCAATCATCGCGTACTTGGCGGGAGATATGGCTGGTGGACCCACCAAAGTCTATGATTTGGCTGCATCTAACGATTGGTTTCGGTTTTTTCCAGAGCCTAAGCTTCACGATGTGCTGTTCTTTTTCGCCGCCGCCATCACCATGATGCTGGGTTCGATCCCACAGCAAGATATTTTTCAGCGCGTCATGTCGGCTAAAGATGCCAAAACTGCCTCTCGCGGCGCGATTATTGGCGGACTCTCGTATTTCGCGTTTGCGTTCGTACCAATGTTTATTGTGGCGTGCGCGGTGCTAATCATGCCCGTCGAAACCAAGCGTTTATTGGCCGACGATCCACAACGCATATTGCCCACCCTCATCCTCACCTATATGCCGTTTTGGGCGCAGATACTATTCTTTGGTGCGCTCTTGTCGGCGATTAAATCCACCGCATCGGCCACACTACTCGCGCCATCGACAAGTTTTGTTGAAAATATTTACAAAAATATCCGCCCTGATATCACCGACAAAGAGCGACTATTTGCGTTTCGCGTCACCTTGGTGGTGTTCACCGCCATCGTCTTAACCTATGCGATCGTGATGCAGGGCACCCCAATCTATGAAATGGTGTCCTCCGCGTATCAAGTTACATTATGTGGCGCCCTGACGCCATTAGTAGCAGGGCTGTACTGGCCGCGGGCGAACCGTCAAGGTGCAATCGTCTCCATTGTGCTGGGTATCGCAACGTGGTTACTATTTTTGCTCTCCCCGTTAGGTGAACAATTTCCAGCCCAGTTAGCGGGGGTCATCATGGCAGTTATCGGCATGGTGGCGGGCTCACTTCTTACCAAATCAGAGGCTCACTCAGCACACCCAGTGGGCGTATAACTTTGTCGCCATAAATTACTGTCGGCGTTGTCACTTTCTTTTCACATTTGGCAATCAAACTGTTGTCTTAACTTCATCAACCTCGTTAAGCCGACATGAACATCTTTCAACCTCATCGATGGCCTAATCGCTTGCTGCGTTTCGCTCAGCAAGTGCTTGCCTATAAGCCTGATGACGCGTTAATCGAAACACTTCAAACCGCTGACGTTCCCGTTGCTACGCGTCGATTACAAACCATCTCAGCGGTTGGCAAATTAGCCGCGAGTGGGTTTGGTAAACCAAGTGACATCTCCACAACGGTACGCATTGCTGCCGCCGCACTTCCGCATCGCACGCCATCACGGCTCGTGCGTCCACGCCTTGGCAGCACTTCGCCACCCGCCGCTCGCTTAGTAGCGCTACGATAGTCGTCGTTAATAGGCTTTTTTCCGCGCTCTGTCGCCTGTTACGTGGCAACTATTTTCATTCGCGGTATCCTCTTAAGTATGCAAACCGCGCCATCATTTTTCTTGGCTTTTTTTCGTCGCCTACATTGGCATCAGATCATTTTGCTTGCGGGTTTAACTACACTGGCAGTCTTGATTTTAATGCCGTACTTTTCTGGCGGACGAGAATGCGCTGCCAAACTGGCGGCATCAGCGCTGCAAGCGTACGAAACCGTCTGTCCTAGCGATAGCGAGCGTTTTTGGCGGTTGTGGCATCGCCTTTTTATTGTTGCGCTGGTGATGTTAGTGACATTCTTAACCGCAGACCTATGGTGGCGTCGGGCAACGGACGGCGCGGCTCGACCAACGCTTAGTTTGCTCACCACCCAATTGATCGCGGTCGCACTCGGCGCGTTTGTGGGAACGGTCATTTCGGGGCTCATTATTGGTCGTAGCCTCATGCAAATGTTTGCGACTGATCGCATGTTTTTTGGTATTTTGCTCTTTACGGCGGTGGGCATCGGCATCGGTGCGGTGACGGCAACGCTCTTGGTTTATCGTAGCCGTGCGGCGCGTGCAGATGCGGATATTGCAAAAGCCGAGTCCGCCCGCTACGAGTTAGAGAAGCAGGTGCTCGCCTCGCGCTTAAAATTAATGCAGGCACAGATAGAGCCGCATTTTTTATTTAATACCCTTGCCAATGTGCAACATTTAACCGAATCAAACCCGCCGCTGGCGAGCGCAACACTGCAAAGCCTCATCACCTATTTACGTGCGGCGCTCCCTGAAATGCGCGAGGGTAGCTCCACCCTTGGGCGCGAAATAAAGATGGCGACGGCTTACTTGGATATTCAAAAAGTGCGCATGGGTTCGCGCCTTAACGTGTCTGTGACGTTGCCGGAGCCGCTCGCGCACATCCCATTTCCGCCGATGATGTTATTAACCTTAATCGAAAATGCGATTAAACACGGGCTTGATCCGGCGCCCGATGGCGGACAAATTACCATTACCGCCAGCCTCACCGATGGCATGTTGGATGTAAGCGTCGCAGACACGGGGCGCGGCCTATCGATGGCAAAAAGTATTGGTGTGGGTCTCACCAATATTCGTGAACGTCTAGCTACCCTTTACGGCAAGGCGGCGCATTTACAACTCACCGAGAATATGCCGTCCGGTGTGATTGCGACGATCTCGATACAACAATGACCGGTATAACAACTGCGCTCATTGCTGATGACGAACCGCTGTTGCGCGAACAGCTACGGTTACGACTCGCTAAAGGCTGGCCTGAACTCGATATTGCGGCTGATGCCGCTAATGGCGCACTGGCGGTCTCGCTTTATGAGACGCATCAGCCCGATATTGTGTTTCTTGATATTCACATGCCACTCATGAATGGCTTGGATGCGGCGAAGGCAATTAGCGCGTTGGCTAAGTCCACTCGTCGCCCTGTGGAGATTGTATTTGTCACCGCCTACGATCAATACGCAATTGAGGCATTTCATCGCGGCGCAATCGACTATGTATTAAAGCCGTATGACATCGAGCGTTTAAGCGAAACCATCGACCGCCTGAAGGCTCGCACCCAGCACGGCGTTTCAGACATTGTTCAACGCGATACCAGTGCTGCCTTGGCCAATGCTATCCGCCAAATCAACGAAAAATTGCAGCCTAGTAGCGCCTATTTGCAGTGGATCAAAGCCAGCGTCGGGCAAACCGTAAGATTGATTCCAATTGATGACGTGTTGTATTTTCGATCCGACGAAAAATACACATGCGTGGTGCTCGACGATAGTGAAGTGTTGATTCGCAAATCCATTAAAGAGCTTTTAACTGAACTTGACCCGAACCGCTTTTGGCAAATCCACCGGGCGACCATCATCAATACTCGCGCGATCGCTGGTGTCGTGCGTGGTAGTCGCGATCAGGCCGATTTGAAGGTTAAAGGTCGCGACGAAATTCTCACGGTAAGCCGCAATTTCACGCACTTATTTAAGCAGATGTAGGAACTATTAAATTAAAAACTTGCCTATTGGCTGGCGTTTTGAATCAATAATGATTGGAAACGCCCGCCAATAGGCGAGTTTTACATTTGCCTAATTGCTGACGTTATTCAAACGCTTCAAAAACACAGTCATCTCTTTCGCCGCTTGTTTATCGCCTTTCGCGTTAGCCGCCCGAATGCCTTCCTCATAAGCGGTTTTGGCGTCATCGATATTCGCATTGGCAACATATGCCTTACCGAGTAATTTCCACGCGGCAGAGTAATCGCTATCTTGTTTTACAGCCGCGCACAAATGCGTGATGGCAATGGTGAGGTGCGAGGCATCAGCAGATTGCATATACGCATTGCCCAATGAAAACCTGAGCAACGCGGAATCTTTACCGCTCGCTAACATCGCCTCGAAATTTTCAATCATTCCCATTCGCTCGCCTTTTTAAAACCTCTGCACAACGTAGCGAGCGGTCAAAGTTCAAGGCGCACGGCGCACAGAAACCGCAATGCACGTTGTTGTGCATGAGGATTTCGAGCACCGCGCAACGCGGAAATTTGACCGCGCAGTAGTTGTGCAGTGGTCTTTTTCAGTGTGTGTAGTGTTTCGGATATTATCAGGCATCACAAATATAGGGGGCGGCTATGATTCGCACAATGATGTTGTTTGGCATGACGTTATTAATTTCGCTGAGC
>Ga0105049_10000051_pt1 | contig 102345 bp, 85 predicted proteins | sample MAT06_FD_78087 | JGI IMG/M metagenome (GOLD analysis project Ga0105049, IMG submission 78087) | Freshwater microbial communities from Lake Fryxell liftoff mats and glacier meltwater in Antarctica - MAT-06 | ecosystem: Environmental > Aquatic > Freshwater > Ice > Liftoff microbial mat | place...
CATTTAGGGCGAAGGGGCCTGAAAAGCCGTAGCAAGGGCTGATTTTATCCACTACCAGCATTTTTATTCGCTGCATGGGACGCAGGCCATTCTGAGCGCCTGAGGTTTATGCATGCATCCCAGAAATGTATGTCGCTGCCCTTGACAAGTGGGCACAAGAAAGCAATCTTGACAATAGGATCGAAAAAGTACCGGGATTGTTGCTCCAAAATGTTTGCACGCCAGAAACATCGAAAGCCTCAAAAACGCACTTGAAAAGCCTGACTTCGTGACACCGAAACGCCATTCGGGGGGAAAGGGCTGGTCCACTTTTTTTTAACAACCAAACAAACAAAAGCACCATGAACAGCACATAACCTTTACTCAGCATACCATGAATCGAATCTTACTCACGCTACTCCTCGCCTTTGCCGCCAGCCCTCTGTTTGCCCAACAAGAGGCCATGTACACCCAGTACATGTTCAACAAATTACTCATCAATCCGGGTTATGCCGGCAGCCGGGCAGCTACCAGCATTACCATGCTCTACCGGGACCAATGGACAGGTTTCAACGGTGCGCCGAGAACCGGAACCTTTAGTGTTCACGGGCACCTGAAGAACCCCAAAGTGGCTTTGGGCCTGACGGTCATCAACGACCGCCTCGGCCTCCAAAACCAGACAGGCATTTATGCCAACTACGCTTACCGCCTACCCCTTGGCGATGGTCGTCTAAGCTTTGGTGTGCAAGGTGGCTTTGACCACTACGAGGTGGCCCTGAGCACCGCTGTTCACATCGATGCTGGTGATCCAAGCCTGGCCACGGACCTGAGTACCTTCAGCCCCAACGTGGGTGCCGGGGTGTACTACCAGAGCGAAGCGTTTTACGCGGGTGTTTCGGCTCAGCGCCTGATTGAGAACGACCTGAGCGGCCGGACGCTGCTCAGCGAGGACAACGCTTACGCCAGACAATCCCGTCACATGAACGCCATGATGGGCGGTGTGGTAGACATCAGCGAAAGCGTCAAGTTCCGTCCGGCGGTGTTGGTGAAATACGTTCCAAATGCACCAGTCCAAGCGGACTTCAACGCCAGCTTTCTGTTTGTAGAGCGCTTCTGGGCAGGGGTCAGCTACCGAACCAATGCCTCGATTGATGGCATGGTGGAGTTCCAGGTGAACCGCCAATTGCGGGTGGGCTATGCCTACGATCACCAGATCAACGAAGTGGGTCCATACACCACCGGCTCGCATGAAATCCTGGTGGGCTTTGACCTTGACTTTGGCCGCAACCGGATTGCGACGCCTAGAATGATGGCCCCGCGTTACTTCTAAAGGGAACTCCTATTAGAACGGATTAAACGAAATGCCCACTTCCAGAGCATTCGCTGTTGGGCCCAAACCGTCTTCAAACACATCGGTGAGCCCGTAGAAGGCGTGCACGTTCACAGCACCGTAGCCCACGCGGCCCGTAACGCCGTAGCGGAACGATTGAACGTTCAGGATGCGGGACTCTTTGTACTTGACGTATTCGGTGTTGGCCGGGTAGGCACCGGGCCGGGTATCATCCCCTACGTATTTGGTGTGGCTGTTAATCAGCAACCCCGCTTTGAACCCGGCGGCAATTTTAAAACGCTTGCCTTTGTCGTTGGGGTTGGTGCGAATGCGCAGTTCCACGGGTACCTCCACGTAGGTCAGGCTAATCTTGTTCTTTTTGTAATCCAAGCCATCCGGGAAGGGCAGCACTTCCGTTACGCCGTAAGCTGTTGCGTTAGAATCGGCATTCACCGCCAGAAAAGACTCGTGGAAAATGTTGGAGTTGCTCAAGCCGATGCCTGGAGCCAGCGCTACATTGTCCGTTCCGAGTTGCAGATCGTAGTAGAAGTAAAAATTAAAACCCCGCGATTTCGCTTGCACATTAAAAACGTCAGGGGTATTGAGCCAGGTGTTCCAGTTCAATTCCAATACCAGGCGGTCGCGGGAATCCGAGGTGGCTGATGACAGCGAAAAGGGTTCGGCTTCTTCAGTATCCTCCGTTGTGGTTTCATCATTGGTATCGTCCTGGGCAAATACGGAAAAACCGGTGGCCAGCAGGAATAGGGAGAGCCATAATTTTCTCATGGGCACAAAGTTAGGTGCATTCAGGCAGACCAATGCCCTCGGCGCGCGCTTGTCCGGTGGATAATGCGCAAGGCCTGTGTGCCGTTTGAGTCAAAACCCATGTTCCTGGCGATTACGCGATCGGGATCCGCAAGGTCACGCTGGTCCCTTCTCCAATGCCGCTTGAGAAACTGGCTTTTCCCCCGGTGGACTGCAAATGCGATTCCAGGCGTTGAAGCCCGCTGTCCCGAACCCTGGCCCTGCTGGTGTCGAAACCCCGACCGTCATCGCGGACTGTGAGCAGCAGGTAGTAGCCGTTGCGCTCCAGGTGCATGTCCACGTGGCGAGCGCCGGCGTGCCGCGCGGCGTTGCTGAGCAATTCACGGGCCATGCGGTAGGTGGCAATCTCCACCTGTTGCCCGTAGCGGCCGCCGGTAGCGCTGGGCGAGTACCGGGCCTGAAGGGAGGAATTCCGAAAAAGCTGATCGGTTAATTCAGCCAGCGCTGCGTCCAGGCCCGTTTCGGCCAGAACACGAGGAAGCAGCTTGTCCGAAAGGGCTTTGATGTCGCGGGCGGCGTGTTCCAGTCCCTGCCCAATCCGGCGTATTTCGGCACCCTGTTCCGGCGATTGCTGCGCAGAACGCTCCGCCAAGCGGCTGGCAGAAAGGCGCAAGTCCTGCAATTGTCTGCCAATTTCTTCGTGCAAGGCGCCACTGAACTGTTTGCGCTCCTCTTCCTGCGTGGCCATGGTCTGGCGCAGGCGGCTTTCCTGGGCTTCCAATTCCTGGCGAAGGGTGTTCTCGCGCGCGCGACTGCGGAGCAGCATCCAGGCCAATACCGCTACCCCCAGCGAGAGCACCAGGGCAATACAAGCCACAAGAATCTGATAATAAACTACCGTCATGCCAGGGAGGTGACGCGAAAAACAAAACCCTGCGGAGGCAGGGTTATCGGGTGGGCCCAGCAGGATTCGAACCTGCGACCAAGGGATTATGAGTCCCCTGCTCTAACCGCTGAGCTATGGGCCCGTAAAACAATCCGGGTTGGTAAAGATAATGGGAACTCCCAAAAACCCAGCCGCGTAGCGAGAAAGCCAACAAGCTGACCGATTTTTGCCCCCTTCGCCTATGAAAGCCATCGTTTTTGACCTCGGGGGGGTCATCCTGCCCCTGAACCGGCCTCGGGCGGAGGCCGCCTTTCGATCGCTGAGCGCCCAAGGGTCAGCGGGGAACCACCCTTTTGATCGGGCCTACGCCGCTTTGCTGGACGATGGTTTTTTTGATCGGTTCGAAAAGGGCCAGATCTCCGGGCAGGAGTTTTTGGGAACCCTGGCTCGGCTCGCCGGCAGCGACGAAGCCGACGTACGGACGGTGTGGCAGACCATTCTGGAGCCCATTCCCCCGGAAAACCTGATCGCATTGGCCAAACTGGCCAAAAGCTACCCGCTGTATTTGCTCAGCAATACCAATGCGTTGCACATGGAATGGATTTTCAGCCATGTGGATCAGGCGCATGGGCGCCCGCTGTTTGCTGGCATTTTTCAACATCTGTTCCTGAGTTACGAGATGCGAATGCGCAAGCCCGAGCCAATCATTTACCACACCGTGGTCGAGCATGTTGGGCTAAAGCCGGCAGACCTGATGTTTGTAGATGACCATCCCGAAAACGTGCAGGCTGCGCGCGTCGCAGGGTGGCAGGCTGTGTTGCACCCGGCTAATGCGGCGCTGGAGTTAACCGTCCAAACTTGGTTTTAACGCTGGTTTACAGTCGAATTTCCCGTAAAATCTTACGAATTCTAAGTAGCTGGCTAAAGGCTTTGGAGCCCTCAGAACCACGCCTATCTTGTGCTCACCCTGACCCTGATTGTATTTCCTGTAATCCCTAAGAAGAAAGGAGTCGCGATATGCGGCTCCTTCTTTTTTTTGGGTCATTCCTGAGTTGCCGCTTGGCGGCAGACCGATCAAAGGCTGTAAACCTGAACGGTTATTCGTTGATCTTGCGGCCGCTGGCGGTGCGGCTGTTGAGGTCCACTTTGTTCAGTTTTCGAACATCCACGAGCAGAATCGCGCCTGCGCTCTCTGGCGTAGTGCGATATATTTTTCCCCCGTATTGAATTTCTCCGACCCGGTGGGTCCAATCTTTGGCCATCAGGGCATAGGCGCCGCCCTCGTTTTCGCTAACGCCGAACAGCAGGTAATCGTTGGAAGTGGCTTCAAAACTGACGGCTAAGCGGTCGGTGTCGGGCATGTTCATCAACACACCAGGTGTACCGGCCAGAATGACCACTTCTTCTACACGGCGGCCGTTGACCATCCTGATTTTTCCACCAACCACTTCGGTTTCGCTGTCGCCCATGTCGCGCTGAAGCACAATGTCTTTGGACACGTAAAATTGCACCCGTTGAAGCCCCTGTTCGTCCAGCCCGGTTTCCTGGTGCAGGCGGGTGGTGTAGGGGCTTAGGTTGAGGGTGCAGGAGGAGAGCAACAGCGTTGCGACGAGGAAGGGAAGCAGGATTTTCATGGCGTAGTATTTACTGCATTTGACCCATAGCAAGTGGCGTGCCAAATTGTGTTCCGGCCGTTTTCGTTGATTTTGTGCAAATCGGGTTTCCGGGCAAACCGGGCATGCCCGGCAGCCCGTAAGTTTGAGCATGGTCAAAGCCTTAATGCTCTGTTTGCTGGCAGCCCAGTTTAACGCCTGCACACAACCCGCCGAGCCCCCCACCCCCCTGCGCTACCTCGCTCTGGGCGATAGCTACACCATCGGCGAGAGCGTCGCCACCGAAAGCCGATGGCCGGTCCAGCTAACCGCAGCCCTGCAACAGCAAGGCCTGCCGTTGGACAGCCTGCACATCATTGCCCGCACCGGTTGGCGCACAGATGAACTGCAGGCAGCCGTCAGTGCCGAACACCTTTCGCCCAATTGGGACCTGGTCTCCGTGCTCATCGGCGTCAACAATTTCTACCAGGGTCGCCCCATTGATGCCTACGAAGCCGAGTTTCGCGCCTTGTTGGACACCGCGGTGTTTCTGGCCGGGTCAAGGTCCGACCGCGTCTTCGTCGTCAGCATTCCGGACTATGCCTACACGCCATTTGGCGCTGCGCTGCCCGATCCTGCAATAGTGAGTACCGGCATAGACTCCTTGAACGCGGTAAACCGACGGGTGGCGTTACAGAAGAACATCACCTGGCTGGCCATCACCGATTTATCGCGACGAGGCTTAGCGGAGCCTGCGTTAGTGGCCGCTGACGGGCTTCACCCGAGTGGCTTGCAATACAACCTTTGGGTGCAGGAGCGCCTGGCTCCGGCAGTAGGGTTTTTGCTGGCTCCATGAGGGCTCACCGGAGCAGCGTTCCTGAATCGGGTTGCCGTCGTAGTTTTGGCGGCATGCGTTTGCACCCTTTGTGGCGTTGTTTGCTGGTATGGTCTTTCCTGCTCGTCGGTGATTTCACCTTCGCCCAACGCCCGGCGTTGAATGCCTATGCCATTTCCGATCCCGTTCCTCTGGTGGCGGAGGTGGTAGCGCGCAACTTGGATTTGCCCTGGGATTTGGTTTGGGGACCGGATGATCAACTATGGTTTACTGAACGAACCGGTGCGCTCAAACGCTATGATCCTTCCACCAAAGAAGTTGTGGTGCTGGACACTGTTCCGGGTGTGTTCAATTCTACTGACAACTCGGGACTCCATGCGCTGTTTTTGCACCCGAATTTTGCCAACGAGCCCTGGATTTACGTCAGCTACACCTACACGGAAGACAACCTCCGGCTCTCCCGATTTTGGTTCGGAGCCAATGGCTTGCAGGATGAAGAAATCCTGTTGGAAATGGCGGGAAGGGATTCGCACAACGGTGCGCGGCTGCTGTTAGACCAGACGGGCAAACTGCTCTTTGCCACAGGCGATGCCTTCAATCCCTTTCTTCCTCAGGACTCCCTCAGCCCAAACGGCAAATTGCTTCGGCTCGAGTTAGATGGAAGCATTCCAGCGGACAATCCTTTTCCCGGCATTGCCTTGTATACCCTCGGCCATCGCAACATGCAGGGCTTGGTGCAGTTGCCTAATGGAGAGATATGGTCAACGGAGCACGGAGAAGATGCCGATGATGAACTTAACCGGCACATAGCCAGTCGCAATTACGGTTGGCCCGAAGTTGCCGGCGCCTGCGATGCGCCGGAAGAAGCGGCCTTTTGCGAAGTCTATGCGGTGGTGGAGCCGCACGTAACCTGGACACCGACCGCCGGGCCCAGCGGGTTGGATTATTACAACCATCCGGCCATTCCCCAGTGGCAAGGTTGCTTGATTGCAGGATTTCTCAAACGCCGCGGCGATCCGGGACAGCGCATTCGCGTTATTCAACTGGACACGGAAGGCCTGGAGGTTTTAGGGGTCCGCGACTATTTGCATGAAGGTCCGGTGGTGCCTACTGACCTTGGGCAGCTCAACCAGATTGGGGTCTTTGGCCGCATCCGCGATGTGCTCACCGCCCCCGACGGCAGCGTGTACTTGTGCACTTCAAATCGCGAGTTCAACGGCCAGTATGCGGTCACCGTAGATGACGATCGCATCATCCGCATTTACAATCCCGCGTGGAATCCGGTTCCATGCCTGGGCGACTGCCTGAGCATTTATCCCAGTCCGGTGCGCAGCGGCCAGCAATTGTATTTCAAGTTTGGTGAATCCATCAGTGGCATTGCACGGGTCAGTTTGTTCAATGCTGCGGGTCAGCGCGTCATGGACGCCCAATTGGTAACCGGACCTTTTGTTACGGTGCAACTCGGTTCCCTGGCTCCTGGTCCCTACGTGCTGGAAGTCATTTATCCGGACGGAATACAAATACGAAGCCGAAAGATTTTAGTGCTTCCCTGAGCGATGTTGTACAGCGTCAGCCTTCGCCCAATCTGCCCGTGCAAAAACCGGCATAGCTCAGCACCAGAAACCGATGCGTTCCGCTCGGGCATTTGGCTCAGCGCGCTTTCCACAACTTGCGTTGCACGCGTTCTCCGTCTAATGCCAAATCCAGGATGTACAAGCCCGGGGTCCAGGTCTCGGCTGCCTGGCGAATCAGGTAGTTCCCGGCGGCCAGAGTTTGTGCAGGGGCGTGCGCTACCCGCAACCCTGCCGCATTGTACACAGACCATTCCACCGATGCCTCGGCGCTCAGCAAGAGGTTAGCACTAAACGATGTTTCAAAGGGATTAGGTCCTGCACTCAACAGCACGTTGCCGCTGGCCGGGGATGCGGCTGTCGTGTCGAGCGGGGGGAGGGGGGGCAGGCCTTCGATCGGTGCGGAAGGCGTAAAACTGCGCTGGATTCGCTGCGTGCCGGTCAGTGTTTCCCACAGTAACACAGCATTTTCTATGGTATTGTCCGGGTCGCTGATGTCCTCCAGGTGCCAGAATTCTGCCTGGGCGCGATCGGCGTTGAGGTCAAGCAGCACGTAGCCATGTCCGTCCAGTTCGCTCCACTTGATGTGCTTGTTGGCTTGTGAAATCAGGAACGAAGCGGATGCGGAGTTGCTAAAACCGTAGGTCTCCCCTTCGTCAAAATTTTCACCGGTCACGCTGGGCACCAGAAATTCAACGGCCAGCGAACCTTCGCCAGTTTCGGGGTTGTAATTCTCCGGAAGCCGCGGGTTAGGGGCTAAATCCAGCGCCATAGACACGTGAAAATCACCGGTTACAACCACAGTATTAGTTATGTTATTGTCATCAAGATAAGCGTAAAGCGCATCCCGTTCTGCGGTGTAGCCTGCCCAGTTTTCAAAGATGACCGGGTCATCTTCCAGGGCGGAGAGGTGTCCCATCATGACCTGGTTGGCCAGCACTTTCCAGCGGCCTGTTGACGCGGCCAGGCCGCTCTGCAGCCACGCCATTTGCGCCGGTCCAAGGAGGCGGTGATCAGGGCTTTGGTAAATTGGATCGCTGGCATCAGTGGCAAAACGATCGCGGTCGTACAATCGCGTGTCCAGTAAGAAAACTTCTGCCAGATCGCCGTAGGGCAGGGAGCGCCAGATGCGCAGCGAATCAACAGGATCTTCGCGCAAAGGCAGCCACTCATACGCGGCTTTTATGGCGGCCCACTTGCGGTCGCGGTAGCTGCCGAATTCTTCGTCGTGCCGCAGACTGGTGTCGCGCAAGGCGTCGACGACAATGTCGTGGTCGTCCCAAATGGTGGAGAAAGGATGCACCTGGTGCACTCGCTGCAAATCCGGATCAAGGTGGTATTGCGAATAGCGCGCGCGGTAGTCCTGCAACCGGTAGATCTCCGCATCGGGTTCGTGCGTGCGGTCATCCGGACCGCCGCCGCCTTCGTAGAAATAATCACCCAGATGCAGGATCAGGGCCAGATCGTTCCGGGCTGCCAAACGAGCGTAGGCGTGAAAATACCCCGCGCGGTAATCGGAGCAAGACACCGCTGCCAGCCGCAACCGATCCAGGCTGCCCGTTGTGCCGGTGCGCGTTCGCCCAATCACGGATTTGCGCCCGAGCGCTTCAAACTGGTAGTAGTAATGTTGGTTGGGCAACAGACCGCGCACGTCTACTTTGACCGTGTAGTCGCGATCATCGTTGGCCATACTGGTCCCTTCTGCCAGCACAGGACTCATGGAGGCCGTGAGCGCCATGCGCCAGCGCACTTCAATGGGTTCGGGCGAAGGGCTTTCGGGCGTTACACGGGTCCAGAGAATAACCCCGTCCGGCAGCGGATCACCTGAAGCAACACCGTGCAAAAATGGCGCAAAAGCGGTGGCCATGGCCTGTCGGCGCGCGCGCTGATCGGACACCGGGCCACTTGCGGCACGGCCTTCCAGCAGTTGCACATCCAGAGGTGATATTGCTGGATCAGCATCAAACTGAACAACTTGGCTCTGTGAGGCAGCGGCGGTAGAAAGGAATGCGCCAATCAATAACCATAAACGCAGAATTGGGAGAGCGGGAACGCGTTTCATAATTCCCAAAAGTAAGGTGAATCCGGCGGCTTGATCCGAGGGTTTTCTAAATCGGCCCGGAACACTTTTAAGCAACGGCCACCGGCCAGGCTGAACCTTACGGACACCATTGCCTACCGCTACCGCGTACTACCCGAACAACCCCGGCCGTTCCAGGTCCAGAAGGGCTTGTTTGCGCCAGAGGCCGCCACTGTAGCCGGTCAATTTTCCCCCCGCCCCCAACACCCGGTGGCAAGGCACCAACACCGCTATAGGATTGCGCCCATTGGCCGCTGCGATGGCTCGGATGGCAGACGCCTGGCGCATCTGCTGCGCCTGCTCCTGGTAGCTTCGGGTATGGCCGTAAGGTATGGATTGCAAAGCCTGCCACACGGATTGCTGAAAAGGGGTTCCCTCCAGGTGCAAGGGCACGGAAAAAGCCTGGCGCTGGCGGGCGAAATACTCGCTGAGTTGTTGTCGGGTAAGAGCAAGCACGGCTTTATTCGAGGCCTGATGTTCCGATACTTCTGTTTCAGCGTTCAACTGCTGGCCCTCATCCAGAAAAGTCAAGCCCCCGAGTTTGCCGTTGTACGCTCGCGCAAGAACAACCCCAAGAGGCGTCGTCCAGATTAACTCCTCCGGCATTACATGTTGCGACGGTACTGCCCTCCAACCTCAAACAAGGCGGCAGTCATTTGCCCCAGCGAGCAGTATTTGGCCGCTTCCATAATCACTTCAAAAATGTTCTCGTTGTGAATGGCCGCCGTTTGCAGCGCCTTGAGCGAGGCTTCTGAGCGGTCGGCGCGGAACTGTTGCAGGTTGCGCAGCGTCGTGATCTGGTTGCGTTTTTCAGCTTCCGTGGCGCGAATCACTTCATCGGGAATGATGGTAGGCGAGCCTTTGTCGCTCAGGAATGTATTGACCCCAATGATGGGCAGTTCACCGGTGTGCTTGAGTGTTTCGTAGTGCAGGCTTTCCTCCTGGATTTTGCCGCGCTGGTACATGGTCTCCATAGCCCCGAGAACGCCGCCGCGCTCCGTAATGCGATCAAATTCCAACAGCACAGCTTCTTCTACCAAATCCGTTAATTGTTCGGTAATGAAACTGCCCTGCATTGGGTTTTCGTTGCGGGCCAATCCCAACTCCTGGTTGATGATGAGCTGAATGGCCATGGCGCGGCGCACGCTGCCTTCTGTGGGCGTGGTGATGGCCTCGTCATAAGCGTTGGTGTGCAGGCTGTTGCAGTTGTCGTAAATAGCGTAGAGAGCCTGCAACGTAGTGCGGATGTCGTTAAAATCAATTTCCTGGGCGTGCAAAGAACGACCAGAGGTTTGAATATGGTACTTGAGTTTGCAGGTTCGGTCGTCGGCCCCGTAGCGATTTTTCATGGCCTTGGCCCAGATGCGACGGGCCACCCGGCCAATGACGGCGTATTCCGGGTCAAGCCCGTTAGAGAAGAAAAAGCTCAGGTTGGGACCAAACGCGTTGATGTCCATATCCCGGCTCAGGTAGTATTCTACATACGTGAACCCATTGGCCAGCGTAAAGGCCAATTGTGTGATGGGGTTGGCGCCCGCTTCGGCAATGTGGTAACCGGAAATCGAAACAGAATAAAAGTTACGGATGTTGTTCTCAATGAAATACGCCTGCACATCGCCCATCAGCCGCAGCGCAAATTCTGTGCTGAAAATGCAGGTGTTTTGCGCCTGGTCTTCTTTGAGGATGTCCGCCTGGACGGTTCCGCGCACAGACGCCATCGTGCGCTGTTTGATCTCCTCGTAAATTTCTGAGGGAAGGACTTCGCTGCCGCTCACACCTAAAAGGTGCAAACCCAGCTTGTTGTGCCCTACCGGAAGCTCACCGGCGTACTCGGGACGCGTCATACCTTTTTCGGCGTAAAGGGCTTTGATTCTTTCGTTGACCTTGTGCTCCAGCCCGTTTTGCAGAATGTACTTGCCGCACTGCTGGTCGATGGCGGCATTGAGAAAGAAGGCCAGAATCATTGGCGCTGGCCCGTTGATGGTCATCGACACACTGGTCTTTGCGTCGGACAAATCAAAACCCGAGTACAGCCGCTTGGCGTCGTCCAGGCAACAGATGGATACCCCGGAGTTGCCGATCTTGCCGTAAATATCCGGGCGGTAATCCGGATCGTGGCCGTACAGCGTCACCGAGTCAAAGGCGGTGGACAAGCGCTTGGCCGGCATGCCCAGGCTGACGTAATGAAACCTACGGTTGGTGCGCTCCGGTCCCCCCTCCCCCGCAAACATGCGCGTGGGATCCTCCCCTTCGCGCTTAAACGGATAGATGCCGGCGGTATACGGGAAAAGTCCCGGCACATTTTCCTGCAGCATCCAGTACAACAGATCGCCCCAGGCCTCGTAACGCGGCAGGCTGACGCGCGGAATGCGCTGGTTAGACAACGACACCGTGTGGGTCTCCACCACCAGTTGCTGGTCGCGCACTTTAAACGTAAACTCGGGATCGCTGAAACGCTTGATCAGGCTGGGCCAGCGGTCCAGCATGGCCTGGTTTTTCGGGTCGAATTCCAGTGCAGTCTGATCGCGGGCTGCCTGCAAGGCCGTGAGTGCGTTTTGGTCAGCGCCGCGTTCGCGCAGCGCTTCCATGGCCTGGTCCAGCGCGTAAAGTCGCTGGGCCACATGGCGTTGATCCAGCGCCCTCAGGTTGTACTGACGGATGCCTTCGCTGATTTCTGCCAAATAGCGCACGCGCTTGGGCGGGATGATGAACACCTTCTCGCTCATTTCTTCCGGAGCGGTGAAATGAGACGGAAGCCCTTCGAACCCCTTTTCCTGAAGCACCAGCATCAGCGATTTGTAGAGCGTGTTGGTGCCCGGATCGTTGAACTGGCTGGCGATGGTGCCAAAAACGGGCATTTCGTCTACGTTTCTTTCAAAATGTTTGCGGTTGCGCTGCACTTGCTTGCGCACGTCGCGCAGGGCGTCGAGGGCCCCGCGTTTGTCGAACTTGTTGAGGGCCACCAGGTCTGCGAAATCGAGCATGTCAATTTTCTCTAACTGGGTGGCGGCCCCGTATTCCGGGGTCATGACGTACAGGCTCAGATCGGCGTATTCGGTGATCTCCGTGTCGCTTTGCCCGATGCCGGAAGTTTCCAGAATAATCAGGTCGAAATGGGCGGCTTTCAGAATGGCCACCGCGTCGCCGACATGTTTGGACAGGGCCAGGTTGGCCTGGCGCGTGGCCAGCGAGCGCATGTAAACCCGTGGGTTGTTAATGGCGTTCATCCGGATGCGGTCGCCGAGCAGCGCGCCTCCTGTTTTGCGTTTGGACGGATCAACCGAAACAATGCCGATGTATTTATCCGGAAAGTCCATAAGGAAGCGCCGCACCAGTTCGTCTACCAGCGAGCTTTTTCCCGCGCCCCCTGTGCCGGTAATGCCAAGCACGGGGATGGTGGTCAGTGCGGCTGTTTCGCGAATCTGCCTGAGGTGCGGTTCAGCCAGGTCCGGAAAGTTTTCAGCGGCCGAGATCAATCGGGCAATGCTGCCGGCATCGCGGGTTTTCAGTTTGCCGATTTCGCCGTTCACGGACTGGCCGAGCGGGAAATCACTTTTTTTGATCAGGTCGTTGATCATTCCCTGCAGGCCCATTTCCCGCCCGTCGTCGGGCGAGTAAATGCGGCTGACACCGTACGCGTGCAAGTCGCGGATTTCGTCGGGCAGAATGACACCGCCCCCTCCCCCGAAAACACGGATGTGACCGGCCCCTTTTTCTTTGAGCAGGTCAACCATGTACTTGAAGTACTCGTTGTGCCCCCCCTGGTAAGAGGTGATCGCAATGGCTTGAACGTCTTCCTGAATGGCGGTGTTGACCACATCCTCTACGCTTCGGTCATGCCCCAGGTGAATGACTTCGCAGCCACTGGCCTGGATGATTCGGCGCATGATGTTGATGGCCGCATCGTGGCCGTCGAACAAACTGGCAGCGGTGACAATGCGGACGGGATGGGCGGGTTGATAAACGTCGTTGGTGCTCATGATAGAATCCGGGGGTCAGTTCCGGTGGCATGGCCGGTGACAGGAGAAGAGAGGAGGAAAAGAAAGCGAAGCAAAAAAGCAAAGCCTGCAAGGCTCGGGAAAGGCACTCCTTCAAAGATACGAAAAAGCCAACGCTGGGGTTGCCTGCGGTCAACCCCTTAACACAATCATAACCTGCTGATAAAGAAAACGTTGACCTGGCCTTGAAGCAGCTGGTCCCGCCGCCATAAAGGCCTTATTCCGCCAATTGGAGCGTGAAGGTGTCGGTGCTTTCGATGTTAAAAATGCCGTTCTCCATGCCGGCATCCATAATTACCGTGCTGGTAATCGACACTTCGCCAGAAACAAACTCTCGTTTTTGCAGGTCAAAATAAAAGGTTGAGGTGCCCGAACGCTTGAACAGGTATTCGCCAGGCATGTCCTGGGGAAGGTCAACCCGGTCCAGGAGCAACTCCGTGTCGAGGCGCGCGCAGGTTCGGTTCTGGTGCTGGGTAATTTCGGTAAAGGTGGTTTTGACGGTGCCACCTACCGGCAACACGGAGCCGAGGGTATTAAACGGAACTTCCAGGCCCCGCTCCTCCGTTTCGCCCACCGACAATTGATCAACGGGAAGGGGAAAGAGGTAGTCAAATAACTGCTGCGTCTGTTGATCGGTGGAATCGGGTTTTCCGGTTTCCGCCAGGTTTTCCACGGTAATGGGGTCCATATCTTCGGTCATGGAGTCCATCAGCACCCCGGTATGGGGGTTGTATTGAAAGGCCCGCATGGACATGCCTTCCAGGGTCATGTTGGCCGTTCCTCCGCCAGCCGAAATCACCCGCAGGTCAGCCGTTGAGATGGTTTTGTACTGGGAGGTATCAGCCATTGGCGTTCCGTCGGGCATCATCATTGCCATCACCGAGTAGGATTCCGAACGCTGTTCAAAAGCGTAGGAACGGGTAGAGGCTTCAGAAAAGTCCCAGCGCATGAGTTGGGGCCCTTCGAACTTGGGGGAGTTTTTGCAACCAGCCGCGCTTCCCAGGACAGCTACCCAGGCAACAAGCGCTATTGTGGAAAGGAATCTGCGGCTCATGCCGCGAATATAGGACGCTGTTGGGGATTGTTTGTTTTCCCTTGCCGGGCCGCAACCCTATCTTCGCGCCATGGCATCTATTGACGAACTGCAGCGGCTGGCCAGCCAAATCCGGCGCGATATTGTCCGAATGGTACACGCCTGCCAGAGCGGGCATCCAGGCGGTTCGCTTGGCTGTACGGACTACTTCACCGCGCTCTATTTTGAGGTGATGGACCGCAAGCCCGGTTTTGACATGGATGGGGCAGGAGAAGACCTCTTTTTTCTGTCTAACGGCCATATTTCTCCGGTCTTTTACAGTACCCTGGCCCGCAGCGGGTACTTTCCCGTGGCCGAATTGGCCAGTTTCCGCAAGCTTAATTCCCGGTTACAGGGCCATCCAACCACCCACGAAGGTCTTCCGGGTATCCGCGTGGCCTCCGGTTCGCTGGGTCAGGGGCTGAGCGTGGCCATCGGAGCTGCGTTGGCCAAGAAAATGAACGGCGATGACCACTTGGTTTGGACGCTGCACGGCGACGGCGAACTTCAGGAGGGCCAGATTTGGGAAGCGGCCATGTTTGCTCCCCACAACAAAGTGGACAACCTCATCGCCACGGTAGACTGGAACGGCCAGCAAATTGACGGCCCCACAGCAAAAGTGCTCAGCCTGGGCGACCTGCGCGCCAAATGGGAGGCCTTTGGGTGGACCGTGCTGGAAATGGAAGGCAATGAAATGAGCGAAGTGGTTGGCACGTTAAAGCAGGCCAAGGCCAATTCGGGCCAGGGTGTGCCCCAGATTATTCTGATGCGCACCGCCATGGGCAAGGGCGTCGATTTTATGGAGGGAACTCACGAATGGCACGGCATTGCGCCCAACGACAAACAGTTGGCCTCGGCGCTGTCCCAGTTGGAGGAGACCCTCGGCGACTACTGAGGCCGTGGCCAGATTCGGTGCCCTTCGCCCGGAATTGACCGTGCTTTCTCCGTATTTTAACCTACACTGCCCATTATTCGCAGGCTCAAAAACCATAGCATCGTTTTTATTCTGCTGAGTCTGGTCGGCACAGCGTGGTCAGGCCTTCATGCTCAGACAGCGCCCACCTACCCGGCGACCGAAAAATTCTACGAGCCGGAAACCACCCGCATCCTGTTTTTGTTGGACGGTTCGGGGAGCATGAAAGAAACCTGGGAGGGCCGGACCAAGTTTGAGGTGGCCCGGGAGCTGCTGGAAAAGGCCATTGACTCCATCAACCGGCAGAACAAACCCATTGAATTTGGCTTGCGGGTTTTTGGGCACCAGAGCCCGCGCGAACTCAAAAACTGCGAAGATTCCCGCCTGGAGGTGCCTTTTGGGCGCAACAATGCCGCAGAAGTCCGGGCCGCGCTGGACCGCATTGAACCCAAAGGGTATACCCCTATTGCCTACTCCCTGTTTTTAGCCGCCCACGATTTTTCAGGGTCAAGTGACGCCGTCAACGCCATCGTCCTCATTACAGATGGTGAGGAAAGTTGCTCCGGCGACCCCTGTGCCAGCTCTGAGGCCCTGCGCAACCGACGTATTTCGCTAAAACCCTACATCATTGGGCTGGGCTTGGATCCCACCGAACAGGCTGCCTTTGATTGTGTCGGCGATTATTACGATGCGGCCGATCCTGTGCGCTTTCAGGAAGCGCTGGGGGTGGTCATCTCGCAGGCGCTGCGCAACACTACTGTTCAGGTTAACCTGTTGGATCACCTTGGCCGAGCCGCGGAATCAGACGTGGAACTGACGTTCTACGATGCATACACGGGCCAGGACTTGTACAACCTGGTGCACACCACCTTGCGCAGCGGTGCCCCCGACACGCTTTACCTGGATCCGGTGGGCAAATACAACATCGATGCGCACACTACTCCGCCGGTTCGCCGGCAGAACGTGGAATTGGTGGCCGGCCGCCACAACATCATTGCGCTTGACGTTCCCCAAGGCGACCTGGTGCTCCAGGTTGAAGGCAATCCCGGTTTTACCGACCTCAAATGCCTGGTCCGGGATCCGGAAACGCACGAAATCCTGTACGTCCAGAATTTCAACACCCTGCACCGCTACCTCGCGGGCAGTTACAATCTTGAAATCCTGACGCTTCCCCGCATTGAAATGGACGACTTTCCCATTTTGCCCGGTCAGGTGAACCCCTACGTTGTGCCCGCTTCGGGCCGGCTGCTGGTTCAGACCAACGAGCCCGGAATTTTGGGGGTGTTCATCAAGCGGCAGCAGGAATTGGTTCGGGTCTACGAGTGGCGTGCGTTCAGCGGCCGCGAAGTCCTGGACCTTCAGCCCGGCGAATACCTGTTGGTCTTTCGCCCGTCCAGGAATAAGAAAATTGACAATACCCGTGAGGTTCTTGCCGTGATTTATCCCGCCAAAAGCACCACCGTTCGCTTGGAATGACCGGCGCTGTTGCCAGCCGGACAGAAACCCTTCCCCCGTTGAATGCCTTAAACCGATACCGCAAAACTTGCTTTGTCTCACTGGCCCTGGTCGTTGGCCTGGGAGCTGCTGGCGGGCTGTTTGCGCAACCGGTTGGTGAAGTACCGGCATCTAAGCCGCCGACGACGCGCATTTTGTTCCTGGTAGACGCCAGTCGGAGCATGACCGATATCTGGGGAACGGGGACTAAAATGGCTGCGGCGCGGGAAGTAATCAGCAAGATTGTGGACACGTTGAGCCAGGTGGACAACCTGGAGATCGGGCTGCGGCTTTACGGCCATTTGAGTTACCAAAGTGAATACAATTGCCAGGATTCGCGGCTGGAGGTGGGCTTTCGGGCGGGGAACCACCAGGCTGTAAAGACCAAAATGAACGAAGTCAAGCCCAAAGGCATCACGCCGATTGCCTTTGCACTGGCTCAGAGTGCCAAAGATTTCCCTGAAGATCCCGACAGCCGGAACATCATCATCATGATTACCGATGGGGTGGAGAGCTGCAACAGGGATCCTTGCTACGAAATTGAATTATTGCGCAGCAAAAACGTGCTGTTGCGCGCGTTTGTGATCGGTCTGGCCATGGAGCCGGAGACGCACGGGGTGTTTTCCTGCATCGGTGATTTCTACAATGCCGGGGCCCGCGCTGACCTGGACCGGGTTATGGAGCGCGTGTTGCAAAAGGTGCTGAGCCGCACGGTGCTGCGGGTGGATTTGCTGGACGAAGCTCAGCGTCCGCTGGAGACGGACCTGAACATGAGTTTTTATGGATTGCCGGGCGGTAAGCTTCGCTACAATTTTTACCACACTCTCAACGACCGCGGTGAGCCGGATACCGTGTACGTAGACCCGATTCTGGACTACCACCTGGTCGTGCATTCCATTCCTCCGGTTTCGGTAGACAAGGTGCTGATTGAAAGCAACCAATACAACGTGGTTAAAGTGCCGGCAGCACAAGGTACTTTGCGCTTGGGCACCTTAGGCAATACGTTCAGCTACCGCCTCCAGGCTTTGGTGTACCAAACAGGAAGCCGCGAAACGCTCAACGTCCAGGACTTCAATTCCGAACAGCGCTACCTGACCGGCAAGTACGATCTGGAGATTTTGACTTTGCCCCGGTTGGTCATTCGGGGCATTGCGTTGGAACAGGATAAAATCACCACGTTTGAGATTCCCGCACCGGGGTATGTCACCTTCGTGCATGCCCACGAATTGATAGGGAGCGTCTTTACCGCGGTAGATGGGGAGCGGGAGGAGGTGTTTCAGCTCAACCCGCTGCCGAGGAACGAAACCATTGCTTTGCAACCTGGTCTCTATCAGGTCGTATACCGCGCCAAGCAGAACAGGTCTATGCGATCGACTCAAACGCGTGAGTTTGAAGTCAAACCCGGCACAACCTCATCGCTCAAGCTTTAACTTTGGCTCTTAACTTTGGCCCGAATCATTGACCGCTAACATTGACCGGGACTTTGGCCTTAATCGCCTTAAAAAAACCGCTGATTTATGTGGATGCAATTGGATTATGCTAACGGCAAAGACACCCGCTCGGGCTTCGGCACCGGCATCCACGAACTGGGCAAGCGCAACCCCAATGTGGTGGCGCTTTGCGCGGATTTGGCGGGCTCATTGAAACTGCAGGATTTCATCCGCGATTTTCCGGAGCGCTATGTCCAGTGCGGCATAGCCGAGGCCAACATGATGGGCATTGCTGCTGGCTTGACCATTGGCGGTAAAATTCCCTTCGCCACCACCTTTGCCAATTTTGCCACAGGTCGCGTGTACGACCAGGTGCGGCAATCCATTGCATATTCGGGCAAAAACGTCAAGATCTGTGCGTCACATGCCGGCCTGACGTTAGGTGAGGACGGAGCCACTCACCAGATTCTCGAAGACTTGGGCATGATGCAAATGCTGCCCGGGTTTACGGTGATTAACCCCTGCGATTACAACCAGACCAAGGCCGCAACCCTGGCCATTGCCGAGCACCACGGCCCGGTGTACCTGCGTTTTGGCCGCCCCAAATGGCCCATTTTTACCCCCGCCGACCAGAAATTTGAAATTGGCAAAGCGGTGATGATGAAGCCCGGTACGGCAGTCAGTTTGTTTGCCACGGGCCATTTGGTGGCCAAAGCCATTGAAGCCGTGAACATCCTGGAGGCCGAAGGCATCAGCGTGGAGCTCATCAACATCCACACCATTAAGCCTCTGGACGAAAAAGCCATTCTGGATTCCGTGCGCAAGACCGGATGTGCAGTGTCAGCCGAGGAACACCAAATGTTAGGTGGCCTTGGAAGCAGTATTGCGCAGGTGTTGACCCGGGAATTCCCCGTGCCGCAGGAGTTGGTGGCAGTTCACGATAGCTTCGGCGAAAGCGGAACCCCTGACCAGTTGCTGGTCAAATACAAGCTGGATACCCCGGACGTGGTCGCGGCCGTGCGCCGTGCGATTGCCCGCAAAGGGTAGCCGTGAACACCCGCGAACTTTTCTTCCGCCACCAGGGCCAGACCAGCGCATTTCCGCTTGCTCTGGAGATTGAGCGGGCTCAGGGGCTCTATCTCTACGGCCGTGATGGCCAGCGCTGGCTCGACCTGATTTCGGGCATTGCCGTGAGCAACATGGGCCACGGGCACCCGCGCATCGTAGAAGCGGTGCAAAAGCAGGCGGCACGGCATATGCACACGATGGTTTATGGCGAATTGATTCAGTCGCCGCAAACGGATTTTGCCGCTAAACTGCTGCCCTTGTTGCCGGCTAGCTTGGATAACATTTATTATGTTAACTCAGGCAGTGAAGCGGTGGAAGGGGCGCTGAAACTCGCCAAACGCTTTACGGGACGCACCGAGCTGATCGGTTTCAAGCTATCCTACCACGGTTCCACCCACGGTGCTATCAGCATAGGGGGTACGGAGGAATGGAAGGCAGCATTTCGGCCGCTCCTGCCCGATGTGTGCAACCTGGACTATGGCGATGCCACCCAGCTTGCCGCCATTTCCGGGCGAACGGCTGCCGTGTTGATTGAGCCAGTCCAGGCGGAAAGTGGTGTCACCCTTGCCCCGAATGGGTACTTGGAGGCTCTGCGAAACCGCTGCACCCAAACGGGTGCCCTATTGATTTTTGATGAGTCGCAGACGGGCTGCGGACGCACGGGAACTTATTTGGCCTTGGAACATAGCGGGGTAGTGCCGGACATTGTGGTGTTGGCCAAGGCGTTTGGGGGTGGAATGCCCTTGGGTGCGTTCGTTGCTTCACGCAACGTGATGCAGGTGCTGACTTGCGATCCAGTTTTGGGGCATATCACCACCTTTGGTGGACATCCGCTGTCGTGTGCCGCCGGGTTGGCCGCCCTGGAGGCCTTGTTGGACGAGAATCGGATGGAGCAGGTGCCCAAAATCGAAGCGCAGTTTCGGGATGCATTGAAGCATCCGGCCATTAAGGCGGTGCGTTCCTGTGGGCTGTTGATGGCCCTTGAGCTGGAAAGCGCAAAAAAGACCCAGGCAGTGATTGCCAGGGCGCTCGAAGCCGGATTGTTGACGGATTGGTTCCTCTATGCGCCGCACTGCGTGCGCATAGCCCCACCGCTAACTATTGCGCCGTATGAAGTGGACTGGGCTTGCGCGCGGCTGTTAGAATGCCTGGATGAGGTCAGTTGACTCGAATCCGCTTGCTCAATTCTGATACATTCCCTTCGCGATCTTCGGCCCGCACGCGCAGGGTGCCGAATTCTCCGCTGATGTACAGCGTATCCGGGAATGAAAGATCTACAAACACTTCGTGGCGGCGGTTGGTCAGGTCAATCGGGGCCGCATAGTCGATGGGCAGTTCAATGGCATTGGGATAGCCCTGAAAATACTCTACCGTGCTGATGTCCTGGTCGTCTTCCGTTATAGAAACTACGGTCAGGATTTCGTTCAGGCCAATGGTCAGCGTGTCCGAAGTAATGGTATCTCCGGCGGCGTTGCGCAGGCTGATGTTGGGAGCTACTTCGTCCGTCAGGCAGGAAGTCAGAAAAACGGAAAGCAACAAACCGGCACTGAAAATCAGGTTTCGCAGCATGGGGGGGGCGGGGTTATAAGCCCGTAAAGATAGGAGTTGCGGGCAACTTCCACCCATGACAGCGGGATCAGCCTGGCAGCAGCAGACCAGCAGCAAACTGCATACCAGGATTGCCCGGAACTGTCCAGGCTACCCAGGAAGTTCCGGGTAGCCTGGCCGATTCTCCTATTGCCGACAGGAGCTTAGCGAGCAGACATCGTCTCTGCGCCCGGCTTGACTTTGGACTTGACTTCAATCACGTTCAGCAGCACTGCGCTGGTCTCTGGGCTCAGTCGAAAAGCTACGTCAGAGAAGCTGGGGGTGCCGTTGAAAGATCCGGTTTCCGAGAAAACGTAGGACTCCGTGGCGCGGCCGTTTTTGCGGTCCAACGCGCCGTTGCCGTTCAGGTCCTGGACAACCAGGATGGCGTAGAACTCGCCGGTTTGCAGCGACGAAAATTCCAGACTGGCCCGGGTTTGGCCGGCCGCGATGACCTGCTGTTCCAAGGCTGGGGTTTGCTCGTTGATGAATTGTGTGCCCGAGCCGTAGAGCATGACCAGAGTTGGCACTTCGGATTCGGGGATGCCGTTGACCAAAACCTTAAGGTTTTGTGTTTGCTGGGCGAAAACTGAGCCGCTCAGGGCCAGGATCAGGGAAAAAACGGTTAAAGCTTTCATGACGGGTACGTGTGTGTTTAAAAAAGAGGCCAAAATCTGCTCAGAGGTTGCTGGAGCGCGGACGCCCTTCGCCCGAAAGGTTCAGAATGACCTCCCCAACATTACGCGCAGAAGCAGGCCCAGCGGATGCCGGCCTGCGCTGATGTAGCCGGCAGCAGGGCTTTTGTGGTGAATGGAAGGCCTCTGGGGCGAAAGGGACCGCGTTTGGGGCGAATGGCGTTCAGGCCAGGTGGCCGATTCCTTCGATCAGGTCCAGCACATCGCGACTGCGTGTCCTGGCCACGGGTACTTCGGCTTCGGCAGGGCTGAAAAACAGGCGGTAGCCCGAGGCATTTCCGCGCAATTCATCTACGCGCGCCAAATTGGCCAAAAATGAGCGGTGCACCCTGACCACCGTTTCGCCGGGCAATTGTTCTTCAAGGTTCTTGAGGGTGAGCCGAAGCATGCGCTCCTGGGCTTTGCCTGCTTCAACCCAATGGATCCGGCTGTAATTGTCGTCGGCTTCGGCATAAAGCAAGGCGCCTCTGGGCAACTCCAGTTGTTCCTGGGTATCGGTGCGGATAATCCAATGATGGCCGTTCGCAGAAGGTTGACCTATTGCGGATAGGGCGGGTTGTTGGTCCTGCCGCCGGATGCCCAGGTTGCGGTTGGCTGTTTCAACCTCAAGCAAGGTTCGGGCCAGCATCCGGTTGCGGATCAGAAAAATCATGGCGCTGACTGGAAAAATGCCAATCGTCAGGACGCGGAACTGCTCAACCAGCAAATGATGCCAAAACGTGTCGTGGCAAGGGTTTGCCAACACAAAATGGCCATACATGGTGCCAAAAACGCCAATGACCGCAATGATCCAGAGGTTGTAAAGGGCAAATCCGCCCAGCGTCCAGCAGGAATCATCAAAATAGCGGGGAACAATACGCGGCACAGCGAGCACGTGCACGAACAGCACGGCGAATGCAATGCCCGAAAAAACAAAAGGGGCTTCGGGTTGCTTAATGTCGTCTGCCAGCCCAAAAGGCCGGAAAATGAGCAGAAAAAGCAAAGTGAATGCCGTAATGCCCAGGACCACGAGCAGGTTGTCCCGGTCCGAGTTCAGGTAAAACGGGAAGGGCGATCGCAGCCCCTGCTTAACCTTGCTCCACATGCAATCAGGAGGGTTTGATTTGGTTTTGCAGGCCGCCAAACAGCACTTGCTTGATGTTGTCAGAAGCCAGAAAGTCATGCGGGAATCCCATTTCAAACTCGCTGGCCTTGTCCAGTTTTTCCAAGTGGCGGTCGGTAAGGCTGTGATTCAGGCAAGCCAGGCTGTCGCTGAGCTGGCTGGCATTGCGGGTTCCGACAATAGGAATGGCCCGGCGCCGCACCCAGTTTAACGCTACGTGCGCAGGGCTGCAGCCAATTTGCTCTGCCACAGAGACAACGGCCTTGGTGATTTTAACTGATCGCGGATTGAGCCGCTTGCTTTCCCCTTTGAGGCGGCCCGCATCGCTTTTTTCCAGGTACTTGCCGGTCAACGCGCCGCCCGCCATCGGGCCCCATGCGGTGGCGCCCAAACCCAGATGCTCGGCCATGGGCAGCAGGTCGCGTTCGGCGTCGCGGGTAATCAGACTGTACTCTACCTGCAAGCCCACAAAAGCGGTCCATCCCCGGAGCTCAGCCAAGGTATTGCAGCGGGCCGCCAACCAGGCGGGCGTATCCGAAATGCCCAGATAAAGCACCTTGCCGGCGCGCACCAGGTCATCCAAAGCGCGCATCACTTCTTCTTCAGGCGTCAGAAAGTCCCAGGCGTGCAGCCAAAGCACATCCAGGTAGTCCACCTGCAGGCGCTGCAGACTGCCCTCCACACTCTGGACCAGGTTTTTGCGGTGGTTCCCACCATCGTTGATGCGGTTGGGTTGCGTGAACAAGCTGTACTTGCTGGCAATCACCAATTCGTCGCGACGACCGCTTTCCTTCACAAACTCGCCCAGAAAACGCTCACTCGTGCCTTCGGTATAGCGGTTGGCCGTGTCCAGAAAGTTTCCCCCGGCCTCTAAAAAGGTCTGGAAAACGCGGCGGCTTTCTTCTTTGTCCGAACCATAGCCCCATTCTGTACCGAAGCCCATGGTGCCCAAGCAGATTTCGGATACGCGCAGACCACTGCGGCCTAGTTTCTGGTATCTCATGGGCTAAAATTACCGGCAAAAGTCCGGGTGCAGGGTCAGGATGTGTGCTGGCCGTGTTAAAAAGCGAAGTGGGCCCCAAAATCACGGATTTCGTCTCCAAAGTTTCGCTCAAACAGGGGAAGGGCTTGGGTAAGCACGCACGGCACCTGTACGCGAAGACTCTTCATCTCCAGGTGCTGGTTGATGGTGTGCCGTTCCAGATCCGGGTAAATGCTGGCTACCGCCCGGGCGATCTCGCGAACCGTGAAGTTGTGCTCCACAGCATTGTATACACCGGGTAACGACGCACCCGTGTGCTCCTGCTCCAGCAGGCCCGCGATAAGGCCTGCGAGCTTGTCCACCTGAATGAAAGGCCGGGCTTGTTCCCCATTTCCGTGCAGTGTGATCCGACCCTGGAAATGCGCTTCAAACACAAAACGGTTCACTACGGCATCCAGGCGCATGGCAGGGTTAAATCCGTACACGTTGCCAGCCCGCAACACATACGTTTGGCAGCTTTCCGGCAGGCGGACCAATTGCTCTTCGCCACGAAGTTTGGCGTGGCCGTAAAACGAATCCGGGTGCGGAGGCGAGCTTTCGCTGACCGGATCCGGGTGATTGCCGTAAACCGAAACGCTGCTCAAATACAAGAAGCGCTTCACCGCCGGGGCGTCGCACACCGCCTGCACCAATTGGGCCGTGCCCCAGTGGTTGACCTGGTCAAAGAAATGGGCTTCGTTGTCCGCGAATGGCGTAGTTACTTTGGCAGCAAGGTGCACCACCGCATCCGCCGAAGCCACGACGCGCTTCAGCGTGCGGCCGTCGAGCAATTCGCCCGGAACAAAACGGAGGGTAGCGCTCCCCGTTTTTGGACCGCTGAACAACGCATAGTTTTTGCGAGAAAGGTTATCGTAAACCACAATTTCACTTATGTAAACTTTGCTGCGCAGCAACCGCTGGACCAGCGCGTAGCCCACATATCCGGCGCCTCCGGTAATCAGTACCCTCATGGTTTGGCGATCAAGTCAGTGTGCAGTCCGCATTCGGTTTTGCGCAAGCCCGCCCAGCGCCCGCCGCGCCGGGCTTCTGCGTCGCCTTCGGGCACCGCCGCGCCTTGTGCTTGCAAGAAGCGCTCGGTGCAGGGCTCACAGCCAACGCTGAGGTAGCCTTTTGCCTCGAGTGGGTGTTCCGGAAGCCCGTGCGCCTGGCGATACTGCCAAATCAAGCGCGCGTTCCACTCCAGCATCGGATGCCAGCGGAGTGTGCCATGCGGACCGGGCACTTCTTCGTTCAGTTGTTCGCGGTGGCTGTTTTGGTCGCGGCGAAGGCCTGAAATCCAGACATCGTAGCGCGGCAAAATGGTGTCCAGGGGAAGCGTCTTGTTCAGGTAACAACAGTGGTCCGGATCGGAGGCAAATAGGAGTTGCCCCGCGCCATCGCGCTGGCCCATTTTTCCTACCGGGGAGCGCAAATCCACAATGTTGAGGTTCAACTGTTGCGCCATTTGCCCGCGAAAGGCCAGCGTCTCCGGAAAGTGAAAGCCTGTGTCCAAAAAGTAAACCGGGGTTTGCGGAGCAAAACGGCTGAGCAAGTGCAGGAGCGGCAGCGAATGGGACTGAAACGAAGACGATGCAAACAGGCGCTTGCCCGCCTGCTGGTAACGGGCAAGGCCTTCGGCAAAGTGCTGCACGGCATGCTGAAGGGGTTCAGGGTCGGCAGTTTCCGGGCGAAGGGCTGTGCGTGGGGCGGGCAAGGACGGTTCTGGATTCATGCAGCGCTTGGATCAAGGGCGAATTTAGGTCCCACGGCTGAATGCGCATCCTCCGTTTGTTTTATCCACAAAGCCGGTGAATTTTCTGCGTGGCCAGGTCTTTTGGAGCAGAGGCAGGCATTTTCGTCTTATGAAACGATCGCTGTTGGTCGCCGCATTGCCATTGCTGCTTTTGCTGCCGGGTTTGTTGTTGCCGGCTTATGCCGGTGTTGGCCCCTCTGCTCAGACAGCGTCTGCGCCCTGGGGCTTTTACGGACATCGCCGCATTAACCGGATTGCTGTCTTTACGCTGCCGGAATCGGAGCTGTTGGTTTTTTACAAACGCCACATCGCCTGGTTAGAAGAGCACGCTGTTGATCCGGACAAACGCCGCTACGCATTTGAAGAGGAAGCGCCGCGCCATTTCATCGATTTGGATCGCTATGGTCCCTGGCCGCACGACACACTCCCGCGGTCCTGGGACGAGGCCGTGGCTTTGTTTGGCGAGGAGACCGTGGTCAACAATGGCATAGCGCCTTGGCACATTGAGCGCACCATGGGCATGTTGCGCAAGGCATTCCGCGACGGCAACATTCGCATGATTTTGCGCCATTCCACAGATTTGGGCCATTATTTGGGTGATCTGCACGTCCCTCTGCACTGCACGGAGAACTATAACGGGGGCATGACGGGCCAGCACGGCATCCACGGATTTTGGGAGTCGCGCTTGCCCGAGCTTTTTGCCAGCCAGTACGACCACCTCACGGGCCAGGCGCGCTATCTGCCGGATGTATCGAGGGTTATTTGGAAGACGGCATTGGCCAGCTCTGCTGCGGTTGACAGCGTCTTAAGTTTTGAGCGGGCGTTGAACGATGCGGCCCGGTCAGACGCCAAGTACGCCTATGAAGAACGAGGCGAAACGGTGCTCCGGGTCTATTCCAGGGAGTATTCAGCCCAATACCACGCCGCTATGGAAGGCATGGTGGAGCGGCGCATGAACAGCGCTATCCTGCAAGTGGGAAGCTTTTGGTTCACAGCGTGGGTAGACGCGGGAAGGCCTCCCTTGCCGAGCGGAGACCTGGAGGCACCCAACCCTTTGGAAACATTGATGGAAAAAGCGGTAGACCAGGCCTTTTTCAAAGGCCGGATAACCGGGCGCGAACACGACGATTTTGGCTCTTTAGGGTCTGCTGAACCAGGCGCTGAACCGGGAGTTGACCCTGGCGCTGAACCAGGCGCTGACCCTGGCGCTGACCCTGGTAAGGCCAGCCCTCCTTTGGACTCTAACGCGGTTAAGCGTTGAGCATAACCGGCATCACCAACATGAGGAGCGACTCTTCGTCTACCGGTTCGGCGGGCAGCAACAAACCTGCCCGAGTGGGGGTGGAGAGCTCAAAGCGCACCTGTTCGGTGTCCATGGCATTGATCATTTCCAACAAGAACCGGGCATTAAACCCAATTTCCATGTCATCTCCTTTGTACTCGCAATCCAGGCGCTCGCTGGCTTCGTTGCTGAAGTCCAAATCCTGAGCGGAAACCTGGAGGTCACTACCCGCAATGCGCAACAAAACCTGGTGGGTGGTTTTGTTGGAGAAAATCATGACCCGTTTGAGGGTGTTGAGCAATTCCGCGCGGGAAATCAGGAGCGTGTTGGGGTTCTCCTTAGGGATGACCGCGTTGTAATCGGGGTAGCGGGCGTCGATCAGGCGGCAAATGAGGTCTACTTCCCCGAAGCGGAAGAAGGCATTGGAGTTGTTGTAAGAGATGCTCACCTGCGTTTCTTCAGAAGGAAGCGCGGATTTAAGCAAACTGAGGGCTTTGCGTGGAACAATGAACGAAGCCTGCGCCGAGCTGACAACATCGTTGCGGCGGTAGCGCACCAGTTTATGCGCATCGGTGCCGACAAATGTGATGCCGTCTGTTTCTAATTGAAAGTACACGCCGGTCATGGCGGGACGCAATTCATCATTGCTAACGGCAAAAAGCGTCTTGTTGATAGCGCGCTGCAACCCTCCGGAAGGAATGGTCAACCCGGAGACATTTTCGGCTACCGGAATACGGGGGAAGTCATCCCCGTTTTCGCCCGTCAGTTTGTATTTACCGCGGTCAGTCGTGATTTCAACGCCAAACGTCTTTTCGTCAATGCGAAAACTCAGCGGCTGCTCCGGGAGGGTTTTGAGGGTTTCCACCAAAATGCGCGCAGGGATAGCGATTTTACCGCTGTCCTTGGTTTCAATTTCCAGTGAGGTAGACATGGACGTTTCCAGGTCAGTTGCCGATATCTTGAGCCGGCCCGCCTGGATTTCGAACAAAAAACCTTCCAGAATGGGCAGTACAGTATTCGTGCTGATCACCCCGTTCATAAGCTGCAATTGACGCAGCAGGGCGGTGGTGGAGACGATAAACTTCATGCGGGGCGTTTTTAAGGAAGACAAAGGTAAAGGATTCGACCTAAAGACGCGTGAAGCCGATTTTTCGCTAAAGGGTGTGGATAAATACTTCAGCTGGGTTCAGTGCCTCGTTCCTGTCGGTAAAGAAGCTGGTTTCAGTGCCCCGTTCCTGTCATAAAAGAAGGAGGGCGGGAATAATTAAAGAAGGAGGGCTGGAGAAAGGATCACCGGCCCCTCGGAGAACCGGATGAATCTGGCTCAGGTAAGCAAGGCTAAGGCCTGGGTCAAAATCTCGTGCGATCGTTTGTGGTCGGGAGAAAGCAGCGCATGAACATGCATGCCAAAGCACTGGTTGACCAGATAGCGTGCCCCTTCTTTTGAGCTGGCTATTTTTGGGATAACACCTCTTTTGGCGTCATTTTCCAGGCAGCCTTTAAAGCTTTTTTCTACTTCCAGATAATAGTCCCTAACCAAAGCGGAGATTTCCGGGAATTCTGCCCCTACTTCCGAGCCCGACTTCAGCAAAAAGCAACCCCTGGCCTCCGGATGGGCGTAATACCGCTTGCATATGGCTTCCAGGAGGTCCATAACTCCTAAATCGCTCCCATTTTGTTGGGGCACAGGCCAAACTTGGACATAGCGATAAAGGCATTGCCGATACAGGCGCTCCTTATCTCCAAAAGTTCCGTACAAGCTCGCTCGATTAATAGCAAGCCGTTCCACCAGCAAGGACATGCTGACCCCGTAGTAACCTTGTTTAGCAAAGACTTCCGTTGCCTGGTCTAATACTTGATGAGGGTTGAACTTCTTGGTACGAGGCATGGAGGTATCGCAATTCCGAATTTTACGATACAATATACAACATGAAATTGCTCGAAACCAAAGAAAGTACAATCTTTTCAACACTTGCAGCGGCAAATTCGAGTTTCAGTACCGAAGTACCATCCTGATTGGTATGATGATCGGCGCCCTGGCTCAGGAATATTCGGGGAAGCGATCCCGCTACGGCATCCGTTGCTCGGGTTCTGGCTGAAAGAAATAACTGGGCCCGATAAACAACTTCCCGAAAACAAAATCCTGAACCAGCGCCAGGTCTTTGCCCTCTCGCAGCGAGGCGTAGTACTTGTCGCGATCAAACTCCAAGGGGTTCCCGAAGGGATCAAATTGCAATTTGGATCGCTGATTGATAGAGCGGAAGAATAAGTAGACGTTGTTCACTTCGCCGGCCATCGTTTTCACGGACAAGGTGCAAATAGGAGTAGAACCCAGCACAGAATCCCGCTTAGCCCAATCGTTCATAAAGGCCTCCGCCTGGATGTTGCGGTAGTGCATCAGGTAGGTGGTGGTCGCGCGAACATTGAGCGTCCGGTTGCTGGTCTCCAGGCTGCTGCTGAGCGAAAAATCATTTTCGCCCGTGCGCTTCAGGGTCCAACTGGAATCCGGATTGGTGGCATAGGTCAAGCTCAGTTCCTGCACCTGCGGAGGGATGTAGCGAAAGATGGTCCGGTCGCGCCAATCGGACTCCTTGACGATGAAACGGGTTTGCAAAAAGCCATCCAGGCCTGGAATGTGCACCACATAGGGGTCTTTGCTTTTTTCCAGCTTCATGAAATTGCCCCGGTTGCGAACCGTCGGCGGACCGACATAGTAGGTCATGGCTCGAACCCCTTTGTTGTTGTAAATCTCCACTTTGGTGTGGTTTCCGGCAATTTCCCGCACCGCCAGGTCGTATTGCGCCTTGTTGACCGGGTACTTGGTTTCAACCTGCACCAAGGTGGACAACAGGGTTTCCATGACATCCCTGCGGGCGTTGAATTTGCCGTTTACGGTCCAGCTACCCGGGCTTTTGCGCTCCAGCAGAATTTCTTTGTCCCCTAAATCGGCCAGGAAAATCTTGGAAATGTTGGCCGTATCGGGGTAAGCAAAGGCATTTTGGGCCAGTGCGCGGGTACCCACTTTCTTTTGCAACACGCCAAACCACACGGCCACACCCAGTGCGACCAAAACCAAGGCATAAATCAAGGTGCGTTTCATAACAACATAGTCTTTGGCGGCCCACCGGCCTGAATGGACCTTAAACAACCGCAACAAGTTACCCAGCAGGCGGCACCTGTCCGTAGCGACGGTAGCGCATGACATTGTAAATGCCTCCAAAAAGCATCAGAATGAAGAGCGGCGCGATAACGCTGAAGAAGGGCCAATACGTCCTGCTTTCGCTGACTTTGAGCGGATCGAGCGGCCGCAAGCGGATTACTTTGGCCCGCGATTCCATCAGGCCTCCTTGGTCCGTCAGGTATTCCACGCAGTTCAAGGCAAAATCCTTGTTGGCGAAAATGTACTGCTCAATGTTGTTCAACCCCAGCGGCGCAATGCGACCATCCGGTGCCACAGCATTGCGAACCATGTCGGCGTCGCCGATCACAATTTGCCGGCTGGGCAGTCCGGTTAACAGGAACTCATCGCCCCCCACCCCCCGACTGCTGAATTGCGTGGCCAAGCTGCGAATGGACCTAAACGCCGACGGAAAGGAACCCTCCAGCAACACGGCCACCGGCAGGTTAGCCCGGTTGTACTGCTCGTCGCTCAGCGGGGTCGCCAACAAGTTGAACCGCACCCGCACCGGGTCAGGTAAAAAACGGGCATTTGCCGAGCTGCGCAGCAGCACCGTCTTTCGGATGCCGGGCACAATCACCGTATCCACGGTGGATACAAATCGCCCCTCAATCGCATCCAGATTCCGAGTGATCGGGTGCCCCGGATTTACGTTGGTCAGAATGGGATCGTAGGGCCAGGGCCGGTTTTCAAACTGCCCACTGTTGCCCATCGGCACCGCAATGCGCGCACATTGCCGGTCCTGGATTAGGTTTTCGTTGACGCGCGCGCCGTACTGAAACAGCAAATCTTCCATTTGCCGGGCCAAGGGCTGCGTGAAGAACTCACCGCGGCGCCGCAAGCTGTCAAACTCGGCCTGAACGCCGTCCAGGCACCACAGGATGTTGCCTCCGCGCATGACGTACTGGTCGAGCTTGTACTTGTTCACCATAGGGAATGGCCGGGATGATCCCGCCAGAATCAGCGCCTGATACCCCGTGTCAATCTGGTTGATCGCGTTCAGGTCAAAGCGGTCAACCTGGTAAAACTCGCGCAGCGCGTATTCCAGGTCCAGCACTTCCAGCGTATCCAGTTCACCCTGCCCTTGCACAAAAGCGATGCGCGGCTTGATGCGGCGGGTGGCGCGGACAATAACTCGTGCGAAGTTGTACTCCAGCATAGCCACGGCGGCCTCGGGATCGTATTGCGGGGTCAGCACCGGTTGCGGATAGTCCAGCAGCACAATGGCTTCGGGCTCGCCGCCCTGGTATTCCAGTTCGGCGTAGGGAAAAAGGTAGGATTGCGATAAGCCCTCGCCTTCGGCAGCGGAAGCCCGGAATTCCACCGGAAAAAGGCCGCGCTCCTGCAACTGCTTGTAGAACGCCAGCCGGTTGTCGCGGTCGCTGATAGCGTTGGGATCCTGAATCCGAAACACCAGGTTGCCCCCGGCCTCTCGCTCCCATTGTTGCAGCAGGCGCAGGGTTTCCTCCTGAAGCCTGGCCAGGTTTGGGGGAAGGTTTCCGTCCAGATACACCGTTATGGCCACGATATCCTCCAGGTTGCGCAGCAAGTCGCGGGTAGGCTCTGCCATGCTGAAACGCTTTTCGGCGGTCAGGTCAAAGCGGGCGTAATACACCGATCCCAGCCAGTTGACCGCCACCAGAATGCCCACCAACAGCAGCAACTGCAGCAGCGCTATCCGGCGGTTGCGGATGCGTTTTTCGTTTACCATTTGCGGCTGGCCAGCACAGTTTTAGTCAACAAGAAAAAGAACGCCACGACACTGAGAAAGTACAGGACGTCGCGGGTGTCCAGCAGCCCCAGCGAAATGCTCCGATAGTGGGTGCCCATGCTCAACAGTTGCAGGATGCCGTCGGCCTTTCCCACGAAAACAGGCAGCATGGCCACCGAATCAAAGGCCTGAAAAAGCAGAAAACAGGCGAACAGCGAGGCGATGAAACTCACGATCTGGTTGCGCGTCAGCGAAGAGGCAAACATGCCCACGGACACAAATCCGGCACCGAGCAAAAACAGCCCGATGTAGGACCCGATGATGCCGCCGGTGTCCACGTTGCCCGGAGGCGACGCCAGCGCGCTAATGGCGAAATAGTACACCACTGTGGGCAGGATGGAAAAGCCCACGAGGAAGAGGGCAGCCAGGAATTTGCCGCCAATAATTTGGTTGTCCGTAACCGGTTTGGTGGCCAGAAGTTCCATGGTGCCGTTCTCGTTTTCTTCGGCAAAACTGCGCATGGTGATGGCCGGGATGAGCAACAGAAAAACCCAAGGCGCAAACTGGAACAGGGGTTCCAACGTGGCATAGCCCCCGTCCGGGATGTTGGAATCCGGGAAAACCCAACAGATCAGTCCATTGGCCAGCAGAAAGATGCCGATAGCGATGTAGCCGATCAGGCTGCTCAGGAAGAGGTTGACTTCTTTGCGAAAGATGGCAATCATAAGCGGGTGGGGCAGGCGGTCAGTCTTGTTGCCCGGTTGGAGGAATCGCAGGGCCGGCGTTTTGGGTCAATTGGCGGAAGATGTCCTCCAGGTTGCGTTTTTCCTTTTCAGAGCCCAGCAGGGTCAGTTGCTGCTCCACGGCGAATCGGAACAGCATTTCTTCGGGCGAAGTGCCCGTTGCCGTCACAGCTTTTTCGTCTATTTCCAGGCGCCAGCGCCGGTTGCCCTGGCTTTGCACATGCAACACACCGGGCAGGCGTTTCAACCCTGCGGGATCCAACTCCTCTTTGAACGAAACGGTCAGCGCTATGCGGCCTTCTGCTGCACTGCCCAGATGTTCGGTTTTGTCGTCGGCCACCAGAACGCCCCTGTTGATGATGAGCACCCGGTCGCAGATGGCTTGAACTTCCTGCATGATGTGGGTAGAAAGCAGCACGGTCTTTTCACGGCCCAGGTCGCGGATTAACTCGCGGATGTCCGCCAGTTGGTTAGGGTCAAGGCCGCTGGTGGGTTCGTCCAGAATCAGGACATCCGGGTCGTTGAGCATAGCCTGTGCCAGCCCAACCCGTTGGCGGTATCCTTTTGACAGGTTGCGGATGGTCTTGTGCTGTTCGGGTCCCAGGCCTGTGCGCTCTACCATGCGCCGGATGCGCGCATCGCGGTTGCGCAGCCCGAACAACCTTCCCACAAAATCCAGGTACTCGCCGACGTACATGTCCAGGTAAAGCGGATTGTGCTCTGGCAGGTAACCGATGTGGCGCCGCACTTCCAAAGACTCCTTCTCCACGTCAAAGCCACAAACCGAGGCTTTCCCTTCGGTTTGCGGAACAAAACCCGTCAGGATCTTCATCGTCGTGGACTTGCCCGCCCCGTTGGGGCCTAGAAAGCCCACAATTTCGCCTGCTCCAATAGAGAAACTGACGTCATGAACGGCGCGTTGCTCCCCGTACAATTTGGTCAGATGCTCAGCTTGAATAGACATAGAGGGTGGAAGAGATGGGTCTGGATTGGGGTGCAGGACGTCTCTGCCGCAGGATTGCTGCGGCAGATCGAAGCCCCGCAAAAATAGAAACAAAGCAGGTGGCAGGCACAGGGCAGGCCGGCCTGCGTTTTTTCACAGCCCTGATGCCGTACTTTTGCGCCCATGTCGGACCAGGATACCTTTAAGAAAATCATCTCCCACGCCAAGGAGTACGGGTTTGTCTTCCCTTCAAGCGAGATTTATGAAGGGCTCGGAGCCGTGTACGATTACGGTCCGAATGGCGCCGAGCTCAAGCGCAACATCAAGGATTTTTGGTGGAAGTCAATGGTGCAATTGAACGAAAACATCGTCGGCCTTGACGCCGCGATTTTCATGCACCCCAAGACCTGGAAGGCCTCCGGGCACGTTGATGCCTTCAACGACCCGCTGATCGACAACAAAGACAGCAAAAAACGATACCGCGCCGACGTGCTGATCGAGGACCACGTGGAGAAGATGCGGCAAAAGGTCACCAAAGAGGTGGAAAAAGGCCGCGCCAAATTTGGCGAGTCATTTGACGAAACTCAGTTCCGCGCCACCAACCCCAACGTGCTCCGCAGCCAGGAGAAAATTGATCAGGTCGAAGCGCGCGCGGCTTCGGCGCTGGCTTCAGGCGATTTAACCGACCTTAAAGCCCTGATCGAAGAGCAGGGAATCGCTTGTCCGGAGAGCGGCTCCAAGAACTGGACCGATGTGCGTCAGTTCAACCTGATGTTCGACACCAAGCTGGGTTCCGTGGCCGGAGATGCCTCCACGATTTACCTGCGTCCGGAAACGGCACAGGGCATTTTCGTGAACTTCCTCAACGTGCTCAACACGAGCCGTCAGCGGATTCCCTTCGGCATCGCTCAGATCGGCAAGGCCTTTCGAAATGAGATTGTAGCGCGCCAGTTCATTTTCCGCATGCGCGAATTTGAGCAAATGGAGATGCAATTCTTCGTGCGCCCCGGCACGCAAAAGCAGTGGTACGACGAGTGGAAAAAGCGCCGCATGGCCTGGCATCGCGTGTTGGGCACCGCCGAAGAAAACCTGCGCTGGCACGACCACCAGAACCTGGCGCACTACGCCGATGCCGCAGTGGACATTGAGTTCAACTTTCCGTTCGGCTTCAAAGAGTTGGAGGGCATCCATTCCCGCACCGATTTTGACCTGAGCCGGCACCAGGAATTGAGCGGCAAAAAGCTGCAGTATTTTGACCCCGAGCTGGAGCAGAATTACATACCTTATGTTGTGGAAACATCCATCGGATGCGACCGCACCTTTTTGGCTGTGCTCTGTCAGGCCTACTGCGAAGAAGACCTCGGCGACGGCAAAAGCCGCGTCGTGTTAAAACTGCCGCCTGCACTGGCTCCTACCAAAGTGGCGGTCTTCCCGCTGGTTCGAAAAGACGGCCTGCCCGAAGCGGCGCTGGAGATCTTCAACGACCTGCGCTTTGAATTCGACTGCGCCTATGAAGAGAAAGACTCCATCGGCAAGCGCTACCGCCGCATGGACGCTATCGGCACGCCGTACTGCATCACGGTTGACCACGACACGTTGAGCGACCAGATGGTGACCATCCGCGAGCGCGACAGCATGGCGCAGGAGCGCATCCCGGTTTCGCGGGTCCGGGAGATCGTCCGCGAGCGCGTAGACATGAACAACCTGCTCAAACAGCTTTAACCGGCGCTGAGACCGTAAAAAGAAAGGATACCTAATGAGCGAACTCCGCAAATCTGTTGGCTTTGGAAGCGCGACAGCCGTAGGCCAGATGTTCGGGATTGCAATACAGCGCTTCAAGACGCTCGGAATCCAGTTGCCCGGAAGCGTCCAGTTGCATCCCGGTACCCGGGTTCTATGGCCTGCAATAGCGCTGGTTTTGGTCTGCTTGCTGGCGGCGAGCTGCTCCAGTTCTTCTGAAGCTGGCGAAAGCCCAGGCTCCGGCAAGGGCCGCAAAAATCCATTGGATCATTTGGTGACTTCCATGACTGGCTCTTTCTCCAGCGCTGTGCAGGCGGCAGAAGACACATCGTTTTACGACATCCGGCTGGAGATGGTGCCCATTTGGCCCAACCGGACGGATGGCCGCTGGATTTATGTGGAACAAGCTGTTGCCACCTACCTGGATCGGCCCTATCGCCAACGCGTGTACCAGGTTACCCAAGACCCGGACGGTCGTTTCCGCTCCGTTGTTTACACCTTGGCAGAACCCACGCGCTTTATCGGCGTTTGGCAAACCCCTGCCTTAATGGACAGCATCAGTCCTGCCGATCTGGATTTGCGCGAAGGCTGCGATATTGTCCTGGCCTGGAACCCCGAAAAAGGCACGTACACCGGCAGCACCGGCGACAAAACCTGCCAGAGCAGCGTCCGCGGTGCCCGATGGGCCTATTCAGAAGTGGAGATTCGCGAAGACGGGATGCTGACCTGGGACAAGGGCCTTGACGGGGAAGGCAACCAGATTTGGGGCGCTGAAAAAGGCGGATACCAGTTTGTTAAGCTGGCATCCGCCAAAAAGCCTTGAGCGAACTTCTAAAAAATTGGTCCAGGCTTGGCTCTGAAGTTTTTAGAAGTTCGCTGAGTAGAGCAGCTCATTCGTCGCCGAGGTCGGCGTCCATGCTGGAGCTGTCCGAATCGGCCGTCTCAGCCGGCTTGTGGATGGCCTTGATTTTGGCTTCCAGCTCGCCGGATAACTCCGGGTTGTCGTGCAGCAACTGCTTGACCGCTTCGCGGCCCTGACCCAGTTTGGTGGTATCGTAAGAGTACCAGGAACCGCTTTTCTGCAGCACCCCGGTTTCCACGCCCATGTCCACGATCTCGCCAACTTTGGAAATGCCTTCGCCGTACATGATGTCGAACTCGGCAAAGCGGAACGGTGGAGCCACTTTGTTCTTGACCACCTTGACCTTGACGCGGTTGCCTTGAATCTCTTCTTTTTCCTTGATCTGGCCCGTGCGGCGGATGTCCAGGCGAACTGATGCGTAGAATTTCAGCGCATTTCCACCAGTGGTGGTTTCGGGGTTGCCGAACATAACGCCGATTTTCATGCGGAGCTGGTTGATGAACACGCAGCAACATCCCGTTTTAGAGATGGTGCCAGTCAGCTTGCGCAAGGCTTGCGACATCAGTCGGGCCTGAAGACCCACCTTGGCATCGCCCATTTCGCCTTCCAGTTCGCCGCGGGGTACAAGGGCTGCCACAGAGTCGATGACCACGATGTCCAAAGCACCGGAACGAATCAGGTGCTCGGTAATCTCCAAGGCTTGCTCCCCGTTGTCGGGTTGCGAAATCAGCAGGTTTTCGACGTCTACGCCCAATTTCTCGGCGTACAGCTTGTCAAAGGCATGCTCCGCGTCAATAAAGGCGGCGATACCGCCGCGGCGTTGCGCTTCGGCAATAGCGTGAAGGGCAAGTGTGGTTTTACCCGAGCTTTCCGGTCCGTAAATCTCTACGACCCGGCCCTTGGGCAATCCACCGATGCCCAAAGCGATGTCAAGACCCAGCGAACCCGTGGGGATGATCTCCACTTGGGCGATGGGCGAATCGCTCATTTTCATAACCGTACCCTTGCCGTAGGTTTTGTTCAGGCTGTCCAGGGCCAAACCGAGGGCTTTCATTTTATTGGCGTCCAGGGTAGTGGCGCCTTTGTTTCCATTGGAACTGCTCATGTTCAATTGCTTTGTGCTTGCTTAAACCGGCAAACTCGCTTAAAAACACCTGCGTTATGCCCTGGGATATAAATCCGGGAAACGCCGGAAGCGGGGGCCGGAAGGCTAAAGTTAGCACAAAGGGTAGGGGCCGGAGCCTGCAAAAACAGGCTTCTGTTGGAATGTTGAAAACTTGCGCGCAACGCATAATCCGGGGCTTTTAGAAGTTCCCTTCAGGCAAACCACTCGGGCCTTAAAACCAGCGCAGCAGCCAGTGCAGCGGCTACTGCCAAACCCAAGCCCAGCGCCCGTTTGCCGTGGGCTTGCGCCGCCGCATCGTAATGAGCAACCTTGTCGCCAAAAGCAGTGGTTTTGGTACTGTTCATTAAAATCCAACCCAGCACTACGCCCAACACACCGCCCAGCAACGCCAGCAGGTATGCCGCGGCAATCATCGATCCGTCGGCGGGCGCAGGACGCGCCAATTCCTCCCGGCGAAGCGCCCGCATAGTCTCCACGCGGTCATCGCTCAGGCCAGCCCCCCGCTCGTTGAGCATCTGCCGGGCGACCACCACATCAAACTCCGACCATTCATCCGCCTTCGCGATCACTTCCAACAGCTCTTCGACCGAAAAATCACGGAGGTAATGGTCGGGCGGCAACTGCATGTCTTCCTGCCCATAGGCATCTTCCAGGCTTTGCCGCAGCTCCTCAAAGCGATCCGCAGGCAATTTCAGCACCCAGGCCTGGTACATTACGTTGTTGGCAAAACTCGGGTCAAAGCCCATTCGGTTTTCCTCAAAAGCATAGGGAATGCCGTTTTCGTCCAGGATGCGAAGGACCGGAGCGGCTTGTTCGCGGTCGGGAAAAGTCTCAAAAACCTCCATTTCCGCGGCTTCGGCGGGTGATGGTTCGTTCATGTCTGCCTCCAAATCGTCCGGCGTTCCTTGATTTTCGGGCGAAAGGGACTTGTTCTCCTGGCCGCTTTCGGCTTTTACATCATCCTGCATGCACGAAAATTAGCCAATCGGACCTTACCAGCCCATAAGGCACAAAAAAAACCACCTTTCCGTGGGGAAAGGTGGTTCTGAATCTTACCGATAAGGGTTGCTTACCGGGTGGTTTCGATGGGGGCCGTGCTGCGGCTGTACCGAAGCAGGTTTTCCATGGTGCGGGCAGAGGGACTGGCCATCCGGCAATCCAGCGCTTCCGCAGAAGCTTTCAGGGTTTCGAAACGTTCGCGAAGCTCAAAATCGATGTCCAGGGCTCGCTCAATAGCATCGGTTTCTGCAGCAGACGTTTCACGGTAAAGAAAGCGGACCAGCGTGTCTTGGGTGTAGGATTGTACCATTAGTTCATTTTAGGAAGAGACCCGGTAATTGGCCGGAAAAATGGCCCTGAGAGTTGCGTTATCGCTCAGAACCGAACCTAAAACGAGACACCTCTGGCCTTATTGCGCTACAAGGTCATGTTTTTCTCAGCAATCAGTTTGCGCATGTTAATCAGCGCATAACGCATGCGACCCAGGGCCGTATTGATGCTGACATTAGTCATTTCGGCAATCTCTTTGAAGCTCAGCTCGGAATAGTGGCGCAAAATGACCACTTCGCGCTGCTCTTCCGGGAGATGATCGATCAGGTGCCGGACTCTGGTCCGGGTCTGGTCCATAATGACATCTTCTTCGGCATTGCCATCGGCAAAGTCCAGCAGATTAAAGAGGTCGAACCCCTCCGAGGTGGTCACCGTCGGAGCGCGTTTGAGCCGCCGGAAATGGTCAATGCAGAGGTTGTAGCCAATGCGGGTGACCCAGGGCAAAAATTTTCCCTCTTCCTTGTACTTGCCGGAACGCAGCGTATCAATCACCTTGATAAAGGTGTCTTGAAACACGTCTTCGGCCAGTGCATGGTCTTTGACAATAAAGAGAATGGAGGTGAATACCTTGTCCTTGTGACGGGAGATGAGGCATTCAAGAGCGGATTCTTCACCGGCCAAGTACTGACCAATGAGTTCCTTATCACTAAGCACGTCTACCTGCATAGCTTGGACTTTTTTGAGGCGAATAAAAACGGAAAGTCAAGCGTAGACGTGTACTTCGATAGGGATATTTTGCGTGATAAACGGGCGGCCTGCCTGCGAAACTTACGAATTTTATGCCGGGTTGGACTTCCGGCCGCAATCTAAAATAGGATTAATTTGCAGTCCGCGCAATACCCCCGCCTTTTTTTGTGCCCAAATGGGCCTTTTTTACCGCGGGTCAACCCAATTACCTTTGGCTGCCTCCCCCAAACCTGCCCCCTCTTCTAAAAAGCCTTCCCGCAAGCCTACCCCCAAAAAGCCCGCCAAAGGGGATCAACCGCTTAGCAAAAAAGCTAGCCCTCCGGCCAAAAGCGATCGGTCTGCTTACAGAGCGGGCATTCTGATCAAAGGGGCCAGGGTACACAACCTGCAAAACGTCACCGTCCTCATTCCCCGGAATCAATTGGTCGTGGTCACCGGCGTGAGCGGTTCGGGTAAGTCATCGCTGACCATGGACACGCTTTACGCGGAGGGCCAGCGGCGCTACGTAGAAAGCTTGTCGTCTTATGCGCGCCAGTTTTTGGGCCGGATGAACAAGCCGGACGTGGACAGCATTGACGGTTTGTGCCCAGCCATAGCCTTGGAGCAGAAGGTAACCACCCGGACCACGCGTTCCACGGTGGGGTCCTTGACGGAAGTGTACGATTACCTCCGGCTGCTTTACGCGCGCATTGGAAAGACCTATTCGCCCGTTAGCGGCGAAGAAGTCAAACGGCACCAGATCAGCGATGTCGTGGATTTTGTAGATAAGCTCCCTGAAGGTACGCGCGTGCTTTTGTTAGCGCCTTTGCAAACCCGCCACAAGCGCGCCTTAACAGACGAGTTAAACCTATTGCTGCAGAAAGGCTATGCCCGGGTCCTGACCCCCGACGGACTGCTGCGCATTGAAGAGGTGTTGGAGCAAAAGAAGGCTCCGGCGCGCGAATCCGTTTGGTTAACCGTGGACCGTTTTGTCGCCGCGCCTGGCGACGACGATCTGCGCAAGCGCGTAGCCGATTCCGCGCAATCGGCCTTTCAGGAAAGCCAGGGCGATTGTGTGCTGGAATTGCCGGATCTGCCGGAGAAAAAAAGGCGTCATGCCTTCTCCATTCGCTTTGAGCGCGACGGCATCACCTTTGAGCCGCCCAGTGACCCGTTTTTCAACTACAACAATCCTTATGGTGCGTGCCGTCGCTGTGAAGGCTTCGGCAGCATTATCGGCATTGACGCCGATCTGGTCATACCGGATAAAAGCCTGAGCATTTACGAAGGCGCAGTCGCGGCCTGGAAGGGCGAAAAAATGAGCGCCTGGCAAGACAGTCTTGTTGTCAACGCGCAAAAAGCCAATTTCCCCATTCACCGGCCAATAAAACAGCTCAGCGCCGAACAGTATAATTTATTATGGAAAGGGTCTGCGCATTTTCGCGGGTTGGATGACTTTTTCAAACATATTGAAGAGCAGAGTTACAAGATTCAATACCGCGTCATGCTCAGCCGCTACCGGGGCCGCACGATTTGCCCGGACTGCCGCGGAACCCGCCTGAGGCCTGACGCGCATTACGTGCGCATCGCGGGTAAATCGGTGGCGGACCTGCTGTTGATGCCGGTCCAGGACGTGCAGGATTGGCTCAAGGCGCTGGTGCTCCCCGATTGGGAGCGCCAAGTCAGCAACCGGATTTTGGTCGAAGTGCGCCTTCGCCTGGGCTACATGCTCGACTTGGGCTTGGGTTACCTGACCCTGAACCGGCTCTCCAATACCCTGTCCGGGGGCGAAAGCCAGCGCATTAACCTGACGCGGCAGTTGGGCAGCAACCTAACCTCTTCGCTCTACATTCTGGATGAACCCTCGGTGGGGCTGCACCCCCGCGATACCGCGCGCTTAGTGCGAGTCCTGCACCGCCTGCGCGATTTGGGCAATACAGTCGTGGTGGTGGAGCACGAAGAGGATGTGATGAAGGCAGCCGATTACATCATTGACATGGGTCCGCAGGCTGGCGTGCTGGGCGGACAGGTAGTTGCGGCAGCGCCATACGCCGAACTTCTTCGCGATAAAAAAAGCCTCACCGGTGCCTACTTGTCGGGACGGGAGCGCATCCCCCTTCCCCCGAGAAGGCGCAAACCTGGCGACAAACTCCAGATCAAAGGCGCGCGCCAGCACAACCTCAAGGACCTGGACGTGGACATTCCGTTGAACATGCTGGTCGTGGTCAGCGGTGTGAGCGGGTCCGGCAAGACCACGCTGATTAAAGGCATCCTGGTGCCGGCGCTGCAGTTGGCCTTGCAGGAATTTGGCGAAAAGCCCGGTGAATTTGACGGCCTAAGCGGGGCCACCAAGCGTTTGAAAGGGGTGGAACTGGTGGACCAAAACCCGATCGGCAAGTCATCGCGATCCAACCCGGTTACCTACATAAAAGCCTACGATGCCATCCGCGAACTGTTTGCGAAGCAGCCGGCAGCCAAGGCGCGAGGCCTGCAGGCCAAGCACTTCTCGTTCAACGTTGACGGTGGCCGTTGCGACACCTGCAAAGGGGAAGGCGAGACCGTGGTGGAGATGCAATTCCTGGCCGATATTCACTTGGAATGCGAAGATTGCGGAGGCCGGAGGTTCAAGCCCGAAGTGTTAGAGGCCACTTACAACGGCAAGGATATTTACGCGGTATTGAACCTCAGCGTAGCAGAAGCTATGGAGTTCTTCAAGGCCGAAAAAGACGTGACGCGCAAACTGGAGCCGCTCATTGACGTGGGGCTTGGCTACATCAAACTCGGGCAATCGGCCAGCACGTTGTCTGGCGGAGAAGCACAGCGGGTTAAACTCGCCTCGTTTTTGAGCAAGGGCAAGAATGCTTCGCCCGTTTTGTTTGTCTTTGACGAGCCCACCACCGGCCTGCACGTGCACGACATTCGCACGTTATTAAAAGCCTTTGATGCGCTCATAGAACGCGGTCATAGCGTGGTGGTGGTGGAGCATAACCTGGAAGTGATCAAATCTGCCGACTGGGTCATTGATTTGGGACCCGAAGGCGGGCAGGACGGGGGCTACCTGGTTTTTGCAGGCACACCAGAAGGGCTGGCGGCCTGCGGGCAGGGGCACACGAGCGGGCATTTGGCATCCAAGCTTTAACGAATCAAGGTAACGGTTCCTGACCGGGTTTCCGGTTGCGGCCGTCCGTTGCGAATCAGGACCATGACCGCCTGCCAAATGTATACGCCCATTTCAGCGGGCTTGCCGCGGTGCGTTCCGTCCCATCCGGTGCGGTAGTCGCTGCTGAGGAACACCGTTTGCCCCCATCGGTTAACCAATTGCCAGTCAAACCGGAGCGGTAGGGCGTCGTGAACGACCGGGCGGAAAAGATCGTTTAACCCATCGCCGTTTGGTGTAAAGGCATTGGGGAAAATCACCAGCGTTTGGCAACTGTCTTCGGCTATGTAATTCAGGATGAGCGAATCGCTGCCCTGACAACCGTTGGCATCCACAACCGTCACGCGGTAAGGACCAGCCAGCCCCACTTGGACGCTCTGCGCAACTTGCCCCGTTGACCAGCTCGCCTCCGCAAAGCCCGGTCCGGCATCCAGCGTGATCAATTCACCCGGACAAACCCTTTGGTCCGGACCCAGGTCGGGCTCAGGCAGGGGCCACAATTCGGTAATGGTCAGCAAATCAGACAATACGCACCCGTCCGCAGTGCTGACCAATACGGTGTAGGTGCCCGGCGTGTCCACCGCAAGCGTCGCGCCGATGCTGCCGTCTGACCAGGCGTAGCTGATAAAATCCGGCCCGGCGTTCAAGGTCAAGGTGCTTCCTGTGCACAGGCCCTGGTCTTCGCCGAGCGCCAACGGGGGAAGGGCAGCCGCACTCACCACAACCGTATCGCGATCGCTCCCGCAGCCGTTGCTGATTTCCACCGAGTAAACCCCGGGTGTATTCACCTGGAGCGAAGTGGCGCTGCTCCCGTCAGACCAGAGATACGCATCAAAACCCGCCCCTGCGAAGAGGGTCAGCGAATCGCCGGGGCATAACTGCCGATCTGGACCCAGGTTAGTTTCTGGCAGGGTAGGGCTTGTGGCCAGGTTAAAGGCTTCGATGCCCGCCTGCCCGACGGTAGCGCCGTGGGTGGACAAAAAGCCACAATCGGCGGTTGGATGCAAAATCTGTCCCGCTTCGCCGCCGTCTAACAGCGTGGTCACTAAGCCGACACCAGACCAAACCGGAAGCGAAGTGGCGATGTAGCCCCCGCCCCCCCCGCCCCCCGGTCCGTGGCAATAGAAGAGGAACAAAAAGTTCTCCGTGTCGCCGCCAGCGCCCCCCTGCGCACTGAGCAAAACGGCCGAAACGATGTCAGTCACCCGAAGCAGGAGCGAGCCTCCGCCCCCCCCGCCACCGGCCCCCTCGTCGTTGGTGATCAGGGTGATGTTTTCGCCATCCGACCGTATCGCGTTGCCCTGGCCGTCCAAAACACCGGCCTCCAGCAACACGATCCCGCCCCCGATTCCCCCGGGGGCTGCAGGCTGGCTGTTGTCGCGGTAGCCGCCGCCGCCGCCACCGCCTGAAAAAACCAGGCCTGCCGTATAGGCCAGTGCCTGACCGCCGATGCCCTGCACAGCCATGGCTCCACAGCCTGTCCAGGGAAAAGCCCCCAGGCCGCCACCGCCGGCATTCGATCCGCCACCACCGCCGCAATTGCTTTGTGCGCTTCCCCCGCCCCCGTTGGCCAGTTTGGCCCGGCCCTGGGTTTGGCCCACAATGAATTCGGCAATGCCCTCGCCCTTGTCGCCACCTTGGCAACCCCCGAACGCAGTTCCTGTAGCCCAATTAAAATCCAGGCATTCGAAACCGTTGGTGCAGACAGCGCCGCCGCGAAAGCCCGTCAGGCTAGCATCTACATCGGCATTAAGCGTGAGCGTCCCGGTGACGTTCAACGCCAACACGCCTCCAGTATTGCCGTTCCAGGCGGCCGGGAACAAGCCTGGAGGTTCAACCACGGCATCGATGTACTCCGGCACCGTGACTACCTGAAGGCTAAAAGCAGGATCAAAAACCCGACAGAGGGCTCCTGTCAACTCCAGACCCCCTACGATAACATTTTCTATGATCGCGTATTCATATTGGCCTGCCGGTCCGTAACCCAATACTGTTCCGTAATCGATGGAAAGGGTTGGATCAATCCCTGCGCCTTTCATCTGAATGAGCACCACCCGGTCACCAGCAGCAAAACCGGCCGTGCTGCTCACGGACAAGGTGCTGCCCGCCAAAGCGGTGACTTTAGCATATGCGTTGATAACACCGCTAATGGGTGTTTGAGCGGATGCGACTGTGGCCAGGCAAGCGCAGACCAGGCAGGCAAAAACAAGCTTGTAACAGGCGGTCATGAGGGGGGGATAGACCGAAAAAATAGAACCACCCTCAATATAGAAAAAACATCCTTTGGGTCAGGTACCTGAGGCCGAAAGAATTCGCCCGGTGCAAAACTTTTCGCTCCAGGTTCTTTCTACACCTTAACCGTCGCACCCCTTGCCCGGCTTGAGCAGCTAGCCCCTACGCCTTAACTGACGCACCCCTTGCCCGGCTTGAGCAGCTAGCTCCTATGCCTTAACCGTCGCACCCCTTGCCCGGCTTGAGCAGCTGGCCCCTACGCCTTAACCGTCGCACCCCTTGCCCAGAGTGATTTGCCCACTTCTTCGCCGATGCCCTTAAAGGACATCCAATTAAGCGGGAACTCCAGGAACACGTGCAAAAAAGAGAGGAAGTAAAGCGCCATTAAACCCACCTCGTAATTGTAGGCGTACAGGCCAATGGAGATAAACCACAGCACAAACACAGAAACCAACCAGGCTTTGGGCACTTCGTGCCAGCGAATGATGTTGGTTTTGCTGAACCAGTTGAGGTAGTGGTAGGTGTAGGCAAAGGCGATGAAGCGCGTGATGACAAGGCCCCAATTAGAGGCGTAGACAAAATTTTTGAGCAGCGAGAATTCCACTAATTGGCCATCGGCCAATACTTGCGACGGCACCAGAATCCGAAGAACCTCAACGTTAAGCGACAAGAAAGAGGCATCGTAACTGCCTTGCGTGTAGTTGGATATGCTGTAAAACCCATCGGGCCGGAACACGAAGAAACTCGCCGCACAAAGCCCGAGTACGCCAACGCTGGCCAAGCCTACTTTGCTGTTGCTCTTCAGCGCGCCATAGAGCATAAAGGCCCCTGTAAACACAAATACGTGGATCAGCGTGGGCACGAAAATGGCGAACAGCAGGTAGAAAAAGCGCGGGTCTGCGCCGGAGTTACCAAAGTTTTCCGATAGTCCGTAACCCACTAGCGCTAAGATGGCATAGGCGCCATAGCGCGCCAATCCGCTTTTAACCAAAATCATAATCAGTGCAGAACCGAACGCGAAAAACGTGAGCCCGGTGGTGTGCTGGCTCATCCAAATGGCTGCTTTGGCAGTGCCTGGAGATACTTTATATAATTCTCGAATGTTGGTGACATCAGGTCCTGCCATCCAGAAAGCCAGGTCGCTAAAAAACGTAAAGAACAGAATGAGCAGGCCAGTGGCGTAGAGAATCCACCAATCCCGGCCTTTCATCGAAAAATAGTTTCGCTTATGGAGCCAGGAAATTTCCGTGAGGTAGTGGAGCGGTCCCAGCACCGCGTATGAAAACAAAAACAGTTCAAAAGGGATCACAAAAGCGGCCGCGCAGGAAAACAGCATCAGGCCGATGTTGATGTAATCGATGCGCGCAGATTTCATGGTACCGTTCAGGGGGTTCAGTTGGCGGTCGACTTGGCGGCAGCAGCGGCGAGGGCGGCAGCATTTAAAGCGTTCAACTCTTTGTCAATGTAGTACAAACTCTGTCCGCCTTCACCGATGAGTTTGATTTTGTCCATGACGCGCATGAACAACACCTCTTCTTCCTTTTGCTCGGCCACAAACCAACGCAGGAACTCGTCCACAACGTGGTCATTTTCCTGCTGCGCCAGTTCTACAATAGCGTGAATGGATTTGCTCACCTGCTGTTCGTGCTTGTAGGCTTTTTTGCAGATTTCCGTAATGTTATCGTAGGCCTCTGCCGGTTGCGGCACCGATGGAATTACAGCCTTACCGCCCACCTCATTAACGAAATGAACGATTTTCATCATGTGAGCGTGTTCTTCGGAAGCATGGGTGTAAAAGAAAGCGGCGGCACCTTCAATGCCGTGGTTGTCGGCCCAGGAAGCCATGCTCAGGTAGGTGAATGCGGCATTGGCTTCTACCGCGATTTGCTTGTTCAAGGCTTTTTCAATCTTCTCGGAAATCATGCAGGTTCTTGTTTGACAAAGGGGTACAAAACAGCACTTTAAGGCCGATCTGCCCGTGCTTATTCCGGTGAATTTACCGCGAACGGCTCAGCCCTCTGCTCCGTTTGGCCATCTGTTTCACTTTCTGTTTGACTTTCTGTTTCACTAAAGGCCGGACAATCGCAATCGCCGTTTTTAAAGACACCGCAGCCGGCCAGGCCGGCCAGTAGCCAGGCGCAGCTCAACAGCAAGATGAAACGAAAAGGAGTAGGCATGCAACGGGAATTGGCTATACGGCAATTTGCCGCCGGGTAAATTTAGCCAATTCTGAGGCGCGTTGGCCCGTTTTTCGGGCGAAAAACCCCGTTTGCACAGCAGGTTGGTGTCCCTGACCTTTGCTTGCGTACTTGACATCCCCTTCGACCATGCCTTCATCCCGACCCGTAGCGTTGGTTGCTCCCCTGGATTGGGGTTTGGGGCATGCCACGCGCTGCATCCCGATTATCCGCGAATTGCAGCGTCAGGGGTGGGAAGTGATTATCGCCGCGGATCGCGCGCCCCTTGTGCTGCTTCGCGAAGCCTTTCCCCAGTTAGAAACCATTCAGTTTCCTGGCGCGCAGATTGTCTACCCCAAGCGCGGCGGAGTGGTCTTGCATTTTGTATGGCAGACACCCGGATTTTTGCGCTCGGTGCGCCAGGAGCACAAGGCGCTGGATCGGTTGTTGCGAAGCCGCAAGATTGATCTGGTCATTTCCGACAACCGCTACGGGCTGTACACCAAGCGCGTGCCGTGTGTGCTGATTTCGCACCAGCTCCGCATTCGGGTACCGGGTGTGCCAGTAGCGGAGTCCATGGTCAGCCGATTTGTCAAGTTTTATGCGGCGCGATTTCGCGCGGTTTGGGTACCGGATTGGCCGGGCGACGAAAACCTTAGCGGTTTGCTCAGCACGCATCGCTCCATCCCCGCCAATGTCCGCTACATTGGGCCTTTGTCTCGATTTGCGCCTGACGGCGGTCCGGAATTGCCTGCGGGTGCTCCGTTAGATCCTGTTTACGATGCCCTTTTTGCCCAGGGGCCGTTCCCGGTGTTGTTTTTGGTCTCCGGTCCCGAACCGGCGGTCAGCCTTTTCAGGACAGTGTTGCGCGAACAAGCCCTTCGTTTGAACCTGCGAGCGCTGTTGGTTTTGGGCAAGCCCGAAGCGCAACCCGTGCTCCAACAGGAGCAGAACTTGTTCAGCATCGGTCACCTTCCTACGGCCGTGTTAGACCGCGTTTTGCGTGAAACTGAGCTTGTCGTTTGCCGGTCTGGGTACAGCACGCTCATGGACCTGGCTGTTTACAACAAGAAGGCCTTGTTGGTGCCTACGCCCGGTCAGTCGGAACAGGTGTATCTGGCCCAGCGATTCCGCGAGCGCAATTGGTCGCATGCGGTTAAGCAAAGTCGCCTGGATCTGGCCACAGACCTGCCGCAGGCCCGGGCCTGTGAGGGTATCTCCCAGCCCTTCCGCAGCGACGTGCTCCGCCAGGCCATTCAAGATATTGCAGGGCTGCCCGTGCGCTGATTGGAGGGCATCTCCAATACCCCGTGTTGCGTTGCGACCATTTTTTTTCATTTTCTTCATTTACTGCGCATGCTGACCCCCAAAAACTTATGCATGGTGACAATTTATTATGCGGCTGCCTAATGCAAAACAGGGCAGAAAATGTTTACGCGTAGGTTGAACAATGCGTGCCCATTAGCAACCAAAAATCTGTTTTTGAGCCTTGTTTAGTGGTTGACTACCAACAAATTAGCGTCAATTTTCATGTGGTAACCCGGCGCGCAACACGGGCGTATCTGCCTTTGTTGCCCGGAAAGGAATATCTAACCGGGATTATTTATTGACCATTAGGAAACGCAACGCCATCATCATGTATCGCACATTTCTATTAGCAGGCCTGGTCTTTTGCGCCGCTGTGAGCTACGCCCAACCATTTTCGGGCTTTGTTTCGCTTGACGGCTCCAACGATTACGCCGAAACAGCCGGTTCAAGCGCCATTCTGCCTTCGGGACAAGACTTTACAGTAGAAACATTTCTGCGCACCTGCGGCATGACCGGGTACATTGTAGACGCCCGTGACGCCTTCAGCGGCGAAGGGCTGGCCCTTATCGTGGCCAACCCAGGAGCCATTCGCGTCACCATTCAAGGCATTGGCGGACCTTCTGCAGCGGTGGATACCCTGATCGCTTCGCCGCTCTATTCTACAGGCTGGCAACACGTTGCCTTGACCTTTGATCAAAGCAGCGGGCAAGTTCAACTGTTTGTGAGCGGTCGTTCGTTTGCTTCGTTCACCGCAGACTTCAGCCCCTCCGCGCAATTTTCGCTGGGTCGAGATGCCGCTGGCGTCGGACCGTTCTTTGACGGCCACCTGGACGAATTTCGCATCAGCAACGTGGTGCGCTACACTGTTCCTTTCAACCCTGCCGGGCCCTTTGTAGACGATGCCCAAACGCTCGCCCTTTGGCATTTTGATGAAGCCGCAGGCACCACCAGTTTTGCCGACGCTTCCGGTGCTGGCCATGACCTGACCCCGCATATGGGCGCCTCGCCCGGTCGCGTGTTCAGTGTATCTGGCGGTGGACCCGTGTGCATCGGTGCTACGGCCAGCATCAGTGCTACCGGCGGCATCAGCTATTCCTGGAGCCCGGTAACCGGCCTGGATGATCCTACCTCCGCCACCCCGACGGCAACGCCTGAAGAAACCACTTACTACGTAGTAACCGCGCTGGATTCCAACTCCTGCATTTCGCTAGGGTTAGTCCAGGTGCAGGTTCGCGATGAGCCGGAAGTATTGGCTACCGCAGCGCAGCCGCTGATTTGCAACGGCTCCATCACGCAAATTTTTGCAGAAGGCGGAGTGAGCTACCTCTGGGATTTTGGTGCCATATCGCAAAATCCTTTCGTGAACCCGGAAGTAACCACCACTTATTCTGTGGTCGTCACCGATGCCTTTGGCTGTACCGCCGAAGCAGCCGTCACCGTATCTGTGGAAGAATGCACCACCACCACTGGTATCGCCGACCCCGGCACCTTTAGCCTGAATGTGGGTCCCAACCCAACCTGGGGCAGCCTTTGGGTGAACCTTGCCCTGGCAGAAAGCAGCGACATGCGCTGGACCATCTACGATGCCACGGGACGCCTCGTGCGCCAATATGCCACCGAATGGATGGCCGCCGGGTTGCACCAGCGCACCTTGGAAACCGATTTGGGCAACGGCCAGTACTGGTTAGTGCTGGAATCAAACGACAACAAACGCAGCCTGCCGTTTACGGTGCTGCGCTAACGAGCGGGGCCTCGCGTTACCGGGAACAGCGCGACAGGTCCGGGCACACAGGCAATCACTATGACAACTGCTGCTGGCTGCAACGGAACAACCACATTCCCGGTGTGATCCCGAAGGAGACAACGCAACAATGAAAAAAGCCCTGGCCCAAAGCCGGGGTTTTTTTTGTACAGGAAACCTTTCCGGCAGGAACGCATCTTCACGTAACGCTCCAGATGTTATTCCCAAAGCTGCACTTCCTCCAAATTCACCTTTTCGCCCCAAAAAATGCGGGTAGTGCGCTCAAATGAATCTGTGTAATCAGACACATAAAAGGCATGGGGAAGGGAGGAGCGGCGGGGACGCAACAGTCCGTGTTGCTCCAGGCTGCGGGCTACAGCATTGGCCACCACCCCCGGCGTGTCAAAGAGCTCCACGTTTTTTCCGGCGTAGAGCGCTTCGATGTCCGGGCGGATTAGCGGGTAGTGGGTGCAAGCCATGATCAGGCCCTGAATGCCCTTGAACAAGGGCTTTGACAAGTAAGAATCCAGCACCGCCCGCGAGATTTTGTTGTTGAAAAAACCCTCTTCAATCATGGGGGCCAAAAGCGGCGTTGCCTGGCTGCGCACCGTCAAATCCGGGCGTGCCTGTCGGAACTTGCGCGGGAACATGCCAGCGCGGATCGTTGCTTTGGTGCCGATAACCCCTATGGTGTGCAGGTCGGGACGGGCGGACACTTCGTCAACGATTGGGTCAATGACGTTCAGGATGGGCAACCGGTCGCCATAGCGGCGCAGCAAGTGGGCATGAGCGGCAGAAGTAGCGGAGTTGCAGGCAATCACAATGGCCTTGCAATCGTGCCCTAAGAGGAATTCGGTGATTCCTTGCGCGTAGTGCCGGATAGCCTTGGCCGATTTGTCGCCGTAAGGCAAGTGAGCCGTGTCGCCAAAGTAAACGATGCGCTCTTTGGGCAGGCGCTGTAAAATGGCATTGGCGACCGTCAAGCCGCCAATGCCGCTATCAAATATTCCAATGGGCCGGTCGTCGCGCAAGACAACCGGATGGTTAGAGGTTCAGTTTGGCCTTGACCAACGGAAGCACATCAATAGAGCCCGTGCCCATGTGCAACAGGGTCCCGGCATCCATGATGTACGTCAGGCCCTGTTCGGTGCCCACTTCCTTCACGGCCTTTTCGGCCTTTTCAATAACCGGAGCCATCAGCTCGTTCTGCTTGCTCACCAGTTTTTCCTGGCTGGAGGTTTGAAAATCTTCAATCCTGGCTACCAGACTCTGGATGTCTGCTTCGGAGGCTTCGCGCTTAACCTCGCTCCAGCTGCCGGCGTTGGCCTGGTAGTCTTTCTGGCGGGTTTGCAGTTCCTGAATGTACTGGTCGTAGGTGGTTTGTAACTCGGTGCCATAGGCCTCCAATTGCGTTTGGAGCGTTTTGGCTTCCGGCATCAGGGCCAGTAATTCCTGAAAATTGATGTAGCCGATTTTGGTCTGGGCCTGGGCCTCGCCGCAGCCGGTTATGCTAAGGGCGACGGCAAACAGGGCCGCCATGGGAAACCATTTCATGGGTGTACGTCGGTTTAAGTCCGCGAAATTACGGTTTTTAGCGGTTTGGCGTGGGGTCACCGCGCTGATCCAGCTATTTGGTAACGCCAAGACGCTTGAGCACATCTTCCGTTCGGTCATTTTCGGGGTTCACATAGAGAAGGGTAGTGCTGTTGGCCTGGTCGAAAATGAAATCGAAGCCGCGGTCTTTCGCCAATTCCTGAATGGCATTGAAGACGCGGTCCTGGACGGGTTTAACCAATTCCTGCCGCTTTTGGAACAGGAGCCCTTCGAACCCAAAAACACTTTGCTGAAAGGTTTTGAGTTCTTCTTCTTTCATTTCTATCTCCTTGATTCTCAGCTCTTCCTGCTCTTTTGTTAATAAAACCCGGTCATTCTGGAAGTCGCGGTACATGGCCTCGATGCCGGAACGGCGTGTGTTGACTTCGCCCCGCCAGACCTCCGTCATTTTGTCCAGGTCTGCCTGAGCTTTGGTGTAATCGTCCATTTGTTCCAGAATCAGGTCTGTGTTGACGTAGGCAAAGCGCTGCGCACTCAGGGTGCCGAAACTCAGCATCGATACCAGGACCAGGGGAAACAACTTGCTCATAATGGGAGTCATTTTTTTAAAGATTCAATTGGCCGCTTAAGGAAATTAGCCGGCGGATGTTGTCGGCGGATGTTGCCCGCGAATGTTGTCGGCGGATGTTGCCCGCGAATGTTGGCGGCGAATGTTGCCCGCGAATGTTGGCAGCGGGAATCCCTGCAGCATCGGGCAGCGAAGCGCACATCAATCGGGCTCAAAGCCCAAAATGATGCTAAAACGGCCATTGTTGAGGATGTAATCAAAGACTTTGGGGGTCTCCAGGAGGGGTTCGGTAGGCCCATTATCAAAGCGTATGCCATAATCGATACCCAGCAAGCCAAACATCGGTAGAAAGGCCCGGACACCCAACCCCACCGAGCGTCTAAGCTCAAAAGGATTGTAGTTGTCAAAGGTGGTATACAGGTTGCCGCCTTCGGCAAAAACGTGCGCATACACCGTGGAACTCGGGTTCAAGCTAATGGGATAGCGCATCTCCAGTGTGAATTTGTTGAAGATGGGCGAATTGAGCGTGGCTCCGCCCGAGTTTTGGAAGGGCTCATAGCCGCGCAGCGCAATCACGTCAAAACCTTCCAGGTTAAAGTTGGCCAGCCCGTCGCCGCCCAACTGGTACTGTTCAAAGCTGGAATGGCCAATTTCCGGATTGTAGAAGCCTATGTAGCCCATTTTGGCGGAGGTGCGCAGCACAAATTTGCCCACAAGCGGAGTAAACCATTCGGCGTTGAAGCGCCATTTGTGGTACTCGATCAGGCGGTATCGCTGTTGAGCCGGCAAAAGCGCGTAATTCTTGTTGCTGAAGGCCGAATAAGGCGGGGTAAGCTGCAAGCTCAGCGAAATGTTCGATCCCTGTTGCGGGAAGTAAGGGTTGGGTCCGGCAGAGTTTCGGGCCAGCGTAAAGTTGGTGGCGATGTTGTACAGGTCGCCGGTTTGAAGAAAGAAATTGCTTTGCGTCCAGCTCTCCAGCGTGTAATGCTGCAAACTCAGCGCGGTCAGGAAGGTGAAGTAGTCATCCGGCCACTTAAGTCGTATGCCGTACGCAACCGTTCCCCCGTCCGTTCCGAAACTGCTGCGACCTTCGGCGTTGCGGGCAATCCCGTTGCTGAGCAGGTTGCGGAACAAGCTAAACGTGAAGCTGTTAGGCTTTCGACCACCAAACCAGGGCTCGGTGAAGGACATGTTATAGGCCTGGAAGATGCGGCCGTTGGTGTTAACGCGGAACGACAATTTCTGGCCATCGCCCTGGGGAAGGGGGTTCCAGGCCTCGCGCTTGAAGAAATTCTGGATGGAGAAGTTGTTGAACGATACCCCAACCGAACCCACCACCCCGCGACCCACACCACCCCAGCCCGCGCTGAGTTCCAATTGATCTGAGGGTTTTTCAACCACCGTAAATTCCAAGTCAACCGTTCCATCGGTCGGGTTCGGAACCGGGTTCATGCCGATCTGTTGCGGGTCAAAGAAGCCCAGGTTGGAGATCTCTCGCTGCGAGCGGATCAGGTCGGCACGGCTGAACTTGTCGCCGGGGCGCGAGCGGATCTCTCGTCGGATGACGTGCTCGTTGGTTCGGGTATTGCCGCTGATGTACACGTTGCGCACCACGGCCTGCGGGCCTTCGCTGATGCGGATTTCCAGGTCAATGGAGTCGTTTTCCACCCGGACTTCAACCGGCGTCACCCCAAAGAACAGGTAACCATCGTCCATGTACAGCGACGTAACGTCCTGGCCGTTGGGGTCAAACTGGAGTTTTTGCTCCAGCCGTTCGGCATTGTACAGGTCGCCGCTGCGGATAGTGAGCACGGAGTCCAAACGGCCGGCGGGATCGCCGACTTTTTGGCGCCCGGAGTACTTGGTGTTGCCTTTCCAGATGATGTGGCGAAAATGGTACATCGGCCCTTCGTCAATGAACAGGTTGATTCCCAGGGTTTTGTCATCAAGGTTAAAGACCGTGTCCGACACAATTCGGGCGTCGCGGTAGCCCTTGGTATTGTAGTACTGGATCACCAGATTTTTGTCAATCTCGTAGGTAGACTCCTGGAACTTAGAGGACGCGAAGATGTTGAGCTGGAAACGGTCAGCGAGCAGGGCTCTGACCCGTCCGGAACTGAGGTTGGCCAAATTATCCACCAGGTTGTCCGGGCGAAGGGCGGACCAGTCTGCCTGCAGCGTATCGCCAGGTCCAACGGGCACAAAGCGGAATTTCTCTTTCGTGTCCTTCATTTTTTTGCGCAACGTGGCGTCGCTCATGAACTCGTTCCCTTCGAACTGAATGCGCCCGATGCGCACGCGGTAGCCTTTAATGACTTTGATGTCCAGGATGACGTTGTTGCTGCCCATGGTATCGGCGCGCTCTATGATCTCTGCGCCGGCATTCAGGTAGCCTTTGTCCGCATAGTAGGTGCGAACCTGGTTGGCGATGTTTTGGCGAACGTGGTCTTTGTAAGGGGTGCCGCGAATGATGCTAATGCGCTCGCGGATGTCGTCGATCTCGCCTTTGCCGGCACCGGTTATGGAGAACTTGCTGACCCGGGGCAATTCTTTGGTTTCAATGACCAGAAAGACCTGGTTGCCAACCACGCGCTCTATGTAGATGGAAATGTCGCTGAACAGCTCCAGTTTCCACAGGTTTTTAATGGCGTTCGCGGTAGCGTCGCCGGGCAGCGACACTGTTTTGCCGGCCTCCAGCCCAGCGCGGGCGATCAGGCTTTTTTCATCCAGGGTGGTAAGCCCGCGCACTTCTGTTCCCCCGATCAGGTATTCTTTGGGCGTGCCGTACTCAACCGCATTGCTGTCCAGCCCCAAACCGTCAGGCATGCGGCTTTGCGCAGAAAGGCTCGCGGCAGCGGAACACAGAAACACCAATGCGGCAGCCCTTGCCGTTGCGGAGAAAAGACCCATTACTTAACCTGAATTTGCTCGCTGGTTTTACCAAACCGGCGTTCCCGCGTCTGGTAATCCAGGAGGGCGGCATAAAACTCCTCTTCCCGGAAATCCGGCCAGAGGGTAGGGGTAAAATAAAACTCGCTGTAGGCAGACTGCCACAGCAAGTAGTTGCTAATGCGGTATTCGCCGCTGGTGCGAATCATCAGTTCGGGATCGGGTTTGCCAGCCATGCTCAAAGCGGCTCCAAAGGCCTGATCGTCAATGGCTTGGGGTTTGAGTGTGCCTGCGGCCGCCTGCTCCGCGAGCGCACGCGCAGCCTGGAGAATGTCCCAGCGACCGCTGTAGCTCAAGGCCAGGGTCAAATCCAAAACCGTGTTTTCAGCAGTCAATTTTATGGCTTCGTCCAACTCACGCCTGCAAACGGACGGAAGCTGGTCCACATTGCCAATGACCCCGATCTTTACACCCTGCTGACGCAATTCTTCGGTTTCCTTGCGCAAGCTGCTGACCAAAATTTCCATCAGGGCATTGATTTCAAAGTCCGGCCGGTTCCAGTTCTCGGTTGAAAACGCATAAAGTGTCAGGTAGCGCACTTTGGCCTGGCGAGCCGCACGAACCACGGCGCGTACGGACTCAACCCCGCTGCGGTGACCGAACACCCGGGGTCTGCCTTTTTGTTTGGCCCAGCGGCCATTGCCGTCCATAATGACAGCTACATGCTTCGGTACGCTTGCGGTATCGATCCGGTCAAGCAGACTCATCGGCGGAACTATCGGCCAAAGATAACCAATGAGAATGGGAGTAGCTTGCTCAGAAGCCTCCGCGGCTGGGGGGGGGGCACCTAAGCTCCGCAAAGACATAGCTCAGGGACAAACCAGCGAAAAGGTAGGCATCGTTGCGCTGGCTATCGCCGCGCTGACGGCCCGGAACGCCTAAAGCCGGAACATCTGCGATGGTGGAACGGTCGGCCAGCGCAGCGGCCAGCGCGCCGTCGGGGCCACTTAAAAGAACTGTGCGGTCTACGTAAACCGTGGACACATCGTCCAGGTAATCGGTAAAAGTCTTGTGAAACGACACTTGAAACCCAGCGGCCCAATGCTTGGCAAAAATGTATTTGACCCCGCCTGAAATGGGTACGCTGATGCCGATGCGCTTGTAGGGATTCGGGTAACCCAATTCGGCAAAATTCTGACCTTCGGTGCCCAGTGGCCGCAAATCTTGCCATTCACCGTTGAAATAGGCTTGCGGATTGTGGTAAAACAGCCCGAATCCCAACCCGAGATAGGGCGTGAAATATCGGTAGTCCTGGTGTTTGCGGCGGTTGCGCTTGAAGAAGTTAAACTCCAGGCTTCCCGAAAGGTCGTAGGTCAGGTTGCGGTAGCTCAGGTTGCGCCGGCTCTCAAACAAGTTGTCGCTCAAGGAATCTGCCCCGCGCAAATAGCCATAACTAAAAGAAGGCTTGAGGGTCCAGCGGTCGTGAAAATTCCAGCGGTAAAAAAGTCCACCGCCTTCGCGCGCCATCGGCAGGTGCTTAATCGAGTTGTTGATGTCCGTGAACGAATAGGCCGTACCTGCCCAAATGCCTATTTCCGACCCTTGTGTGATCTGCGCAGAAAGCGAACCCTGACCTGCCCATAAACTGGTCAGGCTGATTATCAGCGCAATATAAAGTCGGATATTTTTCATTTCTGCCATGAACCATTCAAGCGAGCGGCAAAACTAGTGCATTTTGCCGGGCTAAGACCCTCACCGGCCAGCGTGAAGCTGCCCGAGCCATCCCACACTGGTAGACGAGGCTTTTAACGACGATCAGCGGCTTTTGTTGCCATAGAGTGGTCATTTCCCGCGGTCCACACAGGCCCTCCGGGACCTCTGCCGCAGTGCATCAGAAGGCCTTCCCGCAGCCCTTCCGCTTCATTTTCCTGACTCCGAAGTACCCCGTAACTTCGATTCCCTATTCACTGCCGGTTTTACCCGGTGATGGTGACATTCAAAATCCCCTCCCGGATGAGTTCAGAGACAAGGCTCGCTCAATTTTTAACACCGGAGTTTACGGCCTGTAAATGAAGAGCTTTCAAATTGGGCGTAGCGGAGGATATGGTTTTTTTGCAAGTTTCCTAATGCTGCTCGTGGCCGGACAGAGCCTGCTGGCCTGTTCCGCATCCGTGCTCAAAACACAGGGCAGAACAGTTTTGATAAAAAACTTTGACTGGACGCTTGGCACAGGTTCTTTGGTCACTAGTCCACGCGGTGTTGTTCGCAGCGCCTTCCCCCTTCGCCCGGGAAACCCTGCCCAATGGACAGCCCGCTACGGCAGCGTCACCTTTACCCAAAACGGGCTCGGCATGCCTTACGGGGGCATGAACGAAGCCGGCCTGGCCATTGAAATGCTGTGGATGGAGTTCACGGAGTTTTCGCCCGCGTCTACGCAGCCTTACACCAACGAACTGGAATGGATTCAGCGCAATTTGGATCGCCACGCCACGGTTGCCGCTGTTCTTGACAGCCTGGATGCCTATGCGGTGCACGCGGTCAAGGGCAAAATTCATTACCTGCTCGCTGACGCCACCGGGGCTTCTGCGGTGATTGAATATGTAGGGGGAAGGGCGCGCGTTTTCAATGCAGCGGCCGGTACTTGCCAAAGCCTGACCAACTACGATGTCACCTTTTCAGAACAGCAATATCAGGAGAACGGAGGTCGTATTCCAGGAAAAAACAGCAGCCATTTGCACCGTTACGGCACGCTGCGCCATCGCACCCAGCCGGAAACCTGGTTGCGCAACGGCGCTGCTGACCGTGCGCTGAGCTTGGATAAGGTTGACAAAACCGCCTTTTCGCTGCTGGATGAAGTGGCCATTGAGAAAGGGGCATTTCGCACGCACTGGAGTATTGTCTATGACCTTGAGAACAGAACCCTGGCCTTTAAAACTGACGAAAACAAAACTATTCGCAAGGTGGTGTTGACGGAATTGACCACTTTTTTTGAAGCGGGGCATCCCCCTCATTTTGTATCGCTTCAGACGGAACAACGCGAAACAGAATCTTTAGTATGGATGGAGTTTTCGGAGTCGGCCAATCAGGCATTGGTAGCAGAAAGTTTTTCTAACCTGGGTCTGGGCACGGTGGACGCGTCGGAGTGGAGCATGCATCAATGGTCCAGCTTGGGTTGGAATGGTTTGCCTGCATCCCCGGCAAATTCCAACACCCGGCATTACGGCGAGTTGCGCCTGGTGTTTAGCGTGGACACGATCAAGGGCTCGCCTGAGGACGAATTGGGTTTTTTGCAGTTTGCCATCATGCGCACCGAAGACGACTATGCCTAGCAGCGAGCCATCGATGGAGGCGCGGGCGGATTCCGGGTGCGTCAGCCTACGTATACCTGGGTCTTTTACGGCTTGCGCAAGGGGAGCTACGCTATCGCTGCCGTGCAGGAAGGCCAGCAAACCCTCAACCGACGCATTGACTTTGATCAGGCGGGCTCGGCGCTGGAACGCTACGCCATCAGCAACAACATTCGCGCTGAGAACGGGATTTTTCCCCCGTTTGAGCAATGGCTGGTGCCGATTGACCAGGCGGTTACCGAAGTAACTTTGCGCTTGTGGTAATTCCCGCTCCTTTTTTTGATGTTGGCGCGTTGTTTTTCCCTGTTGGCGAGGTGCGCCCGCGGGGTTGGTTGCGCGACCAGATGTGCGCAGACCTGTATGGATTTCTGGGCCAATTGGATCAATTGGTGCCGGCATTGTTCCACGATCCCATTTACAGCAGCGGTCGGATAACGGCCAGTTCCGCCGTGCCTGACCTCGGGAACCTGAAAGCCGGCGATGCACCTGGTGAAGCCCAGTACATGTGGTGGAACAGTGAGACGCAGAGCAATTGGTGGGACGCCTACATCCGGCACGCGATTTTATTGCAGGACACCAGCGCGTTGGAGCGCTGCCGAGCATACGTGGCCCGCGTGCTGGCCAGCCAGGATGCAGACGGTTACCTTGGCATTTACGACGCTTCTTTGCGCTATCATTTTAACGGAGAGAACGGAGAGCTTTGGGCAAAAGCAACCCTGTTGCGGGGCTTGTTGGCCTGGTACGCCTACACAGCAGACGCATCGGTTTTGGAGGCTGTTGTTCGTAGCATAGAAAATGTTATGTCGAATTGGCCCTTGGGTTCTTCGCAACCGTTTGCGGCGGGCCAGGGGTTCACCGGTGGTGTGGCGCATGGCCTGGTGCTCAGTGATGTGCTGGAGCAACTTTGTGTTTTGACAGGTTCGGTGCATTACCGGGCTTACGCACACTTTTTGTATATGGATTTTTCGCGTCAATTTAGCTCTGAGCCTGATGCGCAGTTGCCGAATGTGCAGAATGATCAGTACCGGTTGCGCGGACATGGCGTGCACACGTACGAACACCTTCGCCCGTTGCTGGTAGCAGCGCTGCACGATTCCGCGTTGGAGCCCCCGCTTTGGCGCTATGCCGCCAGCTTGCGCAACTGCTGGACGCCTGCAGGAGGACCGATTGGCGACGAGTGGATCAAGGCGCGCGAACCGCATGTGGAGCACACAGGCTACGAGTTTTGCTCACTCCACGAAATGCTGGACAGTTGGTTGCTTTTGCTGGAAAAAACGGGCTTGCCCGAGCTGGCTGACGACGCCGAGCGCCTGTATTTCAACGCAGTCCAGGGGGCGCGGCACCCGACGCGTTCAGCCATTGCCTACTTAAAGACCGACAATTCGCTGCAAATGGCCGGCACACGCAATGGCCATGTCGAGCCGGATCGCAAGCAAACGCGCTACAAGTATTCGCCGGTGCATCAGGATGTGGCGGTGTGTTGTGCGCTTAATGCAGGCCGCTGTATGCCCGCTTTTCTGCGCGCTTTTTTCTCGGGCCAAGGGCCCCGGATCACCTCACTGCTCTTCGGTCCTGCCGAACTTCATACCCTGGTCGACGGGCAAACGCTCCGAATTCGCCTTGAAACCGCCTACCCCTTCGACCTGAATTTGCGCTACGTTTTTGGTATGGAACAGCCCGTGCTGCTTCATTTTCGCGTGCGACGACCTGCCTGGGCAACAGGGGTAACGTGCAGCGAAGCGTTTGAAGAGGAGCGGGGATTTTTAGTCTTTATCCGGCAGTTTGCGCCAGGCGACGAGCTGTTGATTGGATTTGAAGCTGCCGTGGTGGTGGAGCGGGACGTTCAGGGTTTTTATTCCTTTTCGCACGGTCCGCTGGTTTACGCGCTCCCGTTGGTGCACACGGAAGTGTCGGGCAGGGTCTACGCACCGGGCATGGAAGATTGCTCTTGCTTTCCGGTTGGGCCTCCGGTAGATGTCACGTGGTTACAAGAAGCGCAGGTCGTGTTTGTGCCGCACGAGCGCAGACCCCAGCTACACGCCACAATGTTGCTGAGAGGAATTCCTACACGTGTAATTCTTTTACCGGTAGGGCAGACCGTGTTGCGCCGTGTTGGCTTTGAAGGCAAGGCTACTAAGGGAACAGCCTGGCTAAAGGCTCAATGAAGAGTGGGCGCCATAACGCTGATCAAACCCACTCCTTTTTTAGCCAGTTCAAGGTCTCGGTCAGATCCACCTTGTTGGCGATGTCAATCATTTCGGGAATGCGCTTGACGCCATCCATAGGGATTTTGGGTTTTTTAGGCAGCACAGGAGAAAGGCGGTGGTAACGCTCGTGGAGCAATTGGCGGCATTGGAAGTCTGCAATGCCAGCTACGCCGTCAAACATTAGGTCAAGGAGCGGTTTTACCCATTGTGCGTAACCCCAATCCACGGTATTGCCCGAAATGTATTTCAGGGTTTTGCCTGTGCCCAGCGAAAAGATCACAATTTCATCAATGGCAGGGGTGGGGCTGTAGCGCTTGTCCAGGCTTTGGGCCAAAGCGCACATCGCTGGGTTGTTGGCATATACACCGCCGTCAATGTACCCATCTACAGAAGGGAAGAAGGTCGGCGCCGCGCTGGTGTACAAGCCGACGTTGACCGCAAGTTCCGCGCGGTCGTTTCCAGGGCCTGCGAAGTTGTGGAACAGTTTGGGTTTCCAATTGCGCGCTTCCCCTTCGCCGTTGTCGAGGTCAAAGGCAGTAATCAGCACTTTTTTACGGAGTTGCCCCAGGTTGGTTTCTCCGAGCAGGTTTGTCAGTTCTTTTCTCAGCGGTTGAATGCTGTAATCGGCTCCGCGAAGCTTTCCCAGGTCGCGGATGTTGTCCAGCCAGGAGTCGTCAAAGATTTTGGGCCCCTCGATTTCGTAAACCGAGCGGATGCGCTCCAGCGACAGGCCTTTGGCAATGCCAAGTGCAAGCAACCCACCGGTTGAGGTACCGGCTAGCAAGTCCGTATCCTGCAGAATGTTTTCCAACCCGGGCTCTTTCAGAATGCGTTGTAGCAAAATGGTCGAGATCAATCCGCGGATGCCTCCGCCGTCGATGCTGATAATTCGGTATTTGGTCATGGGGAAAAGTGATTTAGGGGTATCAACGGTTGTAATAATTGCCAGTCAGCGATACAAACTTAAAACACAACATGCATGATGGTATGCTTTTAGTCAAATTTATTTTGAGCATTTGTCCGATTTATCGCTTTAATGGGATTGGTGTACTTTTGTATGTATGTAGCCTGATGGATGTACCTCAGGCCGGGCATTAGAAGTTCCCACAATTCCTTGCGCCATGTTTGAGTGGTTTTACCGGTTGTTTTTGCCTACCGGGAACCCTGACGTTACCCAGTCGCTGATCACCATCATGATGGCCATTGGGGGAGGCGTGTTTTTAGGCCGTTTAAGGGTGGGCAAAGTGTCGCTCGGGGTTTCTGCGGTGATGTTTACGGGACTGTTGCTGGGGCACTTTGGGTTTCGCATTCAGGAGGAAATTCTCAATTTCATTCGGGACTTGGGCTTGATCCTATTCGTTTATGGTATTGGCATCCAAGTGGGACCTTCGTTCTTTTCCTCGTTCAGAAAGGAGGGGTTGCGCTTTAATGCTCTGGCGGTGGGCACCGTTTTGCTCGGGGGTCTGGTCACCTATGTGCTGTTTCGGCTAACCAATCTGGACATTGAAAACCTGGTCGGGGTTATGTCGGGTGCTGTAACCAATACGCCAGGTCTTGGAGCGGCAAAAAGCACCTTACATGACATTCAAGGTCAGCATCCTGAACGCCTCTTTGCCGATCCCACGATTGCCTATGCCATCACGTACCCACTTGGCGTCTTTGGCATCATTGCCACCATTCTTTTAAGCAAGACCGTCCTCAAGATTAATCCGCAGGCAGAAATGCGACGCTTTCGCTTGGACAAGATTCAACAAGAGGAGCCTTTAGTGGACAAGAAATGCCGGGTTACCCAGCCCGAGGTGATCGGCAGGGCGCTGGGCGAAGTAATGCAGAGCCTGGGTGCGGACAAGGTGGTCATTTCCCGGCTCAAGCACAGCGGTTCTGATGCGGTGTTTTCGCCGGCCCCTGAGACGGAACTACAGCTCCGGGATGTGTTGATGGTGGTTGGTCAGGAGAAAGACGTGGATGCTTTTATTGCTGCCGTTGGCCGGCTTTCAAACGACTTGTTCATTGAATCTGCGCATGGCGTCCAGGTGCGAAATTTCTTTGTCACTTCGCCAAAGGCTACGCACAAGAAGCTCCGCGATTTGGATTTATACACCCGATACGACCTGAAAGTAACCCGGATTTACCGCGCTGGCCGTGAATTGCTGGCCCGCCCTTCGCTGGAATTGTTTTACGGCGATAAGTTGCGGGTTGTGGGCAGTGTTGAAGCGCTGGACGCAGCAGAAAAACTTATTGGCAATTCTGAAAAGAAGTTGCTGGAGCCTGATTTCCTTTCGCTTTTTGGAGGGCTTTTAATTGGTATTGTACTGGGTTCTGTACCCATTTTCATTCCTACTCTGCCCGTACCGCTAAAATTGGGATTTGCTGCCGGTCCTTTGTTGGCTTCGTTGTTAATCAGCCGCTATGGCGGTATAGGCGTTATCCACTCGTACATTAATAGTGGGGCTATATATTTTATGAAAGATTTGGGTATCGCCTTGTTTTTTGCTGCCGTGGGTGTGCACGCCGGACAGACCTTTTACGAGAATTTCATTCATTACAACGGTTGGATGATGATGTTCTATGGCATGTTTATCACCTTTATTCCGCTGTTGATTATGGTGGTGGTTGCGCGGGTATTCATGAAAATTAACTTTTTGCAACTGGCCGGCCTTATGAGTGGAACCTACACCGATCCAGCGGCTCTTGCCTTCAGTTCCTCGTACTTAGACTCGGATATTCCAACCCAAGCCTATGCCACGGTCTATCCGTTGGTCACTATTGTGCGCATTTTTGTGGCACAGTTGCTGATTTTGTTGCTGGTTTAAGTTCTTTAGGCAGAATACTATAGGACTTTGCTGAACCGAAGACAATCACTTTCGGCCGCCCTCAAAGGAAAAAATGCTAAAAACTGGTGGAAAACCATTACATTTAAGATCGTATTGAAAGGCATTTTTTAGAAAGGAGCCCGTCTTAAGTTTACCCTTTGGGTCTGAAATACAGCCCTTACAGTTTTCGAAGTTCACTTTTTTCCGTATTCTCACCTCTCATGTTGGAAACGAAGCTTTATGTGCGGTACATGCTAAGCCTGCGTTGCGTCAATATCGTTAAGCAGACATTAAGGAATTTAAGCATATCATTCACCCACGTTGAATCGGGCTTAATTCTGCTTCCGGAATCGATCTCAGAAAGCCAGTTGGCGAACTTATCACAGCACTTAAGTGATTTAGGTTTTGCACTGCTGGATCGGAATACTTGCTCCCTGATCGACCAAATCAACGACGTGATTCTTGATATGGTGTATTACTCTGACGCGATTGTTTTAGAGCATGCTGCTCAGCTAGTCAGTCAGCGACTTGGTTATGATCCAGAATATCTGGCGACAATTTTCACGGAGGTTAAGGGCACAAGCATTAGTCAGTTTGTTGATTCCTTTAGGATAGAACGAATAAAGGAGCTGCTTTTATATGATGAGGTCGGTTTAGAAAATATGGCCGCTAAGCTTAATTACACTAATGCAAAGGAGTTAAAGAGTCATTTCAAGAAAGCAACAGGTTTAACCACGTCCTTTTTTATTACACTTGGCAAACGTCATAAAGCGTTACTTCAAAGTCTGTGATTTTTATAACTAGTTCATAAATTATTGTAAAGCATTTATCCGAGTTATAGTGGTTTTTTGTAAGGTCAATGGGTTCTGTCGTGGCTTTGTTAGGACGATCTAACTTTCTACCTTCTTGTTAGATCCGCCCTGTGTTTCCGAATTCCCAGCTTAGCACCGAGAACCTTTTTATTTGTGAGCATTCAAAACACCCGTTCTATGAAAGGCATGGGTCTGGTTTTCCTCTTAGTGGGCCTTTTGGTTACCTCCTTAGCGGTAGCCAACAGGGTTTACGCAGCAAGTCCAAACGCGGAGCCAAGCAGTCAAGTGCCAAAATTTCAGCAGGCAACTGCCTCGTTTACTCCCTATTTGGGGTTTTCAATCGCTACGATCGGTCTGGCTATTAGCTTAATAGCACGGCGTGAACAGTGACCAACCGATGAAAGGAGATTGACCTGGAAAAAGAAGCCGCGAAATATGCAACATCTAATGGGGCATATGTAACAGCTTTCTCTCTGCTAGTCAGCACCTTTGAATCGCAATCAACAATCAGCGACATAGGTCGAATGAGAACCCGGTTAAAGTAAGAAACGCGAAGAGTTGACCAACTTTGTCAACACAAGGCACACGCCTTCCGGTGGCAGCTTCCAGAGCCCCAGCAGCCCTTCCGATTTTCCACAAAGGCGCTGAGTTATCTGTTAAAACGGTATATATAGTTGGCGATAGTGAAGAGCAGGCGCATAACGGCCTGCTCTTTTTTTGTTCAATGTACCCCTGATTAAGAGATTTCCTGGCACTTTTAGGAGACTGAGACCGCTTAATGTGCGAATTTGTGCTCAATTTTTATCATAATTGCACTTTATTGTCTTGGCTGCCTTGGTACCAACGCAGCCCCAACCCCCCTCCTGATTCGTGAATAGTCAAGTTTTTGCCCCTGTTTTGGTTCTTAGGGTCGGTTCAATGTTTAACCAGTAATAGGCGTTCGGTCCAGCTTTTAAAAATTACCATGAATCTTTATGTAAAATACATGGTCAGCTTGCGGTGCATTATGCTGGTGAAGCAGGAGCTTCTAAAGCATGGAATTCCCTATGTCTCCGTTGAACTTGGCACTGTTGTTACAAAAATTGACGTCTCGGGGCAAGAGTTTGAAGATCTTAAAAAAAGCTTATTATCGTCCGGGCTGGAGTTGTTGGATGATAAAAGGAGTATCCTGATTGAGCGAATAAAGAACGTAATCATTGAAATGGTTCACTATTCAGATGAACTCCCCAGAGTGAATTATTCGGAGTACATCAGTAGTAAATTGGGATACGATTACACCTACCTATCCAATGTTTTCTCTGAGGTCAAAGGAACAACCATCCAGAATTTTATTATTCTGCACAAAATTGAAAGAGTTAAAGAACTGCTTCTTTATGACGAACTCAATATCACGCAAATATCGTATAAATTAAATTATGCAAGTGTAGCCCATTTGTCCAATCAATTTAAAAAAGTAACGGGTTTAACCCCTTCGTACTTCAAAAAGCTGGGATCCCGCCGCAGGACAAATCTGGAAAGTCTGTAAATCATGTAAGTGAAAGTGACCAACGTGCAATAGATCAGAAGTGCTTTAGGTTCTTCTTTGTTGCATGGACGCAAGATTACGAGCAGAATTGTTAGAGCGATTTTCTTTGGATGCCTACAGCGACATTCGTTTCGACGATCACATTGAACAGAGTAGACAGGATGCTCCGGACTTGTTATTGAAGAATCAGTCTGTTTATGTCTCTGGGCATTTGAACAAAGTTAAGTTAACCCGGAAGACAACAGCGGGACAATAGAACAGCCCAGAAACCTTAGAATCCTGCGAGCAACCCAAACTGGGGTTGACTCCATCCATTGGCTACAGCGAACCAGAATGTAAAAGGTCTCGTAAGAAATTTCCTTTTGTTCGGAAAGTATCTGGCTCTACCCCAACGAACAGACCGTATAGAACATCTATTATGGAAAGTGTAAGTTCCGATATTGAGAAGGGGAAAGCGTTCGTCATTGAAAAAAAAATAGAGTATGTACCTAGCTCCGTGGTGATCAAAACCATCATTCGAAAGGTCACGGGCAACGTCAGTGCCGTTTCATTTGATTCCGGCGAGGCACTCGCCGTTAAAGCTTCTCCTTTTGACACGTTTATTCAAGTCATTGATGGTCGGGCTAAAATTCTCATCGATGACCAATCACACGATCTGGACACCGGCCAGTCAATTATTGTACCCGCACACGCGCAAAGCAACATAAGGGCCATCGAACGCTTTAAGATGATCTCCACCACCATCAAAAGTGGCTACGAATAGCAGGGGCACCTCCCGAAACGATTTCGCTTTAAGCCCGGTTCCTCGTATCAACACCTAAATTGAGCTTGTTGCGCAGGGTGGTCAGGAAATTCATGTCGTCCAGGCGAATCAGGCTGACCCCAAACGACTCTTTGCGCACAGCTACCTGCGTGCCGGATTGCACGGCCACCTGCCGCGAATCTAAGGTGAGCAGGTATTCGGTTGTGCGGCCTTCCACCTCAAACGAAATGACAGCATCGTCGGGAACCACAATAGGTCTTATGTTAAGGTTGTGCGGCGCAACGGGGGTAATGATCAGGTTGTTGGCCGTGGGAAAAACTATAGGCCCGCCACAACTGAGGCTGTAACCGGTAGAGCCGGTTGGCGTGGCTACGATCAGCCCATCCGCCCAGTACGAACTCATGAACTCACCGTTGATGTACACGTGCACGGTAATCATTGACGAGGAGTCCTTCTTCAAAATCGTGAACTCGTTCAAGGCAAAGGACACTTCGCCAAACAAAGAGCTCGGATTGGTGTCCAAGTGAAGGAGCGAACGGCGGTCAGCCACATAAGTGCCGCGCTCCAGGGCATCGATGGCCATGTCAAGCCGTTCCTTGCCGATGGTGCTCAAAAAACCTAAACGGCCAATGTTGATGCCCAAAATGGGCACCCCGGAATCGCGTACGATCGTTGCTGCATCCAGAATGGTACCGTCTCCGCCCATGCTGAGGAGAAAGTCCGCCTTGTTGCTGATGCCCGAAGCATCGGGCAGCACGCTGTGCGCAACATTCGTCAGGCCGTACTCCTCCAGTTCCGGCAGGTAAGACTGGCACAACAGCACGTCGTGTTTCCGGGCCTGAAGCAGGTCTAAGAGTTGCCGGATGTACGGGGCGGTATCCGGCCGGATTACCCTACCATAAATTGCAATTTTCATAAGTATCCAGGTCCAGGGCTGCGTGTAAAAATAGCCCATTTTGGCCCAGCCGGTTGAAGGAGTACTCCACCCGGATGACCCAATCGTAAAACGTGACGAAATCGAGGCCCATTCCCCCGCCCAGCAAAAGGGTGTTGGTCAGCGGGTTGCCCTCGGTGTAGAAGCGGTCGTTCACGTAACCCGCATCGCCATAGGCTTTGAGGTAAACCGATAAGGGAATACCGCCGAAGGCCGGATTTTTGTTCAACGGATTTGGCAGGTTAACCTTAAAGAGCCGGTGTTTGAGGTTGGTTTTAACCAGGGCGTAGTCCTGCCCGTCAATGGCATAGAGCTCGTAGCCCCGCACCAGGTCCTGGCAAAAGCCCAGCCCTTCGATGTTGTGGTAGGGATGCTCGCGCCCGAGCGTGGTCTTGCCGATTAGCTGGTAGGCGGCATAGAAGCCGTAGGGTAGTTCGAAGTACTGGTTGTGCTTGGCAACAAAGCTCCATTGATGAAGGTTGCCGAACAGGCCAAGGCCGATTTTTCGACCAGTGATTTCTGTGTACGTGCCCACAAGTGGGTAGGCTCGCGCGTCCACCCGGTTGAAAAGGTAGCTGTAACTGAGCGTGACAAATTGCTGTTCAAGCGCCCCGTCTAAAAAGAAGTCGGGGTTGAGGAGAGCAATGGTATCCGAAATGCGGTTGTAACTGTATTTGGCCTCCAGCGTGTGAAAGTGGTAGGCTCCGCGCCGCCGCAGGTATTTGCCCAGTACGCGAAAGCGCGTGAGGCTAAAGTCTTCCAACGTAACGAACTGTTCCTGGTCGGCCTGGTTGATGAAAGGCACCTGCCGGTTGACGCTGTAGGAGGCCATGACCCCGATGCCGTGTCGCTCGCTGCGGGCAAGGTAGGGCCGTGTGTATTCCACCTCAATTTTGGGCGTGAACCCCCATTGCAAGATGCCCGACAGTTCGTCGAAATGCCCGGTCAGGTTGTACAGTGTGGGGTTGATCCCGAAGTTGATGCGGTTGATGTCCGCGTTGAATTGTTTGATCCAAACGTTGATGTTCCGATCGGCCAGTTCAAAGACGGGGGAAGGGAAAAAGTACCAACGCTCGGTTAAATCCACCACCACCATGATTCGGTCGGGACCCACCGCGCTGTCTTCTACCAGAATGCTCCCGAACAGCGACGTATTGTTGAGCTGGGTTCGGCCTTGCTCCAACAGCGCCGGAAGACTGCTGCGCAAAATGCAGTCGCCCGCGCGAAAAGGCAATTCCCTCACAATAACATAAGCTTTGGTTTTGCGGTTGCCGCGAATCCGGATGGCTTCAATAGACAGCGAATCCGAATTGGCAAAGGGAGGCATTACCTGCGCTGGCACGAGCGCCGGGAACAGGACCAGCACAAGAAGGGTAACCGCAAATAAAGACGGGCGCAGACGTTCAGATATTCAGGTAATTCATCAGTGAATCGTACCGGTCTTTGAGCTCATCAGGTGCTTGTTCCTCGCGGTACCAGGCCTCGACATCATATTCAAAGCGCTCGAGGGTGGCAACAATGTGCTGTATCTCGGTCGTGCTCACTTTTAACGTGAGCCGAATATCGGTTGAATTTGGGACGTTGCGCATATAACTACTTAATACATAAGCGTTGTTTGCCTCTACGAGTCGCGCAATATCGCTCAGAATGTAGTCCTTGAGCCCTTTTAACCGAATGATCAGGATGCCTCCTTCGTCGCGCATGCCGTTGGCTTGGGCGAAATGCTGGAGCAGCCCCATCATGGTAATCAGGCCTTCGTAGTTGTCATCTTCATCCAGCACCGGGATGAGCGGAGAGCGGATTTCGGCGGCCACGCGCATCACCTCGTACAGGTGGTTGGTGTCGCGCACCATGGGCCGGTAAAACTGGCGGTTGTAATTGCCCAGCGGCTGGTCCGGATGGTTGAAATCCAGAATATCGTCTTCGGAAACCAGCCCGATGAACTTGCCCTTTTCAACCAACGGAAGATGCGTGGTCCGGAACTCGTACATCCATTCCAGGGCACGGGTGCCTGAATCGGAGAGCTTGAGCGGTGGTATGTTGTCCGTTATAAGTTCGCGGGCAATCACGGCAAGGTGTTTTCTGGGGTTGTTCTTGGTCCGGGATCCTGATTAGTATGCACCGGAAACGCTTTCATCAATATACGCGCAAATTGCCCGGTTGGTGCGCTGTTTATCGAGATTGAAGCGAAAAATGTGCCGCTTTTTTACAACCACCAGACAAGCACGATCCTACGGATGTGCAAAGAAAAACAAGTCAGCGCTCAGGAAGCAGGAACTTTGGGCAACCGGGCCAGCCAATGCTCCATGGCGGTGTTGAACTCCGCCGGGCGCTCCATCATCGGGGCATGGCCGCATTTGTCTACCATAACCAATTCCGAATGCGGCAACAGCTTGTGGAATTCCTCGCCGACAAAAGGCGGGGTGATGGTATCCTGTAGGCCCCAGATCAGCAGGGTCGGGCACTGAATCTGCCCAATTTCCTCCGCTAAATTGCTGCGAATGGCCGATTTGGCCGTGTAAATGATGCGCAGCGCCCGCTCGCGGTCGTTGACGATTTCGTAGACTTCATCCACCAATTCTTTGGTGGCACAGGCGGGATCGTAGAAAGTCAGCGCCGTCTTTTGCTTGATGAATTCGTAGTCGCCTTTTTTGGGAAATGTATCGCCCATGGTGCTTTCAAAAAGCCCGGAACTGCCGGTCAGCACCAGGCCGCGCAGGTTTTTGAGGTTGCGCAGCGCGTAAATCAGGCCAATGTGGCCGCCCAGCGAATTGCCGAGCACCACGATGTTGCGATAGCCCTTCATGGCCACAAACCGCTCAATGTAATCCACATAACCCGCCAGGTTGGTTTCATCCAGCGGAAGCGTGTAAAGCGGCAACATGGGAATGGCCACGCGGTAGCGATCCTGGAAGTGCAGAATCAAATCGCGGAAATTGGATAACGCGCCAAAAAGACCGTGCAGCGCGACGATGACATCGCCGTTGCCTTCTTCAACGTAGCGGAAATCGCCTTCTTCTCGGATGGGAATGATCATAGGGCAGATGGGCTAAAATACCATTTTCGCCACGAAAGCAACCAACCTCTTTCGCCCGCACTATGCGGCGGTTACAAGCCCAAGGTCTCCAAAGTACTTGCTGCGGCAGGGTCGGAGGCCAAAAGAAGCCGGGTCCAGTTGCGCAAAAGCGTCAGCCCGTCCGGAGTGCCGATGCTTTCGGGGTGAAATTGCACGCCCCAGAGCGGCTTTTCCATATGTCGAAGGGCCATGACCACCCCACCGCCGTTGGGCTCAGTGCTGGCCAGGACCCTGAGTGGAGCGTGAACATTTTGGAGCACCAATGAGTGGTAGCGCATGACCGGAAAGGGATTGAGCAGCCCGTCAAAAAGCGAATCGCCGCCGTGAAACACCGCCGCCGTCTTGCCGTGCACCGGCTCGGAGCCGTGCACCAGCCGTGCACCAAAGCACTCGCCAAGCGCCTGATGCCCCAGGCAAATGCCCAGCACGGGCACCCGGTCTTGAACGGCGCGCAGGATCGGCATGAGCTGCCCTGCCTGCGCGGGCCTGCGCGGGCCCGGCGAAACAACCACCGCTTGAGGCGCCATTTCCGCTACCCCGCGCGGGTCAATCCGATCGTTTTGCCGCACCTCCACGTTCCAGCCGAGCTGGAGCAGGTAGTCCAACAGGTTGAACGTAAACGAATCGTAGTTGTCCAGCAGCAGGACCGTACCGGGCTTATCGGGCATCGGGCGAAGGGCTTTGGGCAGGCATTGCGGGGGGTGTGTCATCCGCAACAGCCGGTTCCAGATCGGTGGCTAACTGCTCAAAGAATACCTCCAATTGGCCGTAAGCGTCCTGCACCGCCGGGTAAAGCTTTCCGGCGCCCTCCAAAACCCCGGGAGCGGCCGTTAACATGGCGGGCAAGAGCACCGAGCCGTCGCGGTTTGCCTGCGGAATCAGGTTCATTTTGGTGGTGTACCAAAGCAGGGTGCTCAGCAGCAGTGCTGCCAGGCCCGCGTAGACCATTCCCCCGGCAATACGGTTGAACACACCCAGGGCCAAAGCCTGAAGCGCAGCTTCAAAGAGTGTTCCGGCCAGCATAAATAGGGTCATGACGGCCACAAAGACCGCCAACAGCGACACCAGCGGCAACCAGGTTGCGTTAAGGTCAAGGGCATCGCGGAGCCAAAAACTGGTTACCTGGCTAAGTTTAACGGCAGCCACAAGCGCAACACCGACCGACACCGCAGCCAGCAGCGACCGCACCAACCCGCGGCTCCAGCCATAGCCAAAGGCAAGGGCCAGCAAAATGCCCAGAACAACATCAAGGACCATCGTCAGCCCAAAAGTTCTTTGACAAGCGTGGAAATTGCACGACCTTCAGCTTTGCCGGCCAATTCTTTGTTGGCCGCGCCCATAACTTTGCCCATGTCGGCCGCGCTGCTGGCACCCACCCGGGCAATGATGGCCTGAAGTGCGCTGCGAAGGTCGGCTTCGCCCATGGCGGCCGGCAGGTAGCGCTCGATGATGGCAATTTCAGCGCTTTCTTTGTCGGCCAAATCCTCACGCCCTTGCTCGCGGTAAATGGTTTCGGCGTCGCGACGCTGTTTGACCTGCTTTTGGAGCATTTTCAACTCTTCAGCTTCGCTCACCTGACCGCCCGCGCCTTCAGCAGTGCGCGCCATAAGCAAGGCAGATTTAATGGCCCGCAAAGCCATGAGGGCGGTCTGGTCTTTGGCTTTCATGGCCTCTTTCAGGTCATTAGCCAATTGATCACTTAAGGACATGTTGCGTTCAGTTGTGTCGGCAAAGGTAGGGGTGTTGGGATGGGAAATGGGTCTTTTACCGTTCTGCGAATTTGACAAGCTTGTCAAGAATAGTGCAACCCTTTCACCAACGGTTAGACCCACATTTACCCAGTAGCCAGTCCGTTACAACTTCAAATACTATTGATCATGGGAAGGAATCCAACAGACAAGAGCATTCAAAAGAATGATGAGCTGTCAAAGGGAAGAGCAAACTCGGATAATAACAAACGTGAGCACAACCCAAATGGTGCCAAACAAAACAATCCGGATCAAACGGGTTCGGAGGATGACGGCAACCACCATTCAGATGAGGTCATGGCAAGAATCAACAAAGGGAGCGGTGATGACAACAAAACAGGGAGCCAGCACCAAGACGCTGATGACAGCGATTTAAGCCGCAATCGCAGCAGCGAAAAGCGAGAAGGAAAGTCGAAGTAAATTGTTCCTGTTTTGACGGCTATCTTAGTAGAAGCCTGCCGATGAAATGCTTTCGAATGTCTTTACGAGGCAACGAACCCAGGCCCGCAAAGGATACATTTTAAGTCCCCCCCCCTCAAAACGCACAGCCGGCCACGAGGGGCCGGCTGCGCTTCCGAGAAGCCAAAAGAAAATATTTAGGGTACTTCTAAAAACCCCGACGATCAGAACGCCAGGCTCATGCGCATAGAGGCATCAGCACTTGCATGCGAGTTGTTGAACAACAAGCCGCTGAAATCAGTGGAGCCCATGCCGAAGCGGAAGGCGCCGCCGCGCACCGAGAAGAAGGCGCCCATGTCAAAGCCGTCGTTGACGTAGCCAATGCTGGAACCCAGTTCAAGAATGTTGTTGAGGTTGAACACATAAGCAGCGGTCAGACCAGGAACTACCGTTGACATGGCGCCATCGGTGAGACCTTGCGTGTACACGCCGTAGATGCTGTGCTTGTTGAACAAGCGGCCACGGCGATCCAGGTCGCTGAGGTGGTAGCCAAAGCGGAAAGTCATCCTGGTGCTCATCGGCATGGCAAAGGAGCCGCCGGGAGTGGTTTCTGTGTTGAAGAAGCTGTTCAGCGTGTCGGCGTCCAGACCGTCGAATGGATTGGCGACGTCTTCGACCTGAAAGCCTTGGAACACTTCTTCGCCTTCAATGCGGTGGGTTTCCACCTGGTCGTAGAAGCGCATGAAGCCCAGATCGGAAATACCGGCGTCGGCGCTAAACCGGCTGCCGTCATTGCCGCCCCAAGCCATGGAGGTGCTGAAGTCTACCCCTACCCCGCGGCCGGTGCTGTTGAACGGATCAAAGTCTTCGACGCCTGCCAGTTGGGCCTTTACCAACAGATCATAATCTATGGAAGAGCCGTCCGTGGCGGTGAACAACTCGGCTTGCGAAGGCCGGACAAACGCGGCCGCCATGCCCATGTTGTAGTGCAGACGGAAACCGCTGCGCAGCGAGAAGTTGTCATTGCCCAGAAGAGGAAAGGCTGCTCCCAGGGCGATTTTGCGCTGGTAAATGCCGCTGCCCTGCACGGGACCGAGGTCCAGGCGAGTGCCAGCATAAGGTTTGTTACCGAACCAGGCCACTTTGGGCAGATACTCTCCGATAGTGGTCTGAATGGCGGCCTGCTCGGTCCAGCTCAGGTGCAAGGTCAGGTATTCGGTGCCGTTTTTGCGAATGGAGTAACCGGCTGCGAAAGGGCTTACTTCGGCACCGGCATAGATATAGTTACGTTCGTCCAAGCGGTTGATGACCTGGTCTACCAGTTCGGCCGGCACTTCGCCGCCGTTGAGGATTTCAATGGCCTCGCTGCGCTTCAGAAAGTCGGTGCCGCCCCATGCGTGTACCGAAGGCAGGCTGATCCAAACGGACTCGGTGCTGGCGCCAAATTGCGAAGGCAATACTGAAGCCGAAGAGAGTTGGTGTTGGCTGGAAAACAACAGGAAATTGTCTTGCTGCGCGCTGGCCATATAGGCTCCGCCCAGCACTGCGGTTGCTAAGAGTAGAGTATGCTTGATCATGGCTGGATGGTGAATTGGATGTCGGCAATCAGTTTTACTTCAAGCGAGCGGGAGCCGTTAGCGACCACGCTGGAGGGGCTGGAGGGGGCGAAAATTTCGCCGCTAAAGCCCACAAAATCGGAGCGGGCCATCACCCGGATTTGCTCCTCGTTAATAGGAATGGAGATTTCGGTCTGAGCGCTTTCCAAGGCAAATCCCTGAGCGTCAATGGCTGGAATGTTCACGCTGATTTGCTCGTTGGTCAGGTTGCCCAGCGTGTTTTGTCCATTCTTGGACACGAAGTACACGTTAACGCGGCCACCGAACGGAAAGCCATTTCCCACGAGCAGGCGCAGCTCACCCACGGGCTTGTATTGCGAAAGGTCTTGGGCCAGGTCAATGGTCAACTCGGTGGTATCCGCGAAGGCCACGCTGGTGCCGCTCATGACGCGCGCCTCGCGCACATCGTCGAACTTGACTTCGGCGTCAATTTGGAAACCCGCGCCGGGTAGGATTTCCTGGCCCTGAATAGGCTGAATGGTCATGTCTTCGATCCAGAACTCAAGCCCGGAAGCAAAGTCAACGTCCAGCACTGTGATGGAATCGGCGATGCGGCCGTAACCGTCCAGTGATTGCGTAATGGCGAATTCCAGCACCGTTTCGCCGGTAGCCGTTTGCACCAGACGGAGCACTGCGCCCTCGCTAATGCCCACTGGAATTTCGTTCTTAATCTTAAGACGCAGTTTGGCCTGACCGGCTTCTACGCTCGTAACGCCATCAACCCAGCTAATGGGGTAAGGCCCTGCCGTTACGCCACTGCGGCGCTGGGCTTGGCCAGGCTGAATGATGCCGGGGGTAAGGCCGAGCTCGTCTGCCCCTATATAAGCGGACATGGATATGACCGCCAATTCGTCAAAATTTTCGAGCTCCAGATTGGCGTAGGCCACGGGTGCCAACACATCCGGCTGCCATTGAGGTGCCGTGATGTCCTGAACGGCCAGCTGGCACGACGAGAGCAACGCCCCCGCCAGGCAAAGTGCCAGCGCGCTGAAAATCCTGTTGCGGACTCCTTTGGCGTTGATTGTAATGAACTTGTGCATAGTGAGTAATCTTGATTCGTATAACCTTGGTCAGTTGCTTAGATTCCTTTGATAATGAATGACTTACGTGGTCGTTTACGCCGGCTTTTTGCCAAATGTTCAGGACAGGGGAAGGGCTTCTGTGACGATTTGCAATTTTTTAATTGTATGCAAACTTATTGTCAGGTGAACGGGCAAATGGGAGGCAGAAACTAGCAGGAGTCGCAATTTTTGTTCCGCTGGCGATAACATTCGTGACCAGAAGGAGCACACGCAAGGGCGCCATTTGTTGCCAATCCTTTCTGAACTTTGTATGCTGGTGTGACGGGTTTGTCCATTGCCCGCATTCGAGCTCATAAAGCGTCTATGAATCGTTCCAAGCTGGTTGGATACGCCAAAATGTTCCTGCTTAATGCGGTGTTAATCAGCGCAATGGGTGCGGCAACCCTCTACGTTTGGAACGCCATTGTGCCCGTATTCGTGGGGGGGCCGCCGGTCAATTTCATCCAAGCGCTGGCGGTTTTGTTGCTGATCCGCGTCGGCGTGGAGATTCGGCGAAGCCTTGAGCGGCGCAAACCCGCGGTCCGGCCGGGCGAAGCCTGGCGGCAAAAATTGCGGGATAAATCGGGGGTGGGTATGGCAGGCTCGGAAAAAGACGCCTTTGAGCCCGAAGAAGACCAGGCAGCAAGCCCCTTAAGAGGAGCCGTAGGAGGCCAGGCAGCAGGCCAGGCAGCAAGCCCATTAAGAGGAGCCGTAGGAGGCCAGGCAGCAGGCCAGGCAGCAAGCCCCTTAAGAGGAGCCGTAGGAGGCCAGGCAGCAAGCCCTATACCAAGCGACGGCCTGGAGGCTCATTAACGCACCTCTTCGTACTCGATGTATTCGCCCACCTGATCAGCCGCTTTGTTAGTGGGCTGGCTGGCTGGAGGGTTGGTGGGATTGCTCTGACTGCCTCTGTTGTTGCCACCACCGTTGCTTCCAGCGCTTTTGTTGCTCGTGCCACCGCCGCCATTTCCCCCGGCATTGCCTTGCCCGCGGGGCGACTGTGAAACCGTGCGCTGGCTCGGCCAAATGAGCCGGTAAATACCGTAAAACAGCAGGGACCAGAGGATAAAGCGCAGCATGGCGGAAAGTTAACGGATGTTGGTAGAATCCCGGAACCCTGCGGGAAATGGCGGACCTGGACTGCTAAAGCTGAGGCCACGCATTCAGCCATTACCTACTCAAGTACATGCTCTTTTCGGCGCGGTACTGGCGGAACACCGGGTCTTTAAGGTCGGCGATGAAGCGAATGGCCTCGCCGGTACTTTTCATTTCCGGACCTAGCTCCTTGTTCACCTTGGGGAACTTGTCAAAGCTGAAAACCGGCTCTTTGATCGCGAACCCTTCCAACTTGCGCTCCACCTTAAAATCGCGCAGTTTATTGACCCCAAGCATCACTTTGGTGGCGATGTTGAGGAACGGAATCTGGTACGCCTTGGCTATGAACGGTGTGGTCCGGGATGCCCTTGGATTTGCCTCAATAACGTATACCTTTCCCTCTTTTATAGCGAATTGAATATTGATCAGCCCGCGAATGTCCAGCGCGCGCGCGAGTATTTCCGTATAGCGAATCATGGTATCGGTTACCTCGGCTGGCAGGCTGAAGGGCGGCAGCACCGCGGACGAATCGCCGGAATGGATGCCGGCGGGCTCAATGTGCTCCATGATCCCCATGATCATGACGTCGTCGCCGTCGCAGATGGCGTCAATTTCGGCCTCTTCGGCGCGGTCCAGAAAGTGGTCAACCAGGATGACGTTGTCGGGGAAGTGCTTGAGGATGCGGATCACGGCGGTTTCTAATTCCTCGTCGTTGATCACGATGCGCATGCGCTGGCCGCCGAGCACATATGACGGGCGCACCAATACCGGATACCCTACTTTATTGGCGATGCGCACGGCGTCGTCCACCTCGCGGGCGGCGCCGTAATCCGGGTAGGGAATGCCCAGTTCTTTGAGTTTGTCGCTGAAACGGCCCCGATCTTCGGCCAGATCCATGTTTTCAAAGCTGGTGCCGATGATAGGAATGCCCTCCTGGCGCAGGTTGGCCGACAACTTCAGCGCGGTCTGCCCTCCCAGTTGCACGATGACGCCCTCCGGTTTTTCCAGGTCCAGAATTTCGCGCAGGTGCTCCCAGAAAACCGGCTCAAAATAGAGCTTGTCCGCGACGTCAAAGTCGGTGGACACGGTCTCGGGGTTGCAATTGACCATAATGGCTTCAAACCCTGCCTCTTTAATGGCCAGGATGCCGTGCACGCAGCAGTAGTCAAACTCGATGCCCTGGCCAATGCGGTTGGGCCCTGAACCCAGCACGACGATTTTGCGGCGCTTGCTCGGGATGCTTTCGTTTTCGCCCTCAAATGTGCTGTAGAAATAAGGCGTTTCGGAGGCGAATTCGGCGGCGCAGGTATCCACGACTTTGTAGGTGCGGGTGATGCCCAGGTCCTTTCGGCGGGCGTAGACCTCGTCTTCGGTAACACCGCGCAGAATGTTGGCAATCTGAAGATCGCTGTAGCCCTGTTGCTTGACCTTGCGGAACAATTCCACCGGAATATTGTGCAATTGATAGCGCATCAGCTCGTGCTCGGTGCGCACGAGTTGCTGAATTTGCAGCAGGAACCAGCGATCAATGCGCGTCAGTTTTTGGATGGTCTTGATGGGCACGCCCAGGTCAATGGCGTCGCGGATCAGGAAAATGCGATCCCAACTCGGTTTTTCCAGCCCGGCCAGGATGTCTTCGGTGCGGTTCCAGCCGCGCATGCCCTCGGCGCCCAGGCCAATCTTGTTGTTTTCAAGGCTCTGGCAAGCCTTTTGGAGCGCCTCAACAAAGCTGCGACCGATGCTCATGACCTCGCCCACCGATTTCATTTGCAGGCCGAGCGTGTGGTCGCCGCCTTTGAACTTGTCAAAGTTCCAGCGGGGCATTTTCAAGACCACGTAGTCCAGTGCCGGCTCAAAATAAGCAGAAGTGGTTTTGGTCACTTGGTTTTTGAGTTCGGGAAGATTGTAGCCGATGGCCAGCTTGGCCGCAATTTTGGCAATCGGGTAGCCGGTAGCTTTTGACGCAAGCGCCGATGAGCGGGAAACGCGGGGATTGACCTCAACGGCGATGATCGCTTCGTCATCCGGGTTGAGCGCAAACTGCACGTTGCAGCCGCCGGCAAAGTTGCCCAGTGAGCGCATCATCAGAATGGCCATGTTCCGCATGCGCTGAAATGCCGTATCGCTCAGCGTCAGGGCAGGCGCCACCGTAATGGAATCACCCGTGTGGACGCCCATGGGGTCCACGTTTTCGACCGTACAAATGATGACCACGTTGTCGTCGCGGTCGCGGAGCAGTTCCAATTCGAACTCTTTCCAACCCAGCACGGCCTGCTCCACCAGCACTTCATGCGTGGGTGAGGCCGTCAGGCCCCTCTTTAGCGCTTCGTCAAGCTCCGACTTTTCAAACACGATGCCGCCGCCACTGCCGCCGAGCGTGTAAGAAGGCCGGATCACGATCGGCAAGCCGATTTCCTGCGCAATTTCTTTTCCCTCCAAAAAGGAGTTTGCAATACGCGAACGCGCCACTGGTATGCCAATGCGGCCCATGAGTTTGCGGAATTCCTCGCGGTTTTCGGTCAGCTCTACCGCGGCCATGTCCACCCCGATCTGGCGGATACCGAACTCGTCCCAGATGCCTAGTTCGTCCACTTCCTTGCACAAATTCAGCGCGGTTTGGCCGCCCATGGTGGGCAATATGGCGTCAATGCTGGGATCCTTTTCCAGGATCTCGCGGATGCTCTGCGTGTTGAGCGGTTTCAAGTAAATATGATCCGCCGTGATCGGGTCGGTCATGATGGTGGCCGGGTTACTGTTGATCAAAGAAACCACGATGCCTTCCTCCCGCAACGACCGCGACGCTTGGGTGCCGCTGTAGTCAAACTCGCAGGCCTGGCCAATGATGATGGGGCCACTGCCAATGATTAAAACATGCTTGATGGTGGTGTCGCGGGGCATGGGGAAGGGGGTTCGTCGCTCCGGGCGGCTGCCTGGGGGGAGTTAGCGCAAAGGTGAGCAAAGGGTAAACTGGCGCAAAGATAGGCGCAGAGGCCTAAACAGCGCTGAGTCAAAATATTGCGAAGCAGTCCTGCGTTAGGGGCTAAATCCTCTCACTATGTTGCACCCAATGATGGCCTCCGCAGGCCTCCTGGCCATTCTAATGCCCGGAATCTACCAGCCTGTGGAGCCTGAGCTCGCTGTTTTAACCCTCGGGGAAGCGCTGGATCAGCGCCTCGTTTCGGTGGAGCCGGTCTCGTTGGGCGGTCATAGCGGCGATTGTGTGGCCCTTCACATTCAAAACCACAGCATGCGCCCAATGACGCTGTCGCTTCCAGCAGGAACGGTGTTTGAGCCGGCCAACGGCGAGGACCAAAGTTTGGTGGTTCCGGTGGAACGGCAACTGGCGTTGAGCGGCCGTTCGTCAGAGACCCTGCCTGCCGCCGCTTTTTGCACCGAAATGGGCGATGCCAGCCCTGCCGAAGAAGGTGGCTTTGCTCTGGGACGAACAGCCAACCCTCTTCTGGACAGCCTCTTTGGCTACCTTGCTTTGCACCCGTCTTTGGCCAGCGAGCACAATGTGCTCCAGAACGCCATATGGGCCATCACCGACAACAGCGATGTAGGAAGCATCTATGCTGAAGGCCAACCCGAGGTGACAAAATTCCGAGAATGGATCTGCAAACTCACCGGTCGCGAAAACGTTTGGTACAATACCGTGCTGGACACACGCCTTGACGAAGAGCGCCGCATTGTCCGCACTGCCGTCAGCGTCCGGGGGCAGGTCATGCTCAACCGCCGCGAATCCCTGACCCTCCAAGGCCACGTAGAAAACGAGCAGGGCGAAGTTGTCTGGTCCTTTGAACGCGCCAATCGCTTGCCAGCTGGGACGCTGCGCTTTCGCTTTTCCTTAGAAGTAGAAGGGTGGCAGAGTGGGGGCTATGCCTTGGTGTACAAATCCGGGACCGAGGAAATCATCCGGCAGGAGTTCAGGATTTAGATTCCTTTAGTGCTTCCTGGTCTACATGTCCGCTGAAATGACGAGATTGGCGCTCAAGGGCGAGAACTATTCGCCCTAAAGACACCAGTCTGGTTAAACGAAAATTTAGCAGACATAAAGTACAGCGGATCATGGAGACTACGAAGACAAAATCATTTGGCACGCATGCTGCCGAAAAACCACTGGAGCCATTAACGATTGATAGACGAGTCGTTACTGCGCACGATGTTGAAATTGAAATCTTGTATTGTGGTGTCTGTCATTCCGATTTACACACCGCGCGAAACGATTGGGGCGGAACAAAGTACCCTTCGGTTCCCGGCCACGAAATTGTTGGCAAGGTTTTGCAGGTAGGGAAAGAAGTAACCAGATTCAAAGCAGGCGATTTGGCCGCTGTAGGTTGTTTGGTAGATTCCTGCAGATCCTGTGCCAGTTGCAAGCAGGATTTGGAGCAGTATTGTTTGACAGGGTTCACGGGCACCTACAACGGTCCTGACAAACATTTAAACACCTATACGTTTGGTGGTTATTCAGAGCGGGTGGTAGTGAACGATCACTTTGTTTTGAAAGTGCCTGAAAACCTGGACCTTGCTGCGGTGGCACCCTTGCTCTGCGCAGGCATCACCACTTGGTCGCCTTTAAAACATTGGAACGTTGGAAAGGGCAGTAAAGTGGCGGTAGTGGGCTTAGGGGGCTTAGGTCACATGGCCATCAAACTGGCAAAGGGTCTCGGGGCTTCTGTAACGCTGTTTTCCAGAACACCGGGCAAAACAGCAGATGCCAAAGCGCTGGGAGCAGATGACGTGATCATTTCTACCGTTGAAGAACAAATGAAAGCGGTCAGCGGAAAATTTGACTTGATTATAGATACTGTTCCTTATATCCACGATGTCAATCCTTATGTAGCCACGTTGAGCATCAACGGCACATTAGTAATAGTTGGCTATTTAGGCGGGTTGGAGCCTTTGTTGCATACAGTTCCGATGATTTTAGGAAGAAAATCTGTTGCCGGTTCCCTGATTGGGGGCATCGCTGAAACTCAGGAGATGCTCGAATTTTGTGGCAAGCACAACATCGTTTCCGACATTGAAATCATCAAAATGCAGGACATCAATGAAGCCTATGAGCGCATGTTAAAAAGCGATGTCAAGTATCGCTTTGTTATTGACATGGCCTCCCTTCGAAATTGACTGCCCACCCAGCTACAGGGCCATCTATGGGTGAAACATGCCAGCGGGATTCCTTGCATCGGCTTGCTACCTGCGGCGTTAAGCCCAATTTTTAACATCCTCATTTACAGGAGTAAACTCCGGTATTAGAAATTGGGCAAGCCTTGTATCTGGAGTTAGCGGAGGGGTTTTTTGAAGTACCCTAAAGAAAAAAAGGCCAGCAACGTAGGTTGCCGGCCTTTTTAAAATATCAATTACCAATTAGGCTACTATGGTAGCCTTGGCTGTTTCAGATTTGGCTATGGAGTACACAACCAGGCCGAACCCAATTTTGTTAACTGCGTCCGCAATGTTGTAGAATAGATCCACATTGCTGGATTGCAAGCCCAAACCTACGTTTAACCAGCCACCTGGCATGCACATGTAGCCAATGGGGTAGATGGCCCAACCTGCCAGGACAAACCATGCTAACGCCTGAATGCCGCTTTGTACCGCTGTACTGTTGGAGTTTGCGGCGAGTTTTTTGGCCTCTCCAAACCATGCAGAGTAAAGCACATAAAGGTATCCAACCGTGGAAATTACCCCCCACATGACAGAGTGAGTAGTGGCACCCGCAGCAGCTGTACCATCAGGGTTGAGCGGAACAAACGCCTCGCCGATGTATCCGGCAACCAGCATAAGCACTGAAGCTGCAATTAGCTTCCACATAAAGCCAATTTTTGCACCAGCCGGGCGGAGTAGGAGGTAGAATTCCACACACATAAGCGGCACAGTAAGCGTCCAGTCAATGTAGCGAAGTGCAGTTGGATTGGTACCAGTGCTCACATAGTAGTCGCGCATGTAATAGTAATGCACTGCTGCTATACCCGTAATCAACCCCGACACCAATAGGGATGTCTTCCATTTATCACTGACTGTGCTTCGTTCAAAGAAGAAAAAAACTGAGGCGGCCAACATGGCCATGTATCCGGTGAAAAAAGTGAATGCAACGGGATCATCCTTTGGGATGGTCATTACGTCAAGAAGCATTGTGCCCATTTTTCTTTGTCGTTTAGTTGAAAGACAGTCCTAACAACGCTTTCAGGAAAAAGTTTCAGCCGTTGCGGGCTTTTAGATTAATAAATCATGTGTTAGAACAATCTTGCTTTTTTTGAAGCATTTTACGTAGTAACAGAGCAAACTTTTGAAGGATTGAATCGTTTTTACTAGATTGCATCTTTTTGGGTAATCAATAATTCAAACTAAGCCCTATCCCTAAACCCATATCACTGTCGTAATGTGTTCTTATGCCAATATTTTTACTTACGACGTAGCGTAATTCTGCTGTATATTCTTTATCTGTATTGACCATAAAGCCTGCCCTTATCCTTTTGGAGATCGGGATATCATTACGCATCAAAGACAAGCGAACTATACCGTCGTGATAGACTTCTGCTTGAAAGTTAATCAACATTGGAAGGGTATACATAAAACCTAAACTGACAGCGCTTCTAATGTCTTTTTTATTTGTCTGACTAAAAAGGTTGCTCTCCTGTTCATCAATTCCCATTTTTCTATATCTCCAATCAAAACCAACGAAGGGCTTCAGCCATTGCATTTTACCAATATATCGCCCTATATGTGTTTCTGATTCGTAGCCGTGCTTATCGTTGTAACCCAAACGCCATTCTGTTCCTAAGCTCCAACGAGTGTTTTGAAACATTGCCGTGCCATCGTTTCCATTGGTGGCAAAGTCATTTTCTGCCATAAAATGAAACTGTCGGTCATCGGCAAAAAGTTTACGTTGTGCTAATTTCGGGTTTGGGATCAAGGGATTTGGTGCTTGATTTTCATAAGAAAAAACCCTTCCCATTCCACTCATCATGTGATACAAAACATGGCAATGAAAAAACCAATCTCCTTCTACATTAGCATTAAATTCTAACGTATCGGTTTCCATTGGCATAATGTCAATGATGTTTTTAAGTGGGGCATAATCGCCCTGTCCATTTAATACCCTGAAATCGTGACCGTGCAGGTGCATCGGGTGTCGCATCATAGAATTGTTGAACAAAACCAGTCTTACGTTTTCCCCTTCTTTAATTAGTATTTTGTCAGCTTCCGAAATTACTTTGTTATCCAGGCTCCATACATACCGGTTCATGTTTCCGGTAAGTGTAAAACGCAACTCCTTTACCGGAACGTCTGCTGGAAGACTGGTTACTGTGGGCGATTTTAGCATGGCATAATTTAAGGTAACTATGTCAGCAAGTGCATCCGATTCGTATTGATTTTTAGTGTAGTCAGGATGCTCATTTTCCAATGCGTTCTTTTTATCAGCATTTTTCTTTTTTAGTTCTCCTGTTATTTCAGGATACATTACCACGTTCATGTCCATTTGGTTAAGGCTCATTTGCATTCCCATATCGTCCATATCACCATTCATTTTCATCATATTGTTCATCATCTTCATCCCTTCAAAATATTTTAATCTTGGCTGTGGCGCTTGGAGTTGTTTGATGCCATTTCCAATGTATAAAGAAGCCGATTTGGTGCGATCTTCGGTTGTTGCCAAAAATTCGAAGGCTGTATTTTCAGCAGAAATGGTTAAAACAACATCATACGTTTCGGAAACAGCAATGATCAATCTGTCGACTTCTATGGGTTCTACATCGTTGCCGTCGGTTGCAACCACCATAATTTTTCCGCCTGCATAAGTAAGCCAAAAGTACGACGAAGCACCACCGTTTGAAATGCGAAGCTTTACTTGGTCACCTGCTTTTAATGGGTTTCCTTCAACGGATGTTAAATCAGTGTTTGAACTACCGTTTATTAGTATTTTATCGTAGTAAATATCACTTACATCCATTGCCAGCATCCGCTTCCATTCGCTGGCCAATTTCGTTTTGAAATGACCTGCTTTTATGGCTTCGTAATAACTCTGTGTTGCATTTTTTTTGATAGCAAACCAATCACTGGCGTTGTGTAACATACGATGTATGTTTTCGGGCTTAAGGTTTGTCCACTCGCTTATAATAATTGGAACAGTTGGCAAATCATCTATTCCTTTTCTAAAACCTGGATTACTTTCTCTTTTAAGAATAACAAAGTTTCCATACATACCTATTTGCTCTTGCAATCCTGAATGGCTGTGGTACCAATGTGTGCCGTTTTGGATAATAGGGAAGCGATAAATATGTGTTGTATTTGGTTCTATAGGCATTTGGGTAAGGTTAGGTACTCCGTCTTCTCTATTGGGTAGAAATATCCCGTGCCAGTGCAGGGAAGTTGTTTCCTTGAGTTGATTATGAACATGTATTTCTGCGGTATCGCCTTCAGTAAATACGAGCGTAGGCATTGGAATTTGTCCGTTTACTGCAATTGCCATTTTATCCTTTCCTGTAAAATTTACAACCGTATCTTTTACATAAAGATCGTAGCGGACTACTTTTTGTGCTAATAACGGAGATGTTGCCAAGAGTATAAACACTATCGTCGTTGCATTCTTTAGCATCGTATTTTGAATATGTATTGGTACGCTTAATTATTTAATTATCTCTACCGTATTTCCGCAAGTTAGCATTTGCCCTCCATAGTATGGATTCTTAATTGCGTTTTCTTTGCTCAGCCAATTTGCCCCTTTACCATCATTGTACATTGGACAGTGTTGGTAATAGATTGGTTCCTCGAGTTTTGTCACTTTTGTTAAATCATAAATACTTTCAGACAAATTCATAAACGCGTTTCTTTGTTTTTCAATATTTGTGGAAGTCGATATAACATCAATATTTTCTTTTAAACTGCTTCTCACTTTCATCCAAACGGTATGTTCCTCCGTTGATAGTTTATTCATGTTTACCTTGTCCACAACTGTATGAAATTCTGTTGCTATCTCAGAAGCAGATTTTTGGTCTGATTGTACCAAGGCATCTTTTAAAGAATAATAGGTTTCGATAATTGCTTTTAATTCATTTGCTTCTTGTTCCTTTTCAACTGCAGTTGGGTGGTTCTGCATAGAATGTGTCTTTACTTCCTCATTCTGTAACTTAGTAGATTTGGAAACTCTATCGTATTGGCAACATTCGGGAAGTTTAGCGTATGCGTCGTCTGGAGCGAGGAACAGGTCGCTGTCATAACCTGCCAGGGCAATACGTTTTAAAATTTCAGCTTGACTGGTTTTACTGGTGTCGTAGATAAGCGTCGCCATTTTCGTGTCTTCATTCCATTCTACTTGTGCTACTTTTTTTAGGCTCCCCGCATTTTCGATTGTTGTTTCACACAGCCTACAATTGCCGTGTACCTTCACGCTCTCTGTAGTGGCATTTTTTATCTGAGCACTACAAGATGAGAATGTAAGCAATAGACTAAATGCTGCTAATGTTTTTGAAATTAAGTTCATAATGATGGCTTATGGTTGTAAATAATCAATTTTGAATCCGGCTTCCTGCACTTTCCGAATAACCTCTTGTTTGGAAATACCACCGGAGTGCACGCTGAGAATTTTGTCTTTATTGTTTGTATCCACTTCCCAATGGTAAATGCCTTCAGCTTCATTTAAAAAAGGCGTTAATTTTGACACGCATCCTCCGCAGTTGATGTTGGTCTTGAATTTAAGGTTCTTATCTTCGGTATTCATTTTTTATGTTTCGAATTTTGGTTTAAAATTTATGATTATTGCATCGGTTATGTTATCTTATTCTGGAATTGTTTTGTAACATTTACGTTTAGCTACTTCTTCCACTTTAGGCGTAAACTGTTGCTAACTACGCTCACACTGCTTAACGCCATAGCGGCGCCCGCAATCATGGGGTTTAGCATGAATCCATTAATCGGATAGAGGATGCCTGCTGCAATAGGAATTCCGATTAAGTTGTATATAAATGCCCAGAAAAGGTTTTGTTTAATGGTGGCTACAGTTAGCTTGGACAAGCGAATTGCTTCAGGTAATTTTTTAAGATCTGATGTGATGATGGTCATTTTTGCCACGTCTATAGCAATGTCACTTCCTTTGCCCATGGCAATACTTACGTCTGCTTGTGCTAACGCTGTGCTATCGTTAATACCATCTCCAACCATAGCAACCACCTTGCCATCTAATTGAAGTTGCTTTACAAAAGCAGCCTTCTGTGCGGGCAATACACCGGCCTTGTAGTGGTCAATACCCACACTTTCTGCTATTGCCTTAGCAGTGGTTTCATTGTCGCCAGTGAGCATAAATACATCAATGCCATTCATTTGCAATTCGGTGATGGCAATTTTAGAATGTAGTTTTATTTTATCGGCTACTGCATATACAGCTAATGGCGTTTTGCTGTTAGAAAACCAAATAACAGTCTTGGCTTCATTACTCCATAGTTCAGCCCTTTTTAATAGGGTGTCTTCAACGATGATTCCCTTTTCTTCTAAAATTTTTTTGTTCCCGATATAATAGATTTCATCCTCAAAAGTAGCTTGTGCTCCTTTGCCTGTAATGCTTTCGAAGTCAGAAAGCGAGATTGTTGATTGTTGACGTAAGTGATTTGCCACTGCATCTGCCAATGGATGCTCTGAAAGTTGTTCTATGCTGAATAGAATTTGTTTGAGTCGAGGATTATCGTCTATCCAGAACTCATTCGTCACAAGTGGTTTGCCTTCTGTTATCGTTCCTGTTTTGTCAAGAACAATTGTGTTTATTTTAATTGCGGCTTCCAGACTTTCGGCGTCTTTTATCAAAATTCCCATTTCTGCCCCTTTCCCTACTCCTACCATGATGGCTGTGGGAGTTGCCAGCCCCAAGGCACAAGGACAAGCAATTACCAATACGGTAACAAAGGCCAATAAGCCTTGAGTAAATCCATTAGTACCTCCAAAAATACTCCATATAATAAAAGATACTATGGCTATGAGTATGACCGTTGGCACAAACACAGCGGCAATTTTATCTACTAATTTTTGAACAGGAGCCTTGCTGCCTTGAGCATTTTGCACCATCTTGATGATTTGGGCAAGCATTGTATCGCGGCCTATTTTTTCAGCTCTGAATTGAAAGCTGCCTTTTTGATTGATTGTACCTGAATAAACTTTTTCCTTTTCATTCTTTAAAACAGGAATGGGTTCTCCGCTAAGCATACTTTCGTCTACATAGGAATTGCCGCTAATTAGTGTTCCGTCTACCGCAATTTTTTCTCCCGGCTTTACTAAGATGATGTTTCCTATTTTAACATCTTCAATAGAAATATCTATTTGATGTCCCCCATCGTGAACAATAGTCACAGTTTTAGGTTGCAGGCTCATCAATTTCTTAATAGCGGTAGAAGTACTGCTTTTAGCTTTTTCTTCCAGTAGCTTGCCCAACAGGATAAAAGCAATTACTACGGCTGCCGCTTCAAAGTAAACATGGGCTTGCAAGCCTCTTTGGTGCCAGAAATTTGGAAAAAGTGTATTGTAAACACTAAATAGGTATGCAACACCAGTGCTTAACGCTACCAGCGTATCCATATTGGCCGATCGGTGTTTGGCTTGTTTCCATGCATTTTTAAAAAATTCTCTACCCAGCCACAGAACTATTGGCGTACTAATTAACCACATGATTTCATTGGCATAAGGCATGTTCATAAAAAACATACTTATAACAATCAGCGGTGCAGAAAGTATAAGTGCCAGGTACGTTTTCCTTTTGAGCAGAGCAAATTTTTCGTGTTGTAGACGCTCAATCGTATCTGCCTGATCTGTATTTTCTTCAATTAGGATGTCGTAGCCAATAGACTGCACTGCTTTTTTTAGTTCAATTGGTTCAACTATGCCAAGAATATATTCCACTATAACAGTCGCTGTAGCAAAATTTACAGAGGCGTCCATAACGCCTTGCTGCGACTTTAGAATGCTCTCTACACTCACTGCACAGGAGGAACAAGTCATATCCGAGACAGGAAACGTCTTTTTGATCGTTGTTACCCCATAACCCAGATCTTTAATAAGATTGGCTGCTTCTGCAATAGCTTCTGCGTTTTTGACCTTAATCACCGCCCGCTTATTGTTAAGTTCTACTTTATGAGCATTGAGACCTTTTAGTTTGCTCAAGCCTTTTTCTACAATAAGCGCACAATGCTCGCTTTCCACCCCTTCGAGGGGTAGAAATACTTCTAGATTGTTTATTTTTGTTGCCATTCCTTTTTTGAAGTAATTACCTCACAAAGGTGCCAACTCTGGCTGTCTTCCTTGCTACCTAATTTTGGATAGTCTTTGTAACATTTACACTTGGTCTAAAGGTTTCCGTTTATTTTCCTTAATACGCTTGTAATGTGTTGGAGTATGTCTGATCACTTTTTTAAATTGATTTTATATGACCATTTTATTAGAAATTCTTCTAATCAGGCGCGATATTTTTTTTGTATGAATTATGTATTAGCAGAATCAGAAATCCAAAAACCACTGCTGACACAATCAAGGCGTTATTGATTAGACCTTCTACCGAAAAAGACAACTTTATTAAGATAGTGGAAATCACAAAACCTGAATTTCTAATGATGGTATGAAAGCTGTCGAAATAGAACAGTGAGAATAGTAACAGTATAACATCAATAATTATCAGGAGCATAAAGAAATCTTCAAAAAATATGTTATTAATATTTTTAAAAGACGCTATATGGCTCCAATGATCTTGTGTTGAGGCGACTATCCAATTTGAAAAGGAGTAAAATGCAAGTAAAATTAAAACAGGGATCAAAACTGTAGCGATACTCTTTTTCAATTTTATGAACTTATTTATTCTAATCTGTCCTTCAATCGTTCTAAAATTATCTTCTCCACTTTTTCTTTCTAATTTTTGGTAGAATTTTTGGATTAAAAAGAATAGTATCAGTGCAGTTGCCATATCGTAAGTAAACTGAAGGTCACTTTCCAGCTGGAACCAATTCGAAGACATTTCTATGTTACCAATGTCTTTGAAAATCCTCCTTATTACAATCAGCGTTATTATTTCATATTGTTTACCTATGTAGCTGGATATTGACCTCGGCATGTAGAATACCAATAAGAAAACTTCGTAAACAAGAATGAAAGAGAAAGGTGTGTAAACGGCAGCAATGGGACTTGCTGTTAGTTTTGAGTCAATACTTATGAGGTTTTTATTAACCATAAATATAATTAATAAATGTACTAAAAAGCTGACTATGGCGATTCCTATGGCTACTCGCTCGATTCGTTCCCTGAACTTTTCGGACAGAAAGTTGTCGAATATTGTCTTTATATTATGGATAATCATTTTTAGATTTAGTTTGTTAGTTTAATAAAGTCCGAACTGCGTCACCTGCTTAAGAAGTTTATGTGAAAAAGGATAAAAATTTCTTCGCGAATCAAGTTTTGAGATTTCCATTGATATTGAAATATAATATTAGAAAGAGATATTATAAGATTTTAAATTGTATAAACTAAATAATTCTCCTACTATCTCAAGTAACTTCATTCTGTCCATCATTCGCACCTATTGCATTTTCCGTTCTTGTCATTCCACTTAAGCCTTTGGCAGTGAAAAGTAAATGCTGGGTTCCAAACTGTTCTTTCAGTCGAAAAGACGCTCAAACAGTCGTTTTAGGTTGTGAACTGATTTTTTAAATTAATTTAGTGTCCTGTGGTGCGATTTTTTACTGTTCCTGGCTAAAAGATACTCAGCCCCCCTTTAAGCTATAGATGGTTAAGATCAATCGAACGTTCCTCTAGGTTCTTGGTGAGTAGGTCAGGATCAAAACAGGTTTTGCTGCTGATTGTTCAGAAGTAATTACCCTTAAATTTTGCTATGGCTGTTGGCGTATCATTCATCGTTGGTTTTGGGAATATTCCCTGGAAACGCCATCGATTTCTTCGGGCATGCCAACCAAAATTCTCCAGATTGTATTCCGCGTTTGCCTGGCTGGATAAAGCTGGTACATCTTCAAAAGTAGTGATCTTCACATCCTTGTCTTGTCTGAATTCTGTGTCAGTGTAATATCCATCGTTGTGCAAGGTCGTTATGTTATGGAGGCCTAGTCATTCTCGTTATTAAGCTTAATATTATCTCGGGCCTCCAGCTTTTTAGCAATTAGAGTGAAAGAGGTATCGATGATCACCTTGCCGTGGAAAACTTTCCGGAGGTCTTCCAGGAAATCTTTCTTGAAATTGACAATCGTGTTATGGTCGGATAATTGGTTCTCCATGAAACAAATAAGGCTGACATTCTGCCCACACTATCATCCGACAATTCTCGGGAAGCGAATCCGGTTTATGTAGCCAAATAAATACTGCTACAGCAACACCTGTTCTTGATACTTCAATCTTTTAAGGAAGTCACCGGAAGATAAATGTTAAAGATTGCGCCTTTGCCTTCTTCTCCTTCGGCATCTATAAACCCGCCGTGCGCTTCTGCAATTTTTTGGCAGATGGAAAGGCCAATACCAGATCCAATGTATTGCTGGCCATGAAAACGCTGAAACATCTTAAATAGGTCTTTTTTATAAGCTGGGTTAAAACCAACGCCGTTATCCGCTACCGTAATTTTATAAAAATCATGTTTACTATTCGGCCAATTGTCTTTCATGGTTTTTTCATCAATAAGCCGGCTGCTGATATTTATAACAGGTGCCCTTTCTTCTTCGGTAAATTTCAGCGAGTTGCTTATCAGGTTTTCAAACAGTTGTTTTATCAAAAACGTGACCCCTTTTATCACGGGCAGCGGTTCCCACTGAAGGCTTCCTCCTTTTTCTTCTATTGTTTCTTTGAGATCAGCTTTTATTTCTTTAAGTATTAAGTTCAAATCGCTGTTCTTAAATACTTTTTCTTCATTTATAAGTTTAGTGTATGAGATTAAAGCATCTATCAGGTTATGCATGCGAGCGGCCGAACTTTGCATGCGGAGGATGTTTGTTATTACCAATTGCGGTAAGTCAACTTGGTATTTTTCCAAAATAACTGAAGCATACATCTGAATTTTGCGAAGTGGTTCTTTTAAATCGTGGGTACTTATCCAGTTCATATTGGCGAGTTCATCGTTGGCATGCTGGAGTTTTTCATTCAGGGTCAGGTAGCGGCGCTCCTCTTCCTGCATTTCTGCCAAATGAAACTGATGTTGAATATAGGAGCAGATCACGGAAGCCGCATTAACTTCTGGATTTTGCCAAACTGTACTTTGTCCTTTAACGGCTTCTTTCCACAAAGAAAAAGATTTGCGAGGGGTAAGGCTTTTGTTTTCCGCGTTTGTGTTCATTGACTTAGATGGATCGCCGCCCCAGTTAACTGTTTTTTCAACTTCCTGCCTTGTCCAAGCGATACCATTTTTCGTTTGTTCGCCTATTGGCAAGTAAACCACCCCGGCAACCTCGCTGCCTAGCGCTGCAGCTTGTGGATAGCTTTCGGCAAGCCGTGAGGTTTGAAAAATAGGTTGGTCAACCGATAAAGCAAGCCAGTTCATTAAATCATTTAATTTCTCATCTTTTGGTAAAAGACCAGATTTGTATAAAGTATCTTTATATGATATTACTACTGCGTCTGCATTCAATAGATTTTTTAATTGAACAAGGGTTTGTTCCTGTGCTAAATTTTGCTCGCTACCGGCCATTATTTTGTGAAGGCCGTCTAGCTTTTTTTCTGTTTGTTTTACTAGCTCAAATTCATCTGCCACTTGGCGTACATCAATTTGAGAAGAAAGAAAAATACCCTGTAACTGAGCCGCTAGCTTAACGTGGTAAGGAATGTGTTTGGGTGTGTAATGATGGCAGGCAATCAAGCCCCACAGTTTGCCATGATTAACAAGGGCATTAGTGAAAGTTGCGCCAACACCCATGTTAATTAAATACTGAATATGCATTGGTGAAGAGCTGCGCAACGCGGAAAGCGTGAGGTCTATGCTTCTATTATCTGCATTCTCATCCAACGCATATAGTGGCACATTAGGCACATGTACATTAGCAATCATGCGTACTCGATTCAGTAAGAAAGAATCCCTGGACTGCGCAGGAATGTCGGTTTCCGGGTAATACAAACCTAAGTATGGCTCAATACCATCTATCGTGCTTTCGGCAAACACCTGTCCGTTGTAGTCCTTATCAAACCGGTAAATCATTACTCTGTCGTAGCCTGTAATTTTTCTTGTTTCAGTTGCCACATCCTGGCAAAGCATTTGCAGATTGTCGGCTTTTTCTGTGGAATAGGCAAAACGTTTTGTTTGAAAAAATAGATCGGGAAGTTCAAATCCTTCCTGTATGAATGGTTCAATTTCCAATACAACGTTTTCATTTGTTTGAAAGGCGTTTATATGGTATTGCTGACTATCTATTGTAATCGCGAAAGGCTTTTCCGACTCTTCTGTTTTTGCAGAATATGCTGCAAATGAATCGGCATCTTCTTTGTTGAAAAATTGGGAAAAAGGCTTTGCAAGAATCTGGTTCAATGGTTTGTTAAAGAGCGCCGTGCAGTTTTCGCTGCAATACTGAATGGTATTATCTGTTTTATTCAGGGCAAGTAAATAACCAAAAGACTGGATGCTTCCCGGAATATGAATGGGCTCGGCTTCGCAATTGGTAATGTTCAGGGTGTCTGTATTAGTCAGATTTTTAAGAATCATGTTGTGATAAATTTAATGAAGTGTTGTTAAACCAATTATGCAGTATGCTGAAAGTTTGGGAGGCACTTTCAATAACTTCTTCTTCCATACCTGATGATCTAATACAAAAAGATCGTAAAAAAGTTTTCCATCGGCTACCAGTTTGGGAACCGTACGCTGTAAAGTATTTTGTTTTACCAGCTATAGCTTCTGGACCTAGTGTCGCTTGCAAATGTTTATAAATAAGGGCGCCTCCTAACACCGATCCTTCAAGTACGTACATGCCGCCAAGTGCAGTGGCATTTGAATGATAGACTTCTAAAAAAAAATGATCTGGGATACCAGCAATACCCGCTACATCAATTCCAAGCAAATCAATATCGGAAACAAGCAAATGTGTTTTGCGTCTTTCTTCAATATCAGCAATGCTGTGTTGAAGCAAAGGAAAAACGTTGTCTTCAAAACCTTTTACAAAGCCATAAAGCAAAGAAAGGTAAGCAGCGTAATCTGCAGCAGTAACCTGTGGACCTAGCAATTTCACTGACGCTGTGTTTTGCTCAAGCAAGGTGTGCTGATGTGACGTGCGGCTTCTTAAATTTTGTAAAAACACCATTGATATACGTTAGTTGTTCGGCTAGTAAATTTCAATTGATTGCCAGTTTTTATGTAGACAGGCTGCAATGGCATTTTTAAAATCGATATAACTTGCTGATTTTGTCACGTAAAAATCTGCGCCTTTTTCATAAGCAGCTTTTATCTGGTCTTGGTCAGATGAGGTGGAAAGGATAATCACTTTAATATTTTTCCAGAGTTGGTTTGCTTTAATTTCTTGAAGGCATAGCATTCCATTTTTTAATGGCATATTGAGATCTAAAAAAATAAGTTCCGGAAAAGCTTCTGTTCTTTCAAGCATTTTCATCAACTCTAAGCCGTTGGCAGCGACATGAAGATTTATGCCGACTTCGAGGTCGGTTAAGACGTCTTTAAAGAGATCAACATCCTCTTCATCATCTTCGGCTATCATTATGTATTTTGTATACAATTTAATTTATTTAAAGTTTGAGATTATTTAATTTCAATTTATAAGCGTCTGTATTCAATCTCAGCGGAGTGCCAGGTAAATATTAAATTGAGTTTTACAATTTATCCCGCAAAAAGGTTTTTTTTGGTCTCATTTTATCATTTTAGGGCCGTTCCTAATTTTTCAATTTTGTCTAACCACTTTTTTCTTTTTGACAGCTCCGAGTTTTTTATTGGTCCAACATAGGTTACTTTAACCGGCTTAACTCCGCAAAATTCCAAAACTGATTTCTTTAGTTGGTTAACACTTGGTCGTCCGAACGCTAACCAATAATACCAACTCGGCTGGTCGAGAGTTGTTATTATATGTGCAGTTTTACCGGTTAGGAGTTTGTCCCACCACACAGAATTTTCTCGATACTGAAATGCGAAACCGGGCAAAAAAAGTCTGTCGATAAACCCTTTAGTTATTGCAGGAAGTCCGCCCCACCAAACAGGATGAACCCAAACTAAGTGATCAGCCCATTTTATTTTTTCCCAAGCGTCTAGTAAGTCAGGTTCTAATTTTGTCCTTTTTTGATAGCCAAATTGCAAATTGGGATTGAACTTTAAGTCTTTAACCACTATTTCTTTTACGTCTGCTCCCGAAATTAAAGCTCCTTTTTTGTATGATTCGAAAAGTCCAAAGTTGAAGCTGTCAGCATCTGGGTGACCATTTATCATTAATATATTTATCATTTTTAAACGATATCCGTTCTGCCTTTTTTTCGCTGTGTCATAATTACCGCTAACAACTCAATTAACGCAACCTTTTCTTTTCATCGGGATTGGTTAAATCTACCTTTTTCTTTACTTTTATTTCAGTAAACCCGCCAATTGGCAAACTGGGGAAGCCTACATTTTCCTTATTCGGAGATTTTAACTTATAATTAAAATTCGTTAATATGAAAGAATTATCTAAAATCAGTTCTTTCTCCTACTACTAAAATTTTGTTTCACGAGGAAAAACTTGCAGGTTAAAGCTGAAAAGATTCGACACTGTACAGTTTTCGGCGTCGATTATTATGGAAGAACACTACGGTGGCTTTCACACTGTCTTTGATAACTACTGCTTTAGCCTTGTATTGATCAGGAGAGGCGAACCGATTTCTTGCTTGCGCCGCAATCTTCCATGAAGAACAAGTAATTGTGTTTACTTGTGCAGCTTACCCCCAAACCCCACCTTTTCCACAAGCCTATTTACCTTCGCGGCCGATGGTGCCGAATCTGACCATACTGGAAACCACGTTAAAGGTAACGGACCTTCATCCCCAACAGGTCGTAAAGTGGCACGTACAGGTGGCCGGTAATGGCCCGATAACCCTTCTTGCTTGCCACGGGTTTAGCCAGAGCACCAGCTATTTTAACCCAATAGTAAAGCCGCTTGAGGGCATCGCGCAGGTTTGGGCGTTAGAGCTTCCGGGGCACCACAAGACCAATTGGCCAGGCGAAAGACCCTGTACCCCGCACGACCTCCTCGAACTCCTTCGAGCCGTAAAGGCCCGCACAAACCACGCCCCCCTGGCGATCCTGGGATTCAGCATGGGGGGGCGCTATGCCTTTGCTTTGGGTCAGTCAGCGGGCGCTGAACTGCATTCGCTCCATCTGGCGGCACCGGAGGGCCTGAGTCCCAACTGGGCGCAGATTATTAGCACAGAGACAGCCATTGGGCGTTGGATTATCCGGCGGCAGATTGACCAGCCTGGAATCGTCACCGGGCCAGTGCGAGCCATGGAGCGCATGGGCATCCTGGACAAGAAGATGGCTGATTTTGCGCGCGCCAATATTGCCAACCGGGCGTTGCGGGTGCAGTTGCGGGAGTCGTGGATCGCCATGAGCGGGCTCAAGCCTGACCATGAGCAACTTGCGCAGTCGGCCAAGAAAAACAAGCTGCCCGTTCACCTCTATGCAGGCAAGCGCGACCCGCTCATCAGCCTTGAGAATGCGCGGAAGCTTGCCGCAAAGATCCCGGGAGCTACCCTGCACGAACTGGACAAAGGGCACTTTTTGATTGATGCCAATTTTGGAAGGCGCCTGGCGGAATGGCTCGCTGAGCCAGCAAGGCCTCAGGAAGGGTCACTGGGCGGTTGACCTGCAAAGCCCAAAGAGGAACCGTCTTAGACCAGAAGCGTTACCCTCGCACGAGCCCACACCCCCCTTCGCCCAAAAACAGCGAACTTTCGGGCACGCGCTGAAGCTGACCCAAGGCATCACACCACCTCGGTCACCGCGCAACCCAGAGTCCATGCCCCTTCCCCTCTCCATCTTCTCCTGGTTCACGCAAGCGCCCTGGCACGCTGGGGGACTGATTGCGGCCGGGCTGACGGGAGGCTACGCGCTGCTGATGCTGGCGTATCGCTGGGGATGGAGCCGCCTGGAAGAAACCAACGAGCCGGCCGAACAACCGCGCACCACTATAACTGTCATCGTGCCGGCGCGCAATGAGGCCGGGCGAATTGGCCGCTGTGTTCAGGCGCTGCGGCAGCAGGATTACCCGGCACACCTCTTGGAAATCATGGTCATTGACGACCACAGCCGCGACGGCACGGCCGACGAGGCGCGCAAAGCGGGAGGGGAGTATGTGCAGATCTTGAACCTGGCCGAGGCCCTGAAAAGCCGCCCAAAGGGCAAAGCCTACAAGAAAATTGCCATTGAGCTGGCCGTAGCGCAGGCAAAGGGCACGCTCATTGTCACCACCGACGCGGACGCGCGGCCGGGCGAAAGTTGGCTGCGCCGCATCGCCGGGGCGTATGAGAAAAAAGGCTGGAAGTTGATTGCCGGCCCGGTCAGTTACTACCCGGACCCGAGTCTGCTGGGCAAGTTTCAGGAACTGGATTTTCTGAGCTTGGTGGGCATAGCCGCGGCGTCCATTCGCCTGGGCTTTTACAACCTTTGCAATGGCGCAAATCTCGCATACGAAAAAGAAGCGTTCATTGCAGTAGACGGATTCCGCGGCATAGACGACCAGCCCTCCGGTGACGACCTGATGCTCATGCACAAAATCGGGCGCCGATTCCCGGGGCAAGTGGGCTTCCTCAAAGACAAAGCCGCCATCGTGCGCACGCACACTGAGCCGGACATCAGCGGACTGTGGCAGCAGCGCCTGCGCTGGGCCAGCAAGTCCACGCGCTACGAAGACCGCCGCATCACGCTCATCCTCACGGGTGTTTGGCTGTTTAACCTGACCATTCCCGTGTTCGCGGCGCTCGGCGTGCTCGACGACGCCTGGTTCCGCATCAGCCTCCTCATGTTTCTGGTTAAAATCGTGGCAGACACGGTGTTTCAGGAGCCGGTTTTGCGCTTTTTCAATCGCTCCCAGTTGCTTTGGAGCTTTTTGCCGCTGCAATTGGCGCACATCGTTTATGTGGTGCTGATGGGTCCCTGGAGCACCTTTGCCCCGTATCGGTGGAAGGGCCGCCGCGTCGACCCACAAGTGCTCAACCGCGCGCGCCGACTGGCCCAGAGCCGGCAAAAGCCCTGAGCGCGTGATCTTTCTTATTTTCGGGCTGCCGCGATGACCAACCAAGCCCCTTCCCCCGAAAGAAAGCCCCTTGCCCGCCTCCGCAGCGCCCTGGCCTGGATTGCTGGCGTTTGGGCGATTGGGACCCTGCTCGGCGGGCTTTTCGGGGCGTTGACCAGCACGGGAACCACAGTGGAAGCCTTTTTGGGTGCCGGCAAGAGCCTGGCCATCATCATCGGGGTCATTTTGCTCGTGGTAGCCGTCGTGTACGCACCGCCTATACTCTTGCTGCGGCGTTGGTGGGGGGGCTACCGCAAGCGCAAACCCTTCCACAACGACCAGCAGGAAAAATCACTGGCCAAATTCATCGCCAACGATTCGGCCATGTTCGGCCTTTTGACCATCGCGCTAGCGATCCTGGTGGCCATTTTCGGCTACTGGATTGCCCCAGACGGCACACGCCACGCCAATCGGCAGGTGCTGGAAGTGGAGAAAGAAAAGCCGGGCTTCCAGATGACCTTTTTGCAAGTGCGCAGTAACCGCGCGCCCAGCAACGTGACCCTGTTGCAGAAACTCTGGAGCGGCGACGAATCTGATTACCGCGAAGTGCCCTTGCTCAGCCACGAGGTGGTTGGCGACTCGCTGGTGGTACAGGCTTACCGGGGCAAGGCCCGCGCCGTGCAACGCCAGGCGTTCTGCCTGGTGGACATCGCCTATACCCGATCATACAGCAACCCCGCGCTGACCCGCAACGGCGACCACTACCGCTTCCGCGACATCCAGGAAACCGAGCTGGATGTGAGTCGCGCGGAATTGATTCAGACTATTGAAAAGAAACACCTAATCAAACGCCGCTTCTGGCTCGGCACCGACCAAGAGGGCCGCGATTACCTGAGCCGCATCATCATCGGCACGCGCATTTCCATTTCTGTGGGCTTTTTGGCGGTCACCGTGGCGCTGCTTATCGGGCTGGTGCTCGGCTCGGTTGCTGGCTACTTCCGCGGCTGGATTGACGACCTGATTCTGTGGTTCATTAACGTGTTTTGGTCCATTCCCACGCTGTTGCTCGTCTTTCCCATTGCCTTCGCTTTTGGCATGAAAGAGTGGACCATCTTTCTGGCCGTGGGCCTGACCATGTGGGTGGACATTGCGCGCATGGTGCGTGGCCAGGTGCTCAGTGTGCGCGAACTGGAATACGTGGAGGCCGCGCGAAGCCTGGGTTTCTCGCATGCCCGCATCATTTTCAAGCACATTCTGCCCAACATTAGCGGCCCCATTATCGTCATCACCGCCGCCAACTTTGCCTACGCCATTTTGATTGAGGCAGGTCTGAGTTTTCTGGGCATCGGCGCTCAGCCGCCCAAACCGAGCTGGGGCCAGATGATCGCCCGGAACAAGGACAACATTGCCTATGGTGATCCGCAACTGGCCCTCATTCCCGGTTTTGCTATCGTTTTGCTCGTGTTATCTTTCTTCCTGATCGGCAACGGTTTGCGCGATGCCCTGGACGCCAAGACCCGCTTAAAGAGTTGAGCCCAAAACTGAAACCGCTCGTTGTTTGTTTAATTTCTACCTTTCCCCCGCCAAAGATTTATCTCCGATAACGATTGCCCCATGCCCCAGATTAAGGGCCGCGCCGAAAACCTGATGGAATTGCTGACTACCCAGGTGGGGGTCAAGCAGCAGGAAATTGATGCCCTGCTGGATATTACGCGGGCCATCAACGACAACCGGTCGGAGCAGCAGTTGCTGCAGATTTACGACCTCACATTGCTGGTGCATTTGCGGGTTAAGAACATTGCCATTTTTCTGCACGACGAGACCTGGAACCTGGCTTTTGAGCGCAAAATCAGCGAAGCGGCACGGGGCATTGATGTCGAAAAGGAGCTTTCGCCGTACACAGATGTGGTGCGTTTTGACGAGGATGGTCAGAAGCGCCCGGACGTGCTGGCAGAGTTCGACGTCATTTTGCCGGTGCGGCACAAGGATCAGGCACTGGCCTATGTGTTAATGGGCTATCCGCACAAAGAGAGCTACGAGGTCATGGACGAGAAAATTCGCTTCATCCAGGCCTTCACTAACATCGCGGTCGTGGCCATTGAGAACAAAAAGCTGTTCAAGCGCCAGTTGGAGCAGGAGGGCATGAAAAAGGAGTTGCAATTGGCCAGCCAGGTGCAGAGCATGCTCATTCCCGATCATCTGCCTGATGACGAGCGCATTCAAATGGCGGCAGTTTATCAACCGCACCGAAACGTCGGTGGCGACTATTACGACTTCATTGAAATAAGCGATAATGAGGTGGTGTTTTGCATCGCCGACATCAGTGGAAAGGGCACTGGCGCCGCGCTGCTGATGGCCAATTTCCAGGCCCATGTACGCGCGCTGATGAAAACGTCGGGGCTTAACCTTAAGAGTTTCGTGCGCCAACTAAACGAAAACATTTTGGGCATTACCCGCGGCGAAAAGTTCATCACCATGTTTCTGGGTCGCTACAATTACAGCACGCGGCAATTGGTTTACGTCAACTGCGGCCACAACCCGTCTATGCTCTACCACGGTGGCGAAACGCGCCTGCTCACCGAAGGCTGCACCATCCTGGGCATGTTTGACGAATTGCCCAGCGTCAAGGTCGGCACCATCCAGGTTCCGCCCGGTTCGGTCATCATCAACTATACCGACGGCGTTACTGATGTCCAAAATGAAAAAGGGTTATCGTATTCCACGGACCATATGATTCACTATCTTCAGCGCCATCCGGAAACCGACATGCATCAATTGGTGCGGGGTATTATGAACGAAATTTATCGTTTCAAAGGAGAGATGGAATATGTTGATGATATTTCTATATTAACGATGCGCATTAAGTAGGCTGCGGGTCCAACACCACAATCAGCGCCAGCAGCGCAAAAAACAGGGTACCGATTTTGTCGGCTTCTACCATGTCGCTGAAAAAGAGGTTCACCAGAACAGTAATCAGCGAAACGCCGGTGGCCAGCGCCAACCCTCGCGTCTCCTTATCGAGTGCCCGGTTAAATGCCCGCTGCACGCGGAAAATGGCCGTGTAAATTAAGGCAAAGAACAGCACACAGCCGGTCAGTCCGGTTTCTAACAACGTCAGCAGGTAGTAATTGTGCACGGTGGAGCGCTCTTCGTTTCTGCTGATGTAGGTGTAAAAACTGGAGACCGTGTAATTCTGGTAATTGGGGTAAAAATTGCCCGGTCCAAAGCCGGTCACTGGCTTGTCTAAGAACATGTACCAGCCGGCTACCCAGCGGTAAATGCGCTCGGCGCTGGACACGTCTTCAAGCGAAGCTGTGGCAGCCATGTGGTCGGCAAAATCTTCGTGGTAAATGGTTTTTGAAAAGTCCGGAGCAAAGTCAAGGTAGCGGTTGTTGTGCAGCAGCCAGCCGCAAGTTCCCAATAATACCAGCAGCCCCACCACGGCCCCTTCGCGCAAACTGTTCCGGCGCAGCAAAAAATACGCCACCAGGCCCACCACCAGACTGATCCAGGCCGAACGCGTGTACGAGAAATACACCGCCAGCGGAAACAGCCACCGCGAGAGCAACAGCAACATGCGCGGCCAACTCCAGCGCGGGTACCAGCTCACCGCCAGCCACACAAACGGAGTTACCAGCGCAACAAAGACGGCGTAGTTGACGTGGTTGCGAAAAAAAGGCTCCATGCTCACGTTCACATCAGCAAAACTGAAATTCCGGCTGGCATGCCTCGACAGCGTCCAAATCACGGTAAAGAGCGAAGGCACGAAGAGGCACCAAAACAGCGCGCGAAAATCGCGGGCCCTTCGAACCATAAGAATAGTTATGCCAAAAAACGCCAGCACGTACCACAGCTTCGCGGCCATCCATTTGAACGACACCAGGTGATCAACCGAAAAAAGAGTGCTGATCAGGAGCCAGCCCAAATGCAGCCCCAACACGGTTGTGACCGGATGGCGAAACCGCGCCCAAGGTACTTGTCCCCGCCGCAACACGATCCAGAGCAGGAAAGCCCCCGACAGCACGAGCATCAGCGGCTCGGTAGGCAGGTCGGTGCTCAGGGCATCGCCCACGGCAACTTCCAGCGAAAGCGGTGTTGCCAACCACAGCAAATAGGCGAAGGGCCTGTAGTCGTAAAACCATAGGGCAAGCCCGATCACGGCCAGCGGAAGCGCCATGATGGCCGGTTGCACCAGCAGCAGCGAAGCTACCGTGCTGCCCGAAATGAGCGCAGCACCAGTTTGCAGCACACGCTTCTCTCCCCAGCGCTGTACCGTCAGCGCCAGCCAGTCATTGGCGGGGTTGGAAAGCGTAGTGTTGGCCATAGTGCCCGGGTTAACCCTTCAAAACCGGCTTGAGTTGCCGGTACTTTTCAACCAAAACCACCAGCACCAAGGCAGCCAGAAAAGCCCCTACGGTGTAGCCCAGGCAAACGAGTGATCGCTTGGGCTTGTCTTTGCGAATAGCAGGATAGGCGGGCTCCGTAATGTTGATCGTGGATACCCCCAGGTTCACCGACGTGGAGTATTGTTCGTGCAAACGACGCGTGTCGTTGAGGTCTTCGATGGCGTATTCCAATTCGGTGAACAGCATGACCCGGCGCGAATCGTCCGTGAGGCCATCCAGCGAGATCGACAGCGAATCCACGAGTTGTTGCTTCTGCACGGTGCGCTCCGCAAGCTTGTCAATAATGCTCAGGCGCTCTTTATTGAGCATTTCGCGGTTTTTATCGTCCACGGTCAGCGCGATGTGGTTGGCCATTTCAGCCGCCAGGTTTTTGTCGCGATCCCAGACGGATATTTCCACGGCACCCAACACTGTTTTGCGCGTGTTGTAATTCTTCAGAAACTTGACCTTGGTTTTGTAGCGGCCATCTCGCGAAGCCGTGTCGTAGCCGTACTGGTCAAAGAGTTCGTACTTGTTGATGATGTAGTCTACCGTGCCCGACGTGGTGGCGAGAGTCAGAATGCGGTCAATGTCGGAGTTGCCCCCGAAATAGTCAATCTGCACATCGCTCACCGACTCGCCAAACATGACCGAACGGTCCGTCATGGTGGGGTTAGAAGGGTAAAACGTCACCGACGACTTGTAGTAATTCGGCATCAAAAACAGCGAAATGAGCACGCTCGCCACTGCCGCTATGCCGGTAACCCCCAGAATAAACCGGCGCCGTCGGTAGGCAATTTGAATCAGTTCCAGCAGGTCATTGCCGGACCGGGCCTGTTCGGGCTCCGGTTGAGAATCGGTCATGGACAAAAAATTAGCCCCGAAGTTAGACAACCTGACAAGAAAAGGGCTTTTATGCCAAGCCAACGGCCCGCTGCACCGCAGCAACCTCTTCACGCTCCTGTCTCCTCCCCCCCCCCCCCCCCCCCCCTGCCCCAAGCCCCCCCCCCCCCCAGCCCGCCCGCCGCCCCC
>Ga0105049_10000052_pt1 | contig 101363 bp, 92 predicted proteins | sample MAT06_FD_78087 | JGI IMG/M metagenome (GOLD analysis project Ga0105049, IMG submission 78087) | Freshwater microbial communities from Lake Fryxell liftoff mats and glacier meltwater in Antarctica - MAT-06 | ecosystem: Environmental > Aquatic > Freshwater > Ice > Liftoff microbial mat | place...
ATACTCGCCAAACGAGCCGAAACGCGTCAAAAGAGAATCACTGAGCTCGTCAATCTGGCCGACCAAAATCTCAAACCACCACAGTTCCGTAGGGCAAAAAAAGGGGGTGGGAGTGAATAGGCGACCGCAAAACTTTTCGGTGATAGATTCGGACTCGTGGCATTGCCACATTCTTTTGGCCACGGTTTACCTTCATATCTACTCGCTCAGCCGTTTTAGGCGTGACAAGTCTTAGGGATGTGCAATACCCTGGAAATGGTGTAGAGCGCTTAGTCTGGTCGAAGTAGAAAATGCATTTAACTTAGGGTCCTAGGGCCGACTTGCTAGGGGATTGCCATTGTTAAAGTGGTAATCTGCAAATCAGGCATTCACCTTTTCCTAAGCCAGGTGTTTTCAACGAACTCCTAATTGAATTAGGACCTACAATTTTGTATCTATTGCTCTATAAATCATTTCCCTCACATACGATGGCATGGAAATTAGACCCAGAACTTTAGCAAATTCTACCGCATCAGAGTCTGTGAGAGCCTGAATTGGACTCTTACTTTTTCTCCACAAATTCAGCGCCTGTGCGATTCGATCTCTTATTGTCTTTGCAAAATAGTCTGCAATCTGGTTCTCTTGAAATTCAAAATCAATATTGGAAATCTCTTTAAGCCGAGCATTGATCTCATTTGCGACGGCCTTGTTTCTATCATTTCGAGCTTTCTCATCGAGCATCAAGATGTACTTGACTGGAATGTCCATCAATTCACAATTTATGAGATAGGCAAGAGCGTTGAGATATTCACTTTGAATGAAGTCTGAAGAAAAGAAGGGGCGAACATAATTGAAATTCGACTTATCATAAATGGTGCAACGGTCGATATGATAACGGGGAGTAACGTTATCGGGACTTGACTCCTTGATTGTAAGGTAACAACACTTCTCAAAAACAACCTCACCTGCTTGAACAAGATCAGGTCGAGAGCTTCTTGAAGTGTCAATTCGAAAAGCTATCCTAAAGTACTCCTCCATCGAACGAAATGTAAATGCCGGTAGAGATAGGATCAAATAACCAATGCCAGCCCATCGAATTTTATGCGGACTATCGTCAGGATGGCACAAGTTAAACCCGGGCGAAATGCCAAGCAATGCCTCTATAGTGAATTCATCAGGTTCAATCCCAAGACAATTTCTAATATCAGGATCAACGTAACAGTATCTCTTCTCGGCAATATCGTACACAGCAAAAAACTCGTTTTTGCTAATCTTTCCGCGTCTAAGAGTTTCGAGTACTTCATACACATCCGGCCCCGTTTGATACTCGCCTTCAGAAGTCAGCACCGTGCTCATCGTTACGATAGGAGGCTCCGACTTAATAAGCTGCTTTATCAAATCAAATTTCTCAGCATACGATTTCAGCATTTTCTTAACTAGTCCTGGATCCAAATTTTTCTTTTTAGCATAATCCTCCGCTAGCATGCTAATTAACGTTTTCCATGTAGGAAAAACTAGTTTGGGCATTTTAACATTGCCTTCTTTGGTCTGATCCATAAAATTTGATTTAGGTAAGTAGCGTAAAGATAAATAAAATAATTTATCCCCAAAATAAACCTATGCGCATAATTGGCCATACGAAAGTCATTTGGAGAGACAACTCTCAGGTAGCACGTAATATTCAAAACATTGACTTTCTTTGCTCAGCCCTCGAACAGAAACATGATCAATATGTCTAAAAAGCAGCTATTCGCATTCAACATTGCAGACCTAACCGAAGCTATGAGCAAAAAGGATTGTTTCTCACCAATGCTCTTCGCAAATCGTGAGCTCTCTGATGAGGTTCTTATAGAATTGGAGGCCTTAGGAATTGTGTTCCTCGATATGAGTTTACTATTGCAGAACGAATGGGAAAGTCAACATCCTTATGAAAAAACAAGGTTGGCTACTAATGAACTTGCTCCACCGGCAAAAGTACTCTGCCTATTTCCTTGGAAACGAACTCTTGTTCGCATTTTGGAGGAAGATGCTTTCGTAAATCTGAGAACCCTTCGCAATCTCTATAAACATACAACCGTCGAGCGAGAACTCTTTCGGTCGAAGAAAATCGGCATCATTGGACTATCCGTAGGGCAATCCGTAGCCCTGCCTGTGGCATTAGAGAGAATAGCTGGAACGATTCGCCTCGCAGATTTCGACAAGTTGGAATTGACGAACATGAACCGAATCCTCGGATCTATTCTAGATATTGGTAATACTAAGGTTTTAAACACCTCAAGAATGATCGCCGAAATCGATCCCTACCTCAATGTCGAAGTATTTCCCGACGGGGTCAACCAAGAAAACATCGAGGAATTCCTTGTTGGGAACGGCAAACTTGATCTTGTGATCGAGGAGTGCGATAGCGGTGAAATCAAGTTGTTAACACGGATTCTGTGCAGAAAGCATCGGATTCCTGTCATAATGGAAACAAGCGATCGAGGACTTTTGGACATTGAGAGGTTTGATCTCGAGCCAGAACGACCACTCCTTCATGGTATGCTGCATGAAGGGCAGAATAAAGCGGGCTTAACATCAGAGGAGAAGCGACAATTGTTAATGAATAGCATTGATTTTTCAAAAGTCTCAGAGCGAGGACTTAGCTCCATGCATGAGGTTGGAAAATCAATAAAATCATGGCCACAGCTTGCTACTGATGTCATTAGCGGCGGCGCTACCGCGGCTCTGGCAGCGAGACTTATATTTTCAGGAATAGTGTTGAAGTCCGGGAGAGTTTATGTCGACATCCAATCTAGAATTCTCGAAGAACTGGGATCGAATGATGTCGATTCCCAAAGAGCGCATTAGTGTTTTTTCAATTCGTTCCTTTAAGCCAGAAAAGGATAAATCATCTTCTGAACGTTTTGCACAAGGTCATTTGGAAGTCCTAAACGCATTTGGCTTCAAACTCTCTAGTGCATCTGAAAGTTGGATGCATGATCCAAAAACCTTTGGAATTCTCATTGAATCGCCTGAAAACCATCGAGTATATGGTGGTGCGCGCGTTCACCTCAATAATGGTAAAAATCCATTACCGGTAATTGCGGCAATTGACCGAGAAGCTCCGGAAATCGCAGATTACATAAAATCTCATGACAACATTGTCCTTGGCGAGCTTTGCGGTCTCTGGAATTCGATGAGTATTGCAGGAATGGGAGTCGGTAGTGTTTTTAGCATTCGCGCTGCTATTGCTCTCGCAGGTATGATTGGAGTTGATTCGATGATCGCCCTTTGTTCAGTTCATTCATATCGAATGGCCCACAAATATGGATTCAACCTAGTAGAAACTGTTGGAACCGGTGGTGAAATCCCATACGCTGGAGCCAAACAAATTGCTCGGCTAACCATACAAAAGGATATAAAAAATCTTCCTGGTGCAGATCCTGAGGAGTTACGCATTATCCAAAACCTCAGGGAACAACCTCTTCAAACGATTACAGATAAACTACGCGATGAGTTTATAGAATTGCGATTTGACCTGACCCGAAAATGATGCGAAATATTCTCACTATTATCAGTCTGCTTTTGCTCGCATTAAGCTCTCTTGGGCAAATTAAAATTTCCAGCACTGATGTAGTTAAAATTAATGAGTTTCGCGGACACGACACAGACTCAAATCTCCTCATAAAATCGGACGCAGTAAACTATGGAATTACCAATGAAGTTCAAGTCCTTTCTTTCTCAGTAGAGAACACATCTGATTCTAACATTAGTCTATTTGGATATGTTGACAATCCCCTATTGGACAACATTGGTATTATTGACTCCACAAGAAATAAAGTAATCCTTCTTAACGGAGAGTCCTTTCCTTATCATTCTAGACCACTTGGTCTCCCCGCATACGCCTTTCCAATCCAATTGGCACCTCGATCTTCCAATAGCTACTACGTAGCACTTTCTAGCGGCGAACAAATCGTGGTTCCAGTAATTGTCGGAAACCGTGAAGTGATTATTTCAGAATTGCATTCTCGCGAAATTTTCTACGCAGTTTATTTCGGGATAATCTTGGTAATGATTATCTATAACCTGTTTGTCTATCTCTCAGTTAAGGATAAGGTATATGTCTATTATGTGTTCTACATCCTAACTGTTGGACTAACGCAACTCGTAATTAGCGGCTATGCCAATAAATACTTTTGGGCGAGTTCTCCAAACTACTCTGTTCTTGCATCATCCCTAATTCCCATTTTGAGTGGAATGGGAACTGTCGTTTTTGCCCGTTCTTTTATTAGAACGAAAGTCTATGCTCCCTTTATAGACAAATTGTTGCTCTTTTATTTTGGGGCCTATTGCATTAGCATCCTTTTCGCAGTTTTCTCGCATCATGTTATCGCACAATACATTATAAACTTCAATGCCGCGTCTGCGCTGATCTTGGTAATAGCGGCGTATAAAGCAATTTCGAAAGGATATCGCCCAGCCAAGTTCTTCTTGGTTGCCTTTAGCATGTTTCTCATTGGAGTAACCTTGTACGCCCTCAGAAACTTCGGAGTTTTAGGCTACAATCTTGCGACAACTTTCGCTCTCCCAGTAGGCTCAGCAATCGAAACCATCCTCCTCTCCTTCGCTCTCGCTGACCGAATCAATCAGTTCAAGAAGGAGAAGGAAGAATCGCAGCTTCAGGCGATCACCGTGATGCAAGAAAATCAACGACTCGTGGAAGAGCAAAACGTGAAGCTCGAATACATGGTGCACGAACGAACCGTTGATCTCGAACGAACCAATGGCGAACTCAACAATACACTGCAAGACCTGCGGCTTACCCAAAAACAACTCGTGGAGTCGGAAAAACTCGCATCCCTCGGTCAAATGACCGCCGGCATCGCCCACGAAATCAATAACCCAATCAACTTCGTGCAGTCGAACGTGCAGCCGCTGCGCCGCGATATTGATGATATGCTCGGTCTGCTCGATGAATTCGCCCGACTCGAAAACGATGAGACCATCACCGAAAAAGTAACCGCCCTCCATAAGCGATACGCCGAACTCGACATGCCTTACCTCCGACAAGAGGTGAACCAACTCCTCCACGGTATCGAAGAAGGCTCGCGCCGCACCGCCGAAATTGTACGCGGCCTTCGCGTGTTCTCTCGCATGGACCGCGACTCCGTTGTATCAGCCAGCATCAACGACTGCATTCAATCCACACTCATCGTCATGAAAAACATGACTAAAGGCAATGTGACACTCTTTAAAGAACTCAAGGATGACCTGCCCAACTTGCACTGTCTGCCGGGCAAACTGAATCAGGTGTTCATGAACATTCTCACCAATGCGGTGCAGGCTACCGATCTCGCCGGACGTACTGAAAAAGACCGCATTGTGAGCATTCATTCCGATGGCAACGACAAAGAAATTCGCATCACAATCACCGACAATGGCTCCGGAATTTCGGAGGAAATCCGTTCCAAAATATTCGATCCGTTCTTCACTACCAAACAAGTGGGTGAAGGCACCGGATTGGGCCTATCCATCGCTTTAGGCATCGTGAAAGAGCATCAAGGGCAGATTGAGGTACACAGCACGCAAGGCAAGGGCACGACTGTCGTTGTAGTTTTGCCGCGCAATGCGGAAAACGCCTAACTTGCCCTCGTGAGCGCCAAACACCGGATACTTTACTTGGATGACGAAGAGAATAACCTCATCGCATTCAGGGCTTTGTTTCGTCGCGAATACGAAATTTTCACCACCACCTCTCCTCAAGAGGCCGTAGCATTTCTCTCTGAACATGAGGTGCCTGTCATTTTCTCTGACCAGAAAATGCCCGGATTAAGCGGCGTAGAATTCTTTGAACTCACCACGCGCGACTTTCCCGAGGCTGTGCGAGTGCTGGTTACAGGATACGCCGACATTGAAGCGGTGATCGATTCCATCAACAAAGGCCAGGTGTACCGCTACGTCACCAAGCCTTGGGATGAAAATGATTTAAGGGTCTGCGTACAGAATGCGCTTCAACGGTATTTCGATCAGAAAGAGCTGAAAGAAAAAAACCGCCGACTAGAAGAAGCGAATGCAGAACTCGAAAAATTCATTTACAGTGCCTCACATGACTTGCGCGCTCCACTGGTGAGCATCAAGGGAGTGATCAACTTGGCTAAGCTGGAAAACCTCGGTGATAAGGCAGACACGTATCTCGAAATGATAGAGCGCAGTACCAACAAACTCGATCAGTTTCTCCAAAACATCATCCACTACTATCAGAACCTTAAGGCCGATGAGCTGTTAAATGAAACGGACCCTAATACGCTCGTGGATGAACTCTATGAGCAATACCGATATATTGAAGGAGCCGAATTTGTTTCCCTGAAAAAAGACATTACACTCTCCCGGCCATTCATCGCCGACAGTAATCGACTCAAAGTGGTACTGGCCAATCTCATCTCTAATGCCATCCGATTTCGTGATCCTTCACGTCCTAATCCTGAGGTGGTGGTGAGATTGATGCAAAAGGACGACCGCACACTCATTCATGTGGAAGACAATGGACTGGGCATCGCAGCAAACGAGATTCCTCAACTTTTCGACATGTTTTACCGGGCTACCGACCGCAGTTTGGGTTCGGGTATCGGACTCTACATTGCCCGCGAAGCGGTGCGAAGAATGGGTGGAACCATCTCCGTGTTTTCCGAAAAAGGGAGAGGCTCCAAATTCTCCGTCGAACTCCCTGATAGAAACTGATGGATAAGCCTATCCGCATATTTCTCGTCGACGACAACGAAATTGACCTCGTGGTCAATGCCAAATTGGTTCGACTTGGGCGTATAACGGAAGATGTCATTTCCTATCACGAGGGTGCGCTGTTCATTTCTGCAGTGGCCGAAATGAGCGATTTCGCCAATTTTCAGAATGTCTTGTTGCTCGATATCATGATGCCGAAAATGAATGGCTTTGAATGCGCCATCGCGTTCGGCGAGCTCTCTCCAAAAATTACCGATCACTTCAAGGTGTTCGTGCTCTCCAGCAGCATTGACCGCGGCGATATACGCCGTGCAGAAGAGATTCCATCCGTTCTGCGCGTGCTTGAAAAGCCTCTGGATACCTATCTGCTTAAGGGACTAATCAGTTCGAATAGCTGAATTGATTCACGATTCAACTACCCCATTTCCTTTCCCAGTTAAGCGGTTCACCACTTCCCTGTCGATTGGGAAGTGAAAGTCACTTTCGTTCAAATGTGAAATTGCCACCCACCGAAAGGATTCTTCATCTGGTCCGCCGCGTTGAAAATCGAATAACCGTTCGGTTGTCCGAAACCCCTGTTCTGCCTGAAGCAAAGCCGTGTAATAAATACTAATCACTTGCGTCCTGAGGTGAAAGGCAGATTCCACAAAAAAGTCTGTAGTGTAAAAATGTCCAGTAACCTCAATGGCCTGTCCGAGCTCTTCCTCGGCCTCTCTTCGGGCACAATCAAGCGGTCCTTCGCCCCATTCCAATCCTCCACCAGGAAACTTGGTGTAGGGATTTCCTGCAATCATTTCATCTGAGACAAGCACATGCGAGCGCGCCTCATCGAAAAGCAGGAAGTAGACGCGGACCGTGAGTGAGGGGAGTGGCTGCAGGTGGTTGGGCGGTGAGACGAAAAGACTATTAGACTTTAAGACTATTGGACAGGGGGACTATTGGACAGGGAGACTACTAGACTTGCGGGCCCATGGAAAAACAGATTACTTGATGTAGCGCCAGTCGTGACCGCTTTTGATTCCTTTCAGGCTTTCATAGATCAGGTGGATCACATTTTCCACATCATCCTTATGCACCATTTCTACAGTGGTATGCATGTACCGCAATGGCAAACTGATCAGCGCAGAAGCTACACCCGCATTGCTATAGGCAAAAGCATCGGTGTCGGTACCGGTGCTGCGTGAAGCGGCCTGACGCTGGAATGGAATTTTGTGCTTCTCCGCAGTGTCAATCAGATGCTTGAGCAAATTGTTCTGAACGGCTGGACCATAGCTAACCACCGGACCTCTTCCGCACATCAGATCACCATTGACCACCTTGCTGATCATGGGGGTCTGAGTATCGTGACAGACGTCGGTAACGATCGCCACGTCCGGCTGAATGCGACGAGCAATCATTTCCGCGCCGCGCAATCCGATTTCTTCCTGAACTGAATTGGTGAAATACACTCCAAAAGGCAACTTGTCTTTATTCTCTTTGAGCATACGAGCCACTTCGGCAATCATAAATCCACCGATGCGATTGTCGAGCGCTCTGCCAAGGTAGTAGCGATCATTGAGCACGATAAATTCATCCTGAAACGTGGCCACACAGCCCACGTGAATTCCAAGTTTCTCTACCTCTTCCTTGGAGGTACAGCCCACATCAAGAAAAATGTTTTTCATAGATGGGGCCTCTTCCTTTTCCGCGGTGCGGGTATGGATCGCAGGCCATCCGAATACGCCGGTCACAGTTCCCTTCGGCGTTTGAATATTCACACGCATACTGGGAGCAATCATGTGATCACTGCCGCCATTTCTGCGGAGATAAATAAATCCATCGGAGGTGATATAGTGCACAAACCAAGCGATCTCATCCGCGTGAGCTTCCACTACCACTTTGTACTCGGCCTTGGAATTAATGACGCCCACAACGGTGCCGTAGGTATCCACCATGTATTCATCCACGTACGGACGGATGTAGTCAAGCCACAGCTGCTGCCCGGGAGATTCAAATCCCGTAGGCGATGCATTATTAATATAGGTTTCCAAAAACGCAAGACTCTTTGCATTGAGGATGCTCTTCTTGGATGATTTACCTGATTTCTTTTCGGATGATTTCTTTGCCATAGGTTTGTACTAAGTCTGGCGAAAATACCTTTGAGAGACCTTGATTTCAAGTGAAATGCAAGAAAAGCATCAACCTTCCACTGGTGATTCTGGCGCTGTGACCACGAAACCCGAGCTTTTGCTCACTGCGGATGGCTCTCCAACCCTTCGCTGGGCTCATCTCGACGAAACGTATCACTCCCGACATGGAGCTGTTCAGGAGTCCCTTTTGGTATTCATTCAGCGAGGACTACTTCATTCCTTCTCCACCGAATCACTGACCATTCTCGAAGTAGGTTTCGGCACAGGACTGAATGCCTTGCTCACCGTAAGGCATGCCGAAGGCAAATCAGTGCATTATATTTCGTTGGAAACGTATCCGCTGCCTACCGATTTGTACGAAGCCCTTTCCTACCCGGAGGCCGGTCCGGATGAGCTTCTGCAACACATGCATGTAGTCGCGTGGAATGAAGCCGTGCAAATTCTACCTCATTTTTTACTTGAAAAAAGAACTGATCCCATTCAGCAATTCAGCGCACCGAACGGAAGTATTGATCTGATTTATTACGACGCCTTTGGCCCTAGAACACAGCCTGAAATGTGGACTCCCGAAATTTTTGCACGATTGTATGACTCCCTAAGTGAAGGTGGAGTCCTTGTTACTTATTGCGCGAAAGGCCAAGTTAGGCGCGACATGGAAAGCGCGGGGTTTGTGGTGCAACGATTGCCGGGGCCAATTGGCAAACGTGAAATGATCCGAGCTACCAAGACTAAGTCAGTGGGATAATTCTGTGACTAGCCGGTCTGCAGTCGGCGGGTGACATGTGACGAAACCAGTTCGAACAACTGATCAGGGTTGAGCGTTCGCCACCTCAATTCGTTGAGTTTTCCGCCCAGAATGAAATAGCTGTCGATGTTGGCTCTAGCAAAATCTTCCAGCACGTGATCGCGAAAATTGAGCAAGGCAATCCATCCTTCCTTATCGTTTACTTCTTCAAACCATTCTTCATAATAGCAATCATCACTGTGGTGAAAATTCAGCACATTCTCACCGATCAGAATGAATCGTGAAATTCCCTCCATCTGCATGTGCTCCACAATATCACGCTTCAGCAGCATGATATCGTTGTAGAGCAAGTCATTCCATTCTCCAATCAGTTCAATCACGCAAAAACCCTCTTCATAATCAGCGTATAGAATTTTCATAAAGAGCGTCTGGCTCCCGAAATTATCCCATTGCGGATGAATGAAGTGGTTGTAAATTTTATCCGAAAACTCAAACTCGGAATATTCCCGTTCAAAGAATGGCGAGAGAGGATCCTCGCTCGCGATGTAAAGTTCGCGCCAGTTGTAATAGGGCTCCAGTTCGTGCATCAGGAATTGCGTTGAAAGGATTCTACCGCTTTTCGAACACTGCCCATTTGATTCAGCAAGTCGCCGGCGCTCTTTTCGTCTAGTCCGGTTTGGGCCATCACCATGCGTGTGCCGCGCTGCACAAGTTTTTTATTCGACAATTGCATATCTACCATCTTATTCCCCTTCACTCTTCCCATGCGAATCATTACAGAAGTGGAGATCATGTTCAACACCAGCTTTTGTGCAGTGCCGCTTTTCATGCGGGTGCTGCCGGTCACAAACTCTGGTCCGACCACCATCACGATAGGAAAATCAGCGTGGTGCGTCACGGGAGCCTCGGGATTGCAGGTAATACAACCAGTGGAAATGCCTTGTTCACGGCATTTTTCCAAAGCGCCGATCACATACGGTGTAGTGCCGGAAGCGGCAATTCCGATGACGACATCATTGGATGAAATGGAGTGTTCCTGAAGATCAAGCCATCCCTGCGTGCGATTGTCTTCCGCAAATTCGACCGGATATCTGATAGCGCGGTCACCTCCTGCAATCAATCCGATCACAAGTCCGTGTTCCACGCCAAACGTCGGAGGACATTCAGAAGCATCTACAATTCCGAGGCGACCACTAGTGCCTGCGCCCATATAGAACAGCCGACCGCCGGCACGCATTTTATCTACAATGCACTCCACCAGGGGAGCGATCTGAGGAATAGCCTTCTCCACTGCACGAGGTACTGACTGATCCTCACGGTTTATACCACGCAACAAGTGCTCTGTGGTCCACAACTCGAGGTGGTCGTGCGTACTATCCGATTCAGTGATGATCGACACTCGTTCAATTTTCTCCAAAGGTAATCTTTGGATGAATTGGTACGGGCTTCGGTTACAAGGAACTTCCGGCGTTAAAGACACTTTAGCTCTTCTCCCAAATGACCGATTTGAGTGCCTCCTTTAGAGCCAACTCGTCGCCCGAACGGAATACCGCTTCGGGAACGGGCCTACCAGCTTCAAAACTGCACACTGACCACTCGATCGTTCCATTGGTCCGTTTCAAGACAACCAAGGTGCAGGGCTCTCCCTCAGGGATATTGGGAAAGATCACCTCTCCATCTGCGCCACTTGAATACGCAGGCATAATTCCTTTCGATTCGGGTAAAACGAGATAACAGGTTGCACCCAAAAAACAGGCTTTCGTGCGCACCTCCACGAGTGTTTCTTTGGACCGAAGAAAACGATCGCAATTGATCCAACCCATTTGCGGAATCACGAGTCCACCTTTGCTCTCAACAAGGCTTGGAACAAAAGGACGATAGAGCAGCCGGGTGGGACGGTCATTAACCATGATTTGAACATCGATATAACCCTTTCGGCCCGATCGATCGCCTTTTGACCGAATAAAATCCTCTGCCGCCTTCTGAGCTTCCACCACCAGCGTTCTATCCAGCGATTGAGCGAGATCGGGCAAGAGAAAATCAAGTCTCTCTGAATTCACCAACTCCCAATCGATCAAGCCGTTAAGTGATTTGCCCATGAATGCCTTCATCAAATCATCTTGTATTCTGCCGGTAAAAAAAGCATTGAACGACATTCCGCTAGCGATCCTGACAGGCTCATCATCGCAGGTTCCGGATACAAAGAGTGTTCCGCCTGTAGTGAGCAATCGGCCTTGTGAGGTGGTGGTAAGTCCTCGAGCCAGAAAATCATTCGCGTGGTAGTATTCTTTCAAAACGATGCGCACAGAATCCTTCACCTGTGTCTTATTTGCATAGGCAAAGCATTTCGCAGGAAATTCCAGCACAGTTCCCTGACTTCCCTTAATCATATTGGATTGAGCAGGATGAATAAAAAAGACCTGTTCACTCATGGTATCCAGCAAATAGTTGGTCAATTCAATAGGCGCCATCAGTGTGATTTCCACCCTACGGTTGAGACGATCGCATGCTGCGATTTGCTCTCTGCATTTTGGCTGTGATTCACCAAACGATCGTGCGGCGATATCCGAAAATCCTAGATCTCGGAGGAGCATGGCTACTGCCGTGGTTCGATTTTCCGCCAATTGGTCATTGAAGGTCTCGGTGCTTTTAGTATCCGTGTGCCCGACGAGGAATGCGGATGTCTTGCCCGCGTCCTCTTGTTGACCCAGCCATTGGTGGAATTCCGTTAGATCAGACTCTAATGGCTGCGCTGAATTGGACTCGAAGTGAAGAGTAAAAGTGGATTGTGCTAAGGCTTCTGGAAGAAAAATCCAAAGGCCCAGCATGAGGGAAAGAGCGGTGACTAGTGGCTTATTCATGTTTCGGCGAGTTATTGATGGTATAAATTCAATTTAAAAAGATCAAGAGCCTTTCGGTATCAATTGGCATTCTAGTAGGAAGACTCCAGATCAGCTTGCAATGCACAACAATGTGGGCGGATTTAACCAATTTTCAGAAATCGATGGTGCATTTGTTCGCCTCTGTCATTGCGGCCAGACAATTGATTTTCCCGTATCTTGGCTATAATTATCTATCCGTATTCTTATCCATTCATGAAGCTCTCCATCTCCATTCTACTTGCTGCTGTTGTAGCGGCAGTTCTAATTCCAGTTTCCGGCAGTGCACAACCAGATAGCACCAAGGCTGGAGTAATGAGTCAGGCCTTAGTTCCGGCTCGGGTACTGGCTGCCCGCCATGAGTTCAATGTGAACAACATGCGCGGGGCACTTACGATCTACCGAGAAATCATCTCAACGGATCCAACCAATATTTCCGCTTTGTATGGAATTGCTCAATGTCACTATCATTTGAAGCGATATGATCTCGCTTTAGATTATCTTGAACAATCCATCAAGGCACGTGGAAACATTAGTACTGACGACTTATTCTTTTATGGTCAATGTTATCATCGAACTTCCCTTACAATTCCTGACCTAGATAAGGCCATTAGTTATTACTCCCAATTTCAAGAAAAGGCTTCCAAAAACAGTTTTGAATACGAAGAAGCCGTGCGGTTTATTGCGCAGTGCCAGCTCGCGAAAGAGATGATGGCCAGTCCGGCTCCAGTAACTATTCGCAACATGGGCGAAGAGATCAATACGCGATTTGAAGAGTATGCACCCAGCATCACTTCCGACGGCCGGCTGCTGGTATTCACCTCGCGTCGCAGTGGGTCGATTGACAAAGACGGCGACTACAAATACTACGAAGACATTTATTTTTCGAAGAAAGACGAACAGACCGGAAAGTGGGTAGCTTCAGAAGCCTTAGAGGGGGAAGTCAACACTACTACCCACGACGCGGTCCTTAGCATTGTTCCTGACGGAAGTGGCATTTATGTGTACAAAAACGATGGAAATAATGCCGGAGATATTTTCTTCTCCAAGAGAAACGTAAAAGATGAGGTTTGGTACCCCGCGCAACGCCTCGACCGACCGATCAATACCAGCTATTTCGAAGGCTCGGCGAGCATCACTGAAGATGGAAAAACCTTGTATTTCATCAGTGAGCGGATGGAGGGTTTCGGACTCGGAGATATTTATGTTTCTACCAAAAAAGGCGATACATGGTCCAATCCTAAAAATCTGGGTAAAGATCTCAACACGGATCTCGACGAGAAATTTGTGTTTATCCATCCTAATGGCAAGACATTGTTCTTCGCATCAAATGGTCATCCTGGAATGGGCAGCTACGACATTTTCAAAACGGAGTTGATTAATGGTCATTGGGCGAAACCTGTGAACCTCGGCTACCCAATTAACACGGTGAATGAAGAATCTACTTTCTCGCTGACAAATGATAACTCCACTATGTATATCGCCGCAGAGTACGACGACACGTATGGAGAGCGCGACATTTATGAAATCAATGTGAGCGAATATGGAATGATGTCAGCGGGTTATGAAAAAAGCATTTATGGTCAGTTGTTGGTCACCATCACGGATGCGAAAGGAGCAACAATTAAAGGCGTTGATGTAGTTGTATTCCCCGCAGGAAGTACTACGGATGTAGGAACTACGAAGACCGATCGCAATGGTTATGCGCGGATCAATGTAGAGGGTGGGAAAAAATACAGAGTGGTGGCGCGTCTTGGCGCCGATGAATCCGAAACAGAAATCACTATGGAGCTAAAAGAGTCGGGTGAAACTATTGTTCGCGTCCCGATGATTATCTAAAGGATACCTCTAAATTACTCCATCTGCATAAGCTGAGGCCAAGTGTATCCATTGCTCTGCGCAGGAATAAAAAACCGGTCACTTTCCGGAATAAGTTTGGTGTACCGTCTGTATTGAGTCTGTGCATTGGTGTCGCGCAATTCGACAATTATCACGTTGTCTTTCGCGCTCTGACCATGCAGAATCTCATCCAGATTTCCTTCAAAAAGTAAGGTGAGACCGTTGGGCAGTCTATGATCGATTGTCGATCGTGAAAACAATTCCTTCCCTTCACAGGTGCGCACCGCGAGATACAAATCAAGCGTTTCCATTTCCGGTTTCACGTGATCATTCAGAAAGTACACCCTGAGTTTATCCTTGGTTGTTTCGATGGTAATCAACTTAGGTGCGAATGATTCCTTAAGCATGGTGAAAAACAGTTTGTCTTTACCCAGGTAATCGATGCTACTCCAAGAAAAAGATGGCCACACGTCATTGAGTTGCCAATACAGCGAGCCCATGCAACGTGGAGAAGCACGTCGTTGCGCTTCAATACCGGCACACATTCCTTCTGCCTGAACTACTTGAGTAAGTCGGGCATACCGCTCAATATCCGTTTCGTCAAATGCGGGATACCACGCACGCTGGTAGTCCTTCATCAATTTAAATCCGCGCGGATGCTTTTGATGGGCCGCAATTCCCGGATGCTGCTGTGTGGGCTTATCGCCGTTGCACATCAGTCGAAGCACTTCGGGTGAAGGAAAAGACTGCACACCGAATTCGCTCATAAAGCGGGGAATCTTCTGGAGCAAAATTTCAAACGGCTCTTCGTCGTGCCAAAGTCCCCAATAATGACAATCACCCTCTCGCATACTTCTGCTATCGCCCCGTCCATAAAGCGGAGAGCTCTCCCAGTATCGAACCTTTGTATTCTTTTTGACAATGGGCGCAAGTGTAAGAGAAAACAAATCATCGTATGCTCTTTTTAGCCGAACCCTATCTTTTTCCGACAAATCAAACTGCCAGCCCCATCGCTCCCATCCCTCAGAAGTTTCATTGTTGCCGCACCAAAGGGCAATGCTCGCATGATTGCGCAAACGACGGGTTTGCTGACTTGCCTCCTCAATGACGTTCGTGATGAACACACTATCCGCCGGATACATGCTACAGGCAAACATGAAATCTTGCCAAACCATAATGCCCATTTCATCGCACAAATCGTAGAATATATCCTTTTCATACACCCCACCGCCCCACACGCGAATCATATTAAAATGAGCATCCTTGCATTTGGTAAGAAGTGACCGGTAATCTTCATCAGTAGCTTGAGCAGGGAAATAGGTTATCGGAATCATGTTCGCTCCTTTCGCGAATACCGGTATGCCATTCAACTCAAACTGGAATGATTCTCCGATGCTATCCTTTTTGGTTACCAAATCCAAATTGCGCACTCCCGTGCGAAGCACTTTCTGGTCCAGCACGCGCCCTTCAGATTTCAACCATGCATGAAAGGTGTGCAGAAAGGGATCCCCTTGACCATTGCACCACCACAACCGAGGGTATGGCAGCTTCAAGGGCAACTCCACGAGATTCAATCCCTTCTTCAAAACTAAACTGGTTTGGTAAGACTCCGCGAGATAGGGAATATGGAAGAACAAACTGCATGGGTCATTCTGTTCGACCTGCACTTCGAACACTGCTGTCAACGCAGCCTCCTTTTCAGTCACTTTATCCTGACGGATATAGACATCTTCAAATCGAGCGACGTCCCAAGCCAACCATTCAATCGAGGCTGTAATGCCCGAAGTAATGAGCCTTGGACCCCAGTCCCAGCCGTAGTGATATTGTGGCTTTCGAGTAACCGCTCGCAATCCATCACCGGGAAGCGGGTATGGTAGATTCGACTGAATGATCTCACCTTCCTGAACAGGTGATTTAAACCGAATAGTGATTCGGTTTCCTTTCTTCCGAACAAGTCGTTTCACATCCACTCGCCAGGTTCGAAATGCGTTGTTCGCAGAAAGAATATGTTCCTCGTTTAGAAATATATCCGCATAAGTATCAAGACCATTGAATATCAGAAAAAGTGTATTTCTTCCCTGTGCTTCCTTGGGAAGATCAAATTCCGAAGTTCGGTAGAACCAATCCGTTTCCCCAATCCACTGACAGGTATGTTCGTTCGTGCCAAGCAGTGGATCAGCAATCACACCGTTACGAACAAGATCCGTGTGCACGCAACCGGGGACTTGCGCCGGACGCCATTTCGAACTATCTACCGCACTAAACTCCCAATCACAGGCTAACTCCTTGCGATAGACTTCCTGTCCGGGAGGTGGCGGCAACTGAGCAGCGGCATGGAAATCGGAAACCAACAAGATTCCGACTAAAAGAATTAAACCAATGAAATTGCGCATTTACCGGTTGTCTTTAATGGTGGTAGAAGTACTCTTGAACAGATTCCACTTCAACCATCCTGCAAGATAACCGAATCCATAACTAAAATGAATGGTCGGGAATGTGAGAAACAGATGCAAAAAATACTTTGTTCCTTCCCGGGCAGCAATAGACGCTGAAATAATCAACACTCCGCCGAAATAAGCCAGCACCCATAGAACGGGTATCATGCTAAGACGAGTGTCTGCAAATGGCAGCACGAGAGCAATCATCGCGGAAAGAACAAGAATGGGTGGAGCAAATTGGCGGAGGGTCGCAGGGGCTCCCAGTTTGCGATTCACGAGCGGTTTAAAATACCCATATTGATAAAACATGTGCGATAGCTTTTCACGTGATGGTCGGGCGAAATACCGGATATGCACTGTCGGAATCAACCAAATTTTTCCTCCGTTGCGGATAATCCGTCCGTTGAATTCATCATCCTGATTGCGAATAAGATCCTCATCAAAGTATCCAATCCGATCAAACAAATCTCGTCGGAAACACCCATAGGGAACGGTGTCTACCGGCTTTTCTTCATCAGCTCCTAATCGATAGCCCGCATTGCCAATTCCGACAGGATGAGAAGTGGCAAGAGCAATCGCTTTGGCCTCTGCGGTATCGCTTCCAGGCTCTGTGATCCACACCCCACCCACATTTTCGGCATTCAATGAAAACAATCGTTCGGTTAAAACAGAAATGTAATTCGATGGATAATAAGAATGTGCATCCATGCGAATAATGACTTCTCCCCGTGCCTCCCGTATGCATGCATTCAATCCCTGAGGCACATACTTGTCGGGATTATCTAGCACCTTCATGAACGGATGTCTGGCGCAGTATGCGGTGAGCTTATCCCGCGTCGCATCGGTGCTTTGACCATCTGCGAAAAGAATTTCCATCCGGTGTCGAGGATAATCCTGCTCCAAGAGATTCGCCACCAACGTATCCACATGCGCAGCTTCATTGTAACAAGGTATAATGACAGACACCTTTGGATTCATGACATCGGCATGAGTTGGTGATACAAGTTGAGCAACTTCCTTTCTTCGGAAGTCCAATTGAAAGAATCCTCTACAGCCCGGCGCCCATTTGCCCCGAATCGCTGCAAGCGTATTGGATCGTTCAATAATTCCTCCACCGCATGGCGGAATGAATCGGTATCGGTGGTGTCCACCGCAATTCCACATTCACTCTCTTCCACTATTTTTTTCCAAAGAGGAATTGCATTGGTTACTACAGGAATTCCGGCAGCCATGTATTCAAACATTTTTACTGGAAGCGCTTCCGCGTAATTGGGACTATTTCGCATGCTCACCAACCCTATCGAGCACCGGCCCAGCGCTTCCACTACCTGAGCCCTGCTGAGTGGTCCGAGGTATTCTACATTCTTCCAACCCGGCAATTGCTTCATTTCTTCCAAAAGTTCGGGTGGGCCAAACGGACCGCCTAGTACCAATCGAAATGACGCACCGTCCATCATGGTAATTTTCTCACGAACCCCTCTGGCCTCAGTAATACTTCCCACATAACACGCGAGCAATTCCTTTGGGGCATTCGTCGCCGGCAACGTCAGCTCTTCAAGACTAGGGTAGTTGCATACATCTATTGCAAGAGGATGAAATCGCAGAAACCGATCCCGGATATACGCAGTAGCCGCAACCACCGCCGTGCATTGCTTTACCCATCTATTCTCAAGATACTCAGCGATTGAAGCCGCTAATGACTTTAAAAAAGAGGGGATGTAATGCTTGGAAGCGATTTGACGGGGAAGATCTTCATGACTGTCATAGATCACCACTTTCCCAGCACGACGCAGTCTGCCTGCAAATCGGAGAAGCTCGGGATCATGAAAATGGTAAACATCTGCATCCAATTCGCGGGCGGCGTTAAACACCCTTTTTGCGCCGCTAAACATGCGAGATAAACGTCCTGATCCAATGGGCACGCCGGTAACCTCCACACCATCAGTGGTCTTTGATACTGCATTCGCTGCAACAAGCGAAACACGATAGCCCGAAGCGGCAAGCGAGCGACATTCCTTCACAAAAATTCGTGTATCTCCAGCCGGGTGTACAGAAGTGAAATGACAAACGTGAGGCACAGCATTCATGCGCCGTAAAGAAAGCTATTTCGAGTCACACTCGATGCCATTGACATAGGATTCAATCACACGAAGTGGTTCAGCCTGTGCGCTGCCACTAAAGCCTTCGATGTCTTGATAGTTGATGAGTTGATTATACGCTTCCAGATAGCCTTGCGACAATGGAAAATAACTCCAGTGCCAAGCCTCCTCGCTGTAACCCGTGCGTCCCTTTGATTTGTTGGTATACGTCTGACAAAATCCAAATCGTGCGGCATTTGAAACCAGCCAATCATAGGTCTTTTTGCCGTCACCCGTTCGGAAATATCCGGGTTCCAGACTATTCATATCGAGATCGGTGCCCCAGTGATGGCGGCTTGTCCCGGGCATCGAGCTATAGGTGAGGATATCTTTGGCTTTGTTTAAATCACTCCAGCCAGCATACTTCTCGCGCTTCCACTTTTTCTCCCAAATTCCCTTTTGATATGAGTGATTACGGGTAGCTGAAATAATCACCAGCTTCACATTGGCAGAGTCAGCAGCCAGCTTCATGGCGATAAATGAAGCCAACGTTTCTTTCCGCAGAAAGAGTCCTGAGCGATTTGCATGCGCTTGATCTACTAGAGCAAAATCAGGATGAGAAGCGGGCTCAAATTTTCCGAGCAGTTCGTCCTTTGAAGGTTGCTGTGTAAATCCTAAGCTGGTGAGAAGCACGAAAACCAGCACTGAGGCTGGTTTTCGGATATGAGTCAAAATGAGTTTCATGGGCGATGCATCAATGGATGCCCTTCGCAGCCAAATATCGTTCCGCATCCAGCGCAGCTATGCAGCCTGTTCCGGCCGCGGTGACCGCCTGACGATAAACCTTATCTGCAGCGTCGCCAGAAACGAATACTCCTTCGATATTAGTCTTTGCCGTGCCGGCAACGCCAACAATATAACCCTGCTCATCGGTGGTAATCCATGGCTTGAACACACCTGTATTCGGGGTGTGACCGATAGCTACAAAGAATCCAGTGATATCCAGCACACGTTCTTCTCCGGTAGCAGAGTTCTTCATGCGCGCACCTTCCACGCCTTGATCACCGAGGATTTCGAGCGTTTCTGTATTCCACAGAATTTCAATGTTTTCTGTATTCGTCACGCGATGCTGCATGGCCTTTGAGGCGCGCATCTTATCGCTTCTCACCACCATGTACACCTTCCTACACAACTTGGCGAGATAAGACGCCTCTTCAGCCGCAGTGTCACCCGCGCCAACGATAACCACATCCTGTCCACGATAGAAAAAGCCATCACACACAGCACAAGCACTCACTCCGCCACCTGCTTCGCGCAGACGGGTTTCACTCGGTAGTCCGAGCCATTTGGCAGAAGCACCGGTGGCGATAATAACCGCATCGGCCGAAATCACATGCTTTCCATTGTCAATTTCTACATAGTGAATGGGTCCGGTGAGGTCCACTTTCGTGGCCCATCCGCTGCGCACATCTGTTTCAAACCGAATGGCCTGTTTTTTCAGATCTTCCATCATCTTCGGTCCGTGGACTCCATCAGGATATCCTGGGAAATTATCCACTTCGGTAGTATCCATCAATTGACCACCTGGTTGAATCCCCTCATACATCACAGGCTTTAGATCCGCGCGGGCTGCATAAATCGCAGCAGTATATCCGGCGGGGCCACTGCCGATAATCAGGCATCTAACGTGTTCTTTCGATTCCATTCGATTGAGTTACTTTTTTTTGAGGTGCAAATATACCGTTACCAGCATCGCAGTTTAGCAAATGATGAGCATGACTTGTGGTCCTCGATCAGGCTATGATCCGAGCAACGAAATCTTCATGAATTCATCCCAGAGCACATCTTCCGGAGGAGGCGCCACGATAGAGATCGGAACTCGCTTCACGGGATGCACAAATTCAATCTTTCGGGCATGCAAGTGGATGCTTGCGTTGTCGTTTGTGCGTCGACTGCCGTACTTCACATCCCCTTTTATCGGACAGCCTATGCTTGCGAGAGTAGCACGAATTTGATGATGACGGCCGGTCTTTGGATAAACTTCAATAAACGTGTAATGATCCCCCTGGCCGATCACTTTATAACTCAACTCAGATTCCTTCCGGTTTTCTGCAGGTTCGTTGAACGCAAAGGTCTTGTTCAACTTTTCGTCTTTCCACAAGTAGTTGATCACGTGTCCTTCAGTTGCAGGCGGAACACCTTTAACCACTGCCCAGTAAGTCTTTTGTACCTCTCGGTACTTGAATTGATTCGAAAGTCGATTCAAGGCTTTGGTTGTACGTGAATAGAGCACCACGCCGCTTACGGGCCGATCCAACCTGTGCACGGTGCCGATAAAAGCTAATCCAGGCTTATTGTATGTGTACTTCACATAATCCTTCACCACGTCGCACAGCACAGGATCTCCGGAGATATCACTTTGAATGATGTCCGAATTGCGCTTATTGATTGCGATGATGTGATTGTCTTCATAGAGCACGCGAAGATTCTCGACGTTACTCATTACGATCGGCTCTTTGGGAGCCTGCATCCAATCCTTCTTAAAGGTTGGTTTATCCGATTGACTCATTACTTGTTGCGATTATGCGATTTGAATCGCTGCATTGCAAATGTAAAATTTTATTCCAGAAAGAGACATTATGCTTAGGCTTTAGTTGTCCCACACTCCGTAAATATCAGGGTACTGCAGAGAATCGCCGTTATCGTATTCTTTCAGATCGTATCGAAAATTGACCTTGGTGCCCAGAGGCGAGTTGTAGTAAATTGTCCACGCATCGTCTTCTCGCGTGCCCACACACCCATGAGAATAGGCTTTACCGAGTGTCGCCCGATTGGTGGTTGGGTGAATCATTGCACCATACCGTATTCCATTGATTGAGGGTTCGATCCATGGGATAATAGGCATAGCTGTGTATTGACCGTCATCACGTGTGGTGCCCTCATACCGCTTTCCATCACGCGGATTGATGTAAAGAGGTTCGCGGGCAATGCGCACAATTTCACCTACACCCACAGGCGTTTTCAGATCAGCCTTTCTGTGAATCACCTCGAGATACACCTGTGCATTCTTTCCTACTCGCACAAGGCTGTTTACTAACGTATCTGGTCCTTGAATGAGATGAAGTCTAAATGCGGGGATATTGACGTCGATTACCGTCTTCTTCAATCGGTTTTGAATAGCAACCACGTGCAAGCTATCCGGAATTCCCAAACTATCCCCGGCCTTAATCACCAATAGAGAAGTGGGATCATAGACAAAACGTCCTTTTTCCGTCAAGTTGTAGTAATCGAACGACCGTAACGTATCCAGAATCCAGGAATTGGCGTGAATCAACGCATATTCGTCGATCGCATGCCCGCGGGACAGAGCTGCAATCACGAGCGAATCCAATACCTTGAAATAGCGCTTTGAAGTGACAGGATAATCCATCACGATCCATTCCGCGATGCCCGTGGAATCCGGTAAAACAACCGCTTCTGGCACATTGGCAAGAGTGTCCAATTTCGGAAGGACTTCTTCTGAAGCGATCTTCCCAGAAGGTGATGCGCATGCGGAAAGAGTGATAAGAAGAAATAGAAATAAGCGCATGAGGCAAAAGTAGTCCTTCCTCTTCGGAAAAGTCGGACGGTTGTTTTCCTCGTTGGGGTGTCAATACATTTTCCTCGGCACGACGCAATTGCAATCAAGGATTGACCTTCTTGCAGTCAAATCACCCAACCATGTCCGTTTTCGAAATCACAGGAGGAAATAAACTGAAAGGCACTGTCATCCCGCAAGGTGCAAAAAACGAAGCACTCCAAATTGTGTGTGCCGTGCTACTCACCAGCGAGCGTGTTACAATCAGCAACATTCCTGAGATCGTGGATGTGCTCAAACTGATCGACCTTCTGGGAGATATGGGCGTAAAGGTGGAGAAACTTGGAAAGGGAGAGTTTGCCTTTCAGGCCGATCAGGTTGATCTTGAATTTTTGAAAACCCCCGAATACAAGAAAAAGGCAGCGAGCCTTCGCGGATCAATCATGGTCGTAGGTCCGATGCTTGCTCGCTTCGGCAAAGGGTATATTCCAAAACCAGGTGGTGATAAAATTGGTCGTCGTCGACTGGACACTCACTTCCTTGGATTCCAGAATCTCGGAGCAAAATTCAGCTATGACGCGGGAGATGGTTTCTACAGTGTAGAAGCATCCAACTTAAAAGGTGCATCGATGTTGCTGGATGAAGCTTCGGTAACCGGCACGGCCAACATTGTGATGGCTGCGGCAATGTCAGAAGGCATTACCACTCTATACAACGCCGCGTGTGAGCCCTATCTCCAGCAGTTGTGCAAGATGATCAATCGAATGGGCGGAAAAATTTCGGGCATTGGTTCGAATCTTCTCACCATTGACGGAGTGAGCAAATTGGGCGGTTGCGAGCATCGCTGTTTGCCAGATATGATTGAGATTGGTTCATTCATCGGAATGGCTGCAATGACACAGGGAGACCTGCTCATAAAGAATGTAAGTGTACCCGACCTTGGTATTATTCCAGAAATCTTTCGTCGAATGGGCATCACTATCAATGTGGTCAATGGCGATGATCTGCATATTCCGGAGCACGATCATTATGAAATCGACACCTTCATTGATGGCTCTATTATGACCATCTCTGACGCCCCGTGGCCCGGCTTCACTCCCGACCTCATTTCCATTGCCTTAGTGACCGCTACTCAGGCAAGAGGTTCTGTACTCATTCATCAAAAAATGTTTGAGAGCCGCTTGTTTTTCGTTGACAAACTCATCGATATGGGTGCTCAAATCATCCTCTGTGATCCCCATCGCGCTACTGTAATCGGACTCGACCGGAAGTCAAGCCTCAAAGGAGTAACTATGTCGTCGCCCGACATCCGGGCTGGGGTAGCCTTGCTCATTGCCGCGTTAAGCGCCAAAGGCAAAAGCGTAATTCAAAATATTGAACAAATCGACCGTGGTTATCAGGATATTGAATCACGACTTCAGGCGCTTGGCGCGGATATTCGCCGAATTCAGGCATGACATCTTTTGGCATCTTCTTTGGCTATTGCGGCCGACTCACTTAAATTTGAATCCTGAACTTATCCCATGAACAAATTATTCGCTGGCCTCACGGCCATAATTCTTTCTGCAGCCCTCCTCAGTTTCACTTCGGCTTCGAAGCCCAGCTCAGCACTTCGGGCTGCTGTGCAAAAACCAACTGTTGGCGTAGCCGTTGGTAATGTAGCGCCGGAGCTTTCTCTGCCCACAGCAGATGGAAAAATACTGAAACTCTCCGCATTGCGTGGGAAGATGGTGCTGATCGATTTCTGGGCTTCTTGGTGCGGACCTTGCCGTCGTGAAAATCCCAACGTCGTTGGAGCCTACGACAAATATGCCAAGGCTAAATTCAAAACGGCTAAGGGATTTGAAGTTTTCTCTGTTTCTCTAGACAAACAAGCGGATCCATGGAAGCAAGCTATCCTAAAAGATGGACTTAAATGGAAAAACCACGTGAGTGATCTGAAAGGTTGGGAAAGTGCCGCCGCCGCAACGTACGGCGTGTCGAGCATTCCGATGAGTTTCCTGATTGACGAAAAAGGAGTTATTGTGGCCAAAAATCTTCGCGGACTTCAGCTTCATACCGAACTAGATAAGCATATCAAGAGTTTCTAAAGTCTGCCACATCCAATACTTTTGCCGTCCTGCCATTGGTAGGACGGTTTTTTTTTCAGGAAATGGAGATATATGCTGACAGATTGGCCTCAGTCAGGCGCGTGGCAGGCTAGTTGTTTGTGCCGCGCGCAATTCCGAAAATGAGAAACACATGAATGACGAAAAGCCAATGAATAACGAAGCAACGCCCAAAGAAGTGGACGAGCAAATACACGAAGAATCGCTTCCAGAAGGACACAATCCAGAGGTTGGTGAGCCTGAAAATTCCGCGTCAAACCCAACTGAAACCCTCTCCCCAGAGGAAAAAGCGCAGTGTGAATTGGCAGACTGGAAAGACAAGTACTTTCGTCTGTACGCAGAATTCGACAATTACCGCAAGCGCTCTCAGCGCGAGCGAGTGGAGTTCCTGGCCACTGCAGGAGGTGATGTGATCAAAGATATGCTCGTAGTGCTCGATGATTTTGAGCGCGCAGTGAAAGCCAATGAGTCTTTAGAAGACATCTCCGCGGTGAAAGAAGGATTCAATCTGATTCATCAGAAAATGGTGAAGCGACTTGAAGCACGAGGTCTGAAACCTCTCGAATCCAATGGACAGGTATTCAATGTGGACTTCCATGAAGCAATCACGAATATCCCTTCTCCTAATCCGGACCTCAAAGGCAAGGTGGTAGACACGGTAGAAAAAGGATACACTCTTAACGAGAAAGTGCTTCGATTCGCCAAAGTGATAGTGGGTGCTTGAAGGGGCATGCGCATACCGAAGAAGAACAAATCAAGCTAGAAACAAGTGCGCAGGCATGAGGTCCACTTTGCCTCACGACACTGCCAATCGATCCTCCAGGAAATAGAAGACATGGCAAAACGCGATTTTTACGATATACTGGGCTTGTCCAAAGGAGCACCGGAGGCTGAGATCAAGAAGGCCTACCGGAAGATGGCAATCAAATACCATCCGGATAAGAACCCTGGGGATAAAGCCGCAGAAGAAAATTTCAAAGAAGCTGCCGAGGCCTATGAAGTGTTAAGCGATCCCGAAAAACGTTCGAGGTATGACCAATTTGGCCATGCTGGCATGGGCGGTGCTGGCGGGTTCAGCGGTGGCGGGATGAACATGGATGACATCTTCTCCCAGTTCGGTGATATTTTCGGACAAGCGTTCGGAGGCGCCGGAAGCAATGGTGGCGGACGTCGCGTCAAGGGATCAAATCTTCGCATAAAGGTTAAGCTCAACCTAGAAGAAATTGCCTTCGGAACCACCAAGAAGATTAAGGTCTTCAAAATGGTCAATGCGGATGGAGTGAGTTTCGATACTTGCGGCACCTGCAGAGGCGCTGGACAAGTTCGTCGGGTCACCAACACGATTCTTGGTCAGATGCAGACGAACAGCACGTGCCCTGCATGTCATGGTACAGGAAAAACAGTAAAGAGCAAGCCAAAAGACAGCGATGAGCACGGTCAAAAGCGTCAGGAAGAGGTGGTGGAAATCAACATTCCGGCGGGTGTCGGCGAGGGCATGCAACTCAACGTTGCCGGCAAAGGAAATGCTGGACCGTATGGCGGAGTACCTGGTGATCTTTTAGTGCAAATAGAAGAGGAAGAGCACCCATCCCTCAAGCGAGATGGTGTGAATCTCTATTACGATCTCTACGTGAACTTTGTGGATGCGGCCTTGGGTACAACAGTTGAAATTCCGTTAGTGCGCACCAAAGCCCAAGTGAAACTGGAGCCAGGTACTCAATCTGGGAAAATTCTTCGACTGAAAGGCAAGGGATTGCCTGAAGTAAATGGATACAGTCACGGAGATTTGCTCGTCAATATTAATGTGTGGACTCCTCAGCGACTCAACGAAGAGGAAAAGAAAACGCTTGAAGCGTTGAGGACATCAGTGAACTTCCAACCTCACCCTTCTGGGAAGGACAAAAGTTTCTTCCAGAAAGTGAAAGAAATGTTTCAGTAGCGACTGGCCTAGTCAGGTAAGCGCGAAGGAGAGAATTGCGGCTAGAACGAAAAACAATCCAAGGAGCAAGAAATAGAACAGCGAAAGAATGAGGTACCTCCAGAGTGTAGCCCAGAAACCCGCAGAATAGAAATTTTTAACTGCCAAAAAATGGAGTAACCCTAGCGCAATAAGGGTTGATGCTACCCCACCCTGAAAGCCAAGTTGGATAAAAAGAATAGAAAGCAAAAGTCCCAAAAAAAGCAGAATATGCTCATGCACTGAAAGGACCAAATGAGCCGTAAACCATCTTTTAGGTTTTCTGAAAAACCAGCTTAACATCCATGCATAAAAAGGCATCAGAAGAAACACACCCAAAGAAAACATCTTCATGATCTTGGCTTGAAAGGCCTTAGGACCAAGAACCTCAATACGGGCTGCCTGACGCCAAAAGCCGCGAGTCACGGAATCCCCGTAAACCAAGCCACTCGAAGTGAGCAAGGAATCAACAGCATTCTCTCCCTTTGCGTAAGCCTCACGAATTTCGCGGCGTGTGGCGTAAATCCCATTCAGTCCGACGGTATTTTCGCCTAGCATATTTATCCTCACATCTTCCCAAGGCTGCTTCAAATAATCTTCGCTGAGGGTCGCGTGAACCACATTTTCACTTTGATTTAGAGTAGAAAGCGCAATGAAAAAAACAAAACTCACGAATAAATAAAGGCGAATCGGTGGAATGAACTTCATTCGCTTACCCTCCGCGTATTCCTTGGACATTTGACCGGGCTTGATGAACAGATAGCGTAAGGTGATCCACAACTTTCCATCCACATGGAAAATACCCTCAATGAGCTCTAAAATCCAATGCTTTAAATGGATATCTAGATGCGTGTTCCCTTGACCGCAGGAAGGGCAAAATTCATTGGGACCAGATTTCCAGATGTGCCCACAATTTTTACACGATTCGGAATGTCGACGCAGTTTGCGACCCATAGCTGCAAGTATACTACTCAAATGCGAAAGAGATCAATTTGAGTCATTGCACGGACATACTCAAAACCCGGTTCAAAGGAAATAGCGCAGATAAATGACATAAAAAAGGTCCATTGAATGTCAACGAACCTTTCTCTAAAATCGATGTATTTATTACACCAGCATCGCTACAGGATTCTCCAAATAGCCTTTTAGAGTCTGAAGAAATGCTGCACCTGAAGCGCCATCAACTACGCGATGGTCGCAACTAAGCGTCACTTTCATCAGATTGCCCGGCACTACTGCGCCATCTTTCACCACAGGAGTTTGACGAATTCCTCCGACTGCCAGAATGCAGGCATCAGGTGGATTAATGATTGCCGTGAACTCATCAATTCCGAACATTCCCAGATTTGAAATGGTGAATGTGTTGCCTTCCCAATCGGATGGCTGAAGCTTTTTAGACCTTGCCTTTTCTGCGTAATCCTTTACTTCAGAATTGATTTCAGCCATGCCCTTGGAATCCGCGAAACGCACCACAGGCACGAGTAATCCTTCATCCACAGCTACAGCCACTCCAACGTGAATATGCTGGTTGTAGCGAATGGTATCACCCAACCAAGAGCTATTGATTTTCGGGTGACGGCGAAGCGCCATCGCACTTGCTTTGATCACCATATCATTGAATGAAATTTTAAATTCTCCAGAAGCATTGATCAATTTCCGAGAGGCAATTGCATTATCCATATCAATCTCCATCGTGAGATAGAAATGCGGTGCGGAAAACTTGCTTTCTGCCAAGCGGCGTGCAATAGTCTTGCGCATTTGTGACACCTGTTCATCCCGATGCTGCTCGGTTCCGGCAGGAGCCATTTGAAATGCAACGCCCGCTCCAGACTTCTGCGATGGGGTATAGCTTTCAATGTCCCTGCGTACAATGCGACCACCATCACCGGAACCAGCTACGGCATGGATATCAATTCCTTTCTCTTCCGCGATTTTCTTGGCTAAAGGCGATGCCTTAATGCGGCCATTTGACGCTGATGATGGAGCGGCAATAGCCGCTGGAGCAGCCACAGCAGCGGCTTCAAGCACAGGAGCGGGTTGCTTCACTGCAGGAGCAGGAGCAGGAGCAGGAGCAGGAGCAGCAGCAGCAGCCACTGCCGGAGTGGCAACAGCTTCTCCGCTGAGCAAGGCGGAAATATCTTCCCCTTCTTTTCCTACAATCGCCAATACAGAATCAACTTTCGCTGATTGACCTTTTTCAACACCGATGTGAAGCAGAATTCCGTCTTCATACGACTCGAATTCCATTGTCGCTTTGTCGGTCTCAATTTCAGCGAGCAACTCGCCGTTTTTCACTTTATCTCCTACTTTCTTATGCCAAACTGCTACAGTACCATCTGTCATGGTATCACTGAGCTTGGGCATGCGAATAATATTGGCCATTGAATCCTGCTTTTGGGGGTATCTTTTTTATCCTAAATTGACTAGTCCTTCACGTACGGATAATCCGACTGCATGTATACATCCTTGAAGAGTTCGTCGGCAGTTGGCAACGGAGATTCATCTGCAAAACGAACCGATTCGTCCACCACACTTTTGATTTCTTCCTCTATCTTTTCTACATCTGCTTCAGTAAGCCATTTGTTTTCGAGAAGCATACGCAGGCAGTGTTCGATAGGATCCTGCTGCTGGTATTCCGCCACCTCTTGCTTGGTACGGTATTTTTGGGGATCACTCATCGAGTGACCTTTATATCGGTAGGTGCGTATATCGAGCAGAGTTGGACCTTCACCCGCTCGCCCACGTTCAGCAGCTCGCGCAATTGCCTCGCTCACCGATTCCGGACGCATTCCATCCACACTTTCCGAAGGCATTTCAAATGAGGCCCCAAGGGTTGTCAGATCGGTCACATTTGAGGTGCGCTCGACTGAAGTACCCATGGCGTACTGATTGTTTTCAATAATAAAAATGACTGGCAGTTTCCAAGTCATAGCCATGTTGAACGTTTCGTACAAAGCGCCCTGGCGAGCTGCTCCATCTCCAAAGAAACACACGGTCACATGATCCTCACCACGGTATTTGTCTGCAAAAGCGATACCTGCCCCCATCGGGATTTGGGCACCCACGATGCCATGGCCACCAAAGAGATTGCGCTCCTTGTCAAACATGTGCATCGATCCCCCTTTTCCTTTGGAAAGACCAGTAGACTTTCCATAGAGTTCTGCCATCACACGCTTGGGATCAGAACCCATCGCAAGAGGATGAGCGTGATCGCGATAAGCGGTGATAACCCGGTCAGTCGGACGAATGGCGTGCATCATGCCAGACAGAATTGCCTCCTGACCGATGTACAAGTGACAAAAACCCCCAAATTTCTGCTGGATATAAAGCTGTCCGCATTTCTCCTCAAACTTGCGCATTAAGAGCATTTCACGGTACCATTTCAGGTATGTTTCGCGGGTATATGTCCCAGTAGATTTGGAAGCCATTCCATTAGTCGCCTTAGGTTGATCTTGCTTCTTCTTGTTTGCCGTAGCTGTGGCCATGCGTTTAGGTGTGTGTACCGTGCAAATATAGGGGAGCGGGCGAGGAACAACGGAAACCGAGTTGGACAAAAAGTGTTGGGTGCACACCAAGTCGGGCAAAGGGGCGTTGTCACTCCACCCTTTACTGAAATTTAATGTTCTGTACTGCATGAAAAGGTCTATATTGCCTTTGAAACCAACTGCTATGTCACTCCGAATTTGGCTTACAGTATTCCTCGCTGCACTTTTTCTTGCATCCTGCAAAAAAGAGGAAGAAGTAGTCTTTTCCAATAATACCATTCCCCCTTACGACGAAATTCCGACTCTGCTTGTTGAGAATTATGTAAACCGGCTGTACATCGATTTGATTGGTCGAGAGCCGATCGATCTGGAGATGACTGCTGATGTGGCCACTTTGGAACAATTCAACCTCAGTAAGGCGGCACGCATTACACTGGTTCAGAAGCTCATGTTTTCGGCCAATGATGCTGGTGGAGAGGCCACTTATAAGGAAGCATACTACCGCAAATTGTACGAAGATCAGAAAGCACGCTTCCTAGATGGTGCCGGTGAGGGTGCTCTGAATGAGGACTATTCTTTGTGGAGATCGATCGCATACAACGATAGTCTGAACGGGAATATGTTCGGATACGAGATATTCATGCTCGAGGCCAATAAGTTGCTCGCTCTAATGAACAGCATGGGCGAACTTCGGGAGGGCACTATCACGATTGATGAAATGGCACGGCGGATGATGTTTAATAGTCATTACGATGAGATCAATATGAACTCGTTTAATTTCATCAACGCCTCATTTGATGATTGTTTCTTTCGTTTTCCAACGGAAAGTGAATTAGAGAGCGTGTTCCCTACTATCGAATTCAATGGTCCCGGAGCGCTCTTTGGTCAGGCCATTTCTACAAAATCAGATTATCTGCTGGTGCTCACCAATTCCGGTGAGTTTAGCGAGGGTATGATTCGCTGGTGCTACCGCTCTTTGTTGGCGCGTGATGCCACGAGCTTTGAAGTATCGCAGGCTCTGCCCTTGTTTAACCCCGGATATAACACACCAATCACTCAACAAAATATCCTGATAAGCGATGAATACGCAGGATTCGATTAGCCCCAATCCGCCCAAACCGGAGGACATAGTGATGCAAACAACCTGTGAGCATCGTTCTTCCTCCGCGCAATCGGGTGTCGCTGCGATAGCCTCAGTGGCACTTGCAGCCGTGCTTGCCTCATGCAAAAAAGATCCGGAGGTGATGTATGAAATCAACCCGGTTGAACTTTACAGCAATGCCGCCGAAAAGGATAAGCTCAAATCGAGCGAGCAATTTATTAGCATTCTGTTTACGAATCTATTTCAACAAGCTTTGAGCAGCAACCAAATTTTTGAAATCACACAATGTCTTGAAAGCATCGGAGACAAAGAGTTGGCAAGAGAAGTACTGATCTCCAATTTCTTCAACGCTTCGGGTGTGATTATGCCAACCGAAGAGCAGATGGATGCGAATATGGATGGCTTCCTCGATGATACGTATACGCGTTTCTTCGTTCGCTTGCCTTCGGAAGCAGAGCGCACTTGGATGCGTAATTTCATCCAGAACAATCCATTCATGACTCCTGAACTAGTGTATTTCTCTTTCGCATTGTCCAACGAATACCTTTATTACTGACATGAAAAGAAGGGAATTCATAAAATCCACGGCACTTACTGCGGCAGGGTCAATAGCTGTTCCATACCTGTTGCCCAGTGGACGCCTATTTGCGCAAACTGGCTCACGTTCGGCAGCACACGTGATATTGGTAATGTTTGCAGGGGGAGTTCGCCATCAGGAAGCTGTAGGTATGCGGTACCTCGATGATTCGCAAATTGGCGAACCCTATCCAGGCAATATCATGTACAACATGCTGACTGGCCAGGCTCCTACCCAAAAAATTGTATATGGAACGGGAGCGGGTGGAATCAATCCTATCCCTGCGATACTCAATCAAAGTCTTCAGTCTCAGGGAACCTTATTCGCAGAAATGCAGGCGTTTTCTGCGGGACACTTTGGTGGAGTGAATTCCATTCTGCAAGGTGCCCAAATCAATTCCCAAGGCCTGAAACAAAGGCCGGTGAGCCCAACGATTTTCGAATACCTCCGTCGACACGGAGGTTATTCTGCTACTGATATGTGGTTTGTCGGAAATGGTATTGGGGGTTCGGTGCCTCTTCTCAATTATAGCGAGCATCCCGATTATGGCATTCAATACGGTGCAAACTTCTTTGCGCCTACCGTCACCTTTCATCCCACCTGCCAGACCTACCTAGCCAATGCGAAGATTTATCATCCGGAAAACGAGCTCTCCCCGATGTACCGGATGAAGGCATTTCTCGATAATAATTTCCTTCAAAATGGCGAGCTGCTTCAATCACTCGGCAACACAGAGGAAGAAAAGCAAGAGATCAAGTTGTTCATGGAACTGATGTATGAGAAAACCAATAACGGAACAATTGCTCTTCCTCCCGTTGCAGACAATGGCGATCTATACACTATAGGATACGCCTGTGAAGTCATGAAACACTTCAAACCCGCTTTGACATGCGTGAATCTGAGCAACGTAGATGCCTGTCATAGCAGTTTTACCTCCTATGCCAAGGCTTTACACCGCGCGGATCATGCTGTAGGTCATCTATGGGATTACATCCAAACTCAGATTCCTGAAATGTCCGGCGATACGGTCATAATTGCGATTCCGGAATGCGGTCGAAACGATGCTCCCAATGCAATTCTTGACGAAAACAATTGGCTCTCATACGACCACAGTGACGCAAACTCACTGCGCATTTTCTCACTCATCGCGGGCTCCGGAATCCCATCTGGGCTTGTCATTGGGGGCGAAGGAAATCAGATCGGACAAGTATCAGACGCCATGCTGACGATTGCAGATATTCTCGGTGTAAAATCCGAAACTCAATCAGCCGGAATGCTGGCTGGAGGAACTCTTTCATTTCTCGATCAGATATGAAATCTGGCTCATACATAGTATTCTATTGGTGCTGCGCTTATGTATCTGCCGGATTGTTTTTCACCTCCTGCAAAAAAGAATCACCCGCTAATCCATATGACGCAATTGTCCGTCCTGTGGATAACGATAACCCAACCGCAGACAATCTTCCGGTGGGAAGTTTTGCATGGCTTCATGGAAAAATATTTCGCCCGACATGCGCCAATAGTGGCTGTCACGACGGCACCTTCGAACCCGAGTTTAGGACTATTGCAGGCTCGTATAATTCGCTGGTCAATCATCCGGTGATCGCCAATAATCCGGACAATACCTTTCAATATCGTGTAGTGCCGGGTAACTCGGCTGCCTCGTTTTTGCACACCCGTCTGACAACCTTCGTCCCCAATACATCAGGCGTGATGCCATTAAGCCTAGATCCAAACTCCGACTTCCCAGACAATCAGGCAATGTACATCGAAAAAATAACCGAATGGATTAACAGCGGAGCGCCTGATATGTATGGCAATCCAGCGCCACCTGCCAATGTCAATGCTCCACCAGTGGTGTATGGCATTGCCGTTTTTCCATCAGGAAATACCACCAATCCATACCCACGAGAAGAAGGAAGTCCTTACGGTATCGGGCCGATTCTGGTTCCTCCCACAACGGTTGACGTTTGGATTCTACCTTACGACGACAATGCATTGTTCAATCAGTTCAATTCAATCAATCTAAAAGCATCTCCTAATCTCACCGGTTTCACCACCGTAAACGCTAGTCCATTTGTGCTTTCCGCCCCTATTGATGCGTTAATGATTGACGATAACCCCGGTCAATTCTATTACAAAGCAACCCTTAACCTGAGCGCCGGACAAAGCGGTCAACTGTGGTTTTTACGATCATATCTGGATGACGGAGTTCAGCAAAATGCAACTGAAATACCGAATGATGCTTCGGCCTACTTCTGGTACCTCTTGTTCAGTTTGAAAATTGTGTAACAAATGACAGCCCGAATAGTCCCAACCAAAACCAGTGCAATGAGACTCTTTATTCCATGCATCAGCATATTCGCGCTTTCATTCTTTTCTTCCTGTAAAAAAGAAGATGAAAAACCCATTGCGCCTATTATTGAGTTCAAGAGCATTTCGCAAAATGAAGTGGCACAATTCAACAATGAAATCTCCATCACATTCAGCTACGAAGATCATCAAGGCGACCTCGGACAAACCGATCCTGACATCTATTCAGTGCGCATAAAAGATGACCGCTTGCTGAACTATGATTGGTATCACATTTCGCCAATGACTCCCGAATTGCAGGAAATGCACATTAAAGGAAACTACGTGCTTCAGCTTACTCCACTCTTTCTCTTGGGTAGCGGCGGAACAGAGACTACTCGGTTCACGATTCAACTTCGTGATCGTGCAGGCAATTGGAGCAATCAGATTGTGAGTCCAGTCGTGACCATAACCAACTAGAAATTTGTCACACATCGCATGACAGCCTCAATTGCCAGAATCCGCTTTTTTATTCATCTGGCGATGTGTTATGCTGTAATGATGGCCGCTAGTCTATCCGCCCAGAACCTTCCTGAGTTCAATATGTCGGATACGACCATTACCATTTGCATAGGCATCTTGTACGACAGCGGTGGAGAGGACGGACTCTACAACAACAATGAAAATATTACGACAGTCATTGAAACGGGAGGGATAATTACTTTAACCTTTCAAGGGGTTTTCAATGTAGAGAATAACCTCGATGTTCTCACTATTTACGATGGCCCAAACACGGCTTCACCACTACTCGGCATATTCACCGGGACAAATCTTCCGCCATCTCTAACGGCCAATAGCGGAGCTGTGACACTTGTGTTCACCTCTGACAATAGTGCGATCTACGCAGGGTTCGAGATGATGTGGGAAAGCGATAACCCACCTCCAGTCCCACCGGCACTCAGCGTAAACGCCGCTCCGCTCTGCAACTCGAATAACGTCCTCGTTGCATTATCTACCCCGGTGAGGTGCGAATGGTTGACCACTGCGATATGGACCATCACTACCGACGGACAAGACGTTGCGATTGGCTCGGTCAATCCCAATTGTGTGAATGGTGAAACGAATGGCGTCACTCTCTCTCTGGCCAATCCATTTACGTTCAATTGCAATTATGACATTGAACTAATCATTCAGATTCCTGATGACTGCGGACTGATTTACATCTTTACTCTCACCACTTCATTTCTTCAAGACAATTGTGGCATTAGCGCAAATCTCGTTTCATCTGACAATTCCATTTGCCCTGGAAGCTGCGCTAATCTTTCCGCCCAGGTTCAGGGTTGTCTTGGATATTCATTTGAATGGACCAACAATCTCCCGGCTACGGCAGGCCCGCATTCCGTGTGTCCGGATTCGACCACCACTTATTCGGTAACGATCACCGAAAACCAAACCGGCAATACTACAGTGCTAGCTTATACGCTGCTGGTGCTCGACGTGGGTATTAACACAGCCGATCAGACACTTTGCCAATCTGAGCCACTGCTCCTGTTGGATGCGGATGTTCCAGGGCTATGGAGCGGACCGGGAATAATGGATGAAGAACTGGGTTGGTTCGAACCGGATTCCGCCAATGCTGGACTCAACATCATCTACTTCGAAACGGCTTTGTGTCTCGATAGTATTCAACTCACGATCATTCCCATTTCGACAAACGATATCACGGCTGCTTGTCCGGGTTCGTCCCCTTTTCAATTAACTAGCACTCCCGCTGGTGGAATCTGGGATGGACCTTTTACTACTCCCGGTGGAATCTTCGATCCTTCCACAGAAGGGTCCTATATCATCACATACACCACTGCTCAGTGCAGTGATACGCTGCTCGTCAATGTGGCAATTATTGAAGGCGTTGCCACCCTTGACACAATTTGTCAATCCGTCCCCTTCGACACAATTGTCTTTTCGCCTTTGGGGGGGTATTGGTCCGGTTTCGGAATCGTAGATTCTTTGCTTGGGATTTATGAGCCTAGTGAAATGCCTCCCGGATGGGTCAATCTGCTTTATACCATCAATGGCTGCAATCAAGAGTTTGAAGTCTTTATCAAAGAAATAGACATAGGTCCGGGATTTACTTCTACTTGTCCGGTCCAAGCGCCAATGGTATTTTATGACACCGCCCCTATTCCTGAGGGCGGCTATTGGTCCGGTACTGGAATAATCAACCCGGTAAGCGGTTTGTTTGATCCAGGGTTGATTCCGAATGATAGCTACACGAGTATCATTTATTACGCACCGAATGGTTGTTCGGACACCACCTATATCTACAACAGACAAACGATCATTGAACTCGATCAACTGGAGCTTTGTGATTCCGATCCTGCCTATGAATTGATTCGTGAAAACATCGGACATTCTCCGCACTATGGCGGCGAATGGACAGGTCCCGGATTGAGTAATCCTGATTGGGATTATTGGTTGTTTGACCCTGCTGAAGCTGGTGTTGGAATTCACACGCTGGTGTATCTTAAAAACGAGTGCTCTGATAGCCTAATCGTAACGGTTTACCCTTCCGAACTCACCACCACGCAACAGGCATTTTGTTCTACTGAAGAGCCTGTGATTATTGAGTCCGGATTACCCTCTGGAGGATTATGGTATGGCAGCGGAATTACCGATTCTGCCATTGGATTGTTTGATCCAGGGCAAGCTTCTGAAGGATCATACTATGTTCATTGGGTCACTCAAGCAGGATGCCGCGACTCTGTTCTGGTAGAAATTGAAGCCGCACAGATTGCCTCCATTAGCGGCCTCGCAGAGGTGTATTGTTTTTCATCCACTCCTATCTCAGTAAACATCACTCCTGTAAATGCGATTACCACAGGCCCTGTGTTAGATGGTTCATTCATCTCGTCAGAAGCTGGAGAAGGTGTATTTGTGATTACGGCTAGCTGGACTGGCAATCAATGCAGCAGTTTTGCTTCGGATACAGTGACCGTTCTACCTCCAATCATCACCACAATTGACGTGACCGACCCAGTGATTTGTGGTGGTTCAGCCGCAGTCATTACGGTATCCGCACAAGGCGGCAATCCTGATTTTCTGTTCAGCTACGCGTGGAGCGACAACTCATTTCCAATCAATACAAACACGGTCTCTCCCGAAAGTAGCGAGATGATTTATGTAACCACCTCAGACGGGTGCTCGAATCCTGCCATCGATTCGGTATTCATTCAAGTTCTCCCGCCCATCGAGTTTGTGGTTTCTACCAGTGAATTGCAATGCTATGGCGATGAAGGATTCGCAGCGGTCGAAATCATTTCTTCAGGCACTTTTGAAACCATCTGGGGTGATACGATTGCATCCTCCATTATTGCTCCAGCAGGCACCTCACAGGTGCTTCAGATTAATGACCTCGAGCAAGGATGCACAAGGGATACACTCGTGCTGATACCCAATTTCCCACCAGTCACGGCTGCTTTTTCATTCAATCCAAACAGTGATTGCATTCCCAATGCAGATGCAGAGAATGTATCTATCATTGATCTAAGTCAGAACGCAATCACCGGCACGTGGGATTTTGGAAATGGCGAAACCGCACCTTATGATCCAGGGACAACACCACAACCCAACTACCCTGGATCTGGAGAGTATATCATTTCGCTAGTTGTTTACAATATTGGAAATTGTGAATCATCCACTTCCTCTCCCCTGTGTGTGCTTCCTGCAACACCCATTTTTATTCCAGATATCTTTTCGCCAAATGGAGATGATGCCAATGATGTTCTCTACGTGAGAAGTCAAGGGATTGTAAGTATGGTTTTCGTAGTCTACAACAGATGGGGGGAAAAGGTTTTTGAAAGCGACCAGATTGCTCATGGCTGGGATGGACAACATCGCGGAAAGCCCTCCCCTTCCGGTAATTATTTCTATTATCTCCAAGCCTCGCTCAACGACGGATCCACCGAGGAAATGAGCGGGGAAATTTCATTGATTCGATGAAATTCAGAATAATCACATATCTCCTTTTCGTGATTGCTTTTAACCGCGTGAGTGCGCAAGACATGCACTTCACTCAATTCAACTTGCTTCCGCAGTTGTACAATCCCGGTCGCATCGGACTCTTTGATGCCAATCTTAGGGCATCTGCTCATTACCGCAAGCAGTGGGCTTCCGCAGGGAAAGGCTATGGCACTCAGGGAGCGCAGGTTGAAGGTGCATTGGTCGGTTCGGGGCCGAGCGGAGATCGTCTGGGAGTTGGATTGATCGTGCTGAGTGACCAAGCAGGTAAGGCTCAGCTTAAGTCTCTTCTGATAAAAACAGGACTTGCCTACCACATCGAAATGTCGGGAAAGGATCGCATGAGTCTGGGTATGCAATTGGGTTATATCCAGCGCAGCATAGGTATCGATGGCCTGGCATGGGATGCTCAGTATAACGGCACGGAATACGACCCTTCGCTTCCTTCTCAAGAAAATCCATATGCCAACACAGTAGATAGGGGTATAGATCTTGGCGCGGGAATGAATTGGTCGCACAAATCGCGTGAAAGCGAATGGTATGCAGGATACGGATTTCGACATCTCGGACAAAACCAAACCGCGCTGATCAATGGTGCCGATAGACTTCCCATTCGACAAACAGTCCAGGCTGGTGCAATGACACGCTTGCCGTTCGTCTGGCTTTATACAGATATGTTGCTGCAACGACAAAAAGGTGCCATGGAAATTGCTGCTTCGCTGCGAGCTGAATACAGATTTGGGTCTGATTCGCGATACACGGACATCTACAAATCATCAGCTATTCAAACGGGCGTATATTATCGCTATGCCGATGCGATTAGCCCGATGATCGGTTTTGAGTGGAAACGTGTAATGGCCATCTCAATGTCCTATGATATTCCCCTTTCCAAAGTGCGTCGCATCGTCGGGTTGAGCGGCGGTCCAGAAATCACCTTGGTATACAATGGAGATTATGGCCCAAAACGCAAAGTCGCAAAGTAGGTATTTTAAAAAAAACCCGGACGAAACTCATCCGGGCTTCACTATTGGGTGGCTTATGGGGGTCGAACCCATGACCCTCAGAACCACAAACTGATGCTCTAACCAACTGAGCTAAAGCCACCATATACTAAAACAGGGGCGCAAAGAAACAACGATTTTACAGGGCATGCAACAGGAATCTTCAATTATCTGACATTTTTCTATGCTGATGTAGATTGCAGCCAATAATTTGAAGCTTTGTCAGAGCCTCTGCATATCCTTTTCACAAGTTCGTGGTTTCCCAGTCGCGTGCATCCAACATTGGGAAATTTTGTACTCCGGCACGCAGAGTCCGTCAGCACGGTTCATAAAGTCCATGTCTTGTATATCACCCAAGACAAGTCTTTGAGTCAGCCAATGGAAATTGTTGACGAGCACCGTGATGACCTTCGAATTACCATTGTGTACTTCCGAAAAGGAAAGTCAGGCGTCTGGAATCGATGGAAAGCACTGCGAGCAGGAATCAGCCATATACAGTCGCGCGGGGAGTGGAATTTTGACCTGCTGCATCATAACGTGATGTGGAACGAAGGCTGGCAAGCTGTGGTGATTCGAAAACGATTTCGACTGCCTGTAGTAATGACAGAACACTGGACAGGTTATCTCCGCGATCAGCGAGGTAAAATCCCAAAGAGAATCGTTTTGTTTTCCCAATGGGTCGCGAGGTATGTTTCGGTCTTTGCCCCCGTGACTGATCATCTCGGGAAAAACATGAAGCAATATGGCATTAAAGGACGCTATCAGACCGTCCCCAATGTGGTGGACACCGGATTGTTTTCTGCGGGGTCTAAATCCTCAGAGACTATTCACTTTCTTCACGTTTCAAGTCTGAACGACGCTCATAAAAACATCAGCGGAATACTACGTGCATGGAAGGTCGCGGTGCAATCCTCTTCGGTTCCTATTCACCTCAACCTCGGCGGCGATGGCCCTTGGGAGAAATACAGAGATTTGGCTATTGAACTTGGTCTTTCAGCCGAAACAATATCATTTTTTGGAGAAAAAACGTGGGAGGAAATTGCAGATATGATGCATGTGAGCCATGTTCTTCTCCTGTTCAGTAACTATGAGAATCTGCCGTGCGTCATTGTGGAATCTCTCGCTTCGGGAATGCGCATCTTATCCTCAAGTGTAGGCGGAATAAGCGAACATATCGACACATTTAAAGGTGAACTAGTGGATGCCGGCGATGAAGCAGCCCTTAGCGCAGCCATTCTTCGCGAAGCTGATCAGGCCTCCCAAGTTGATCGGGCCAGCCTTGTCAATTATGCAGACGTGCATTTTGGCAAACCCGCGATTGCCCGCTCATTTGATCACATTTACCAAAGTCTGCTCAAAAACCAACGCCCGCAATAATGCGAAAAGCGGCCGGAACTATATTAACCCGAGTCATAATTATGATGAGCGCACTTTGTGTAGTGCTACTCAACACGCATTACCTCGGAGTATCCGGACAAGGATCTGCAAGTTTAATTGCACTTGGCATTATGCTCGTACAGGCCCTCAGCAACTTCATTGGAGGAGGAGCTTTGGTCTTTTTGATACCGCGCATGCAGGAAGGACAGGCATTCTGGCCCGGACTTGCATGGGCTGTATTGAGTTCGGTCGCATTCTATTTTATTTTTCAAATTCTGCATGTCGTCCCACAAGAATTCGTCCTACACGCGTGTATTCTCGGATTTCTGCAGTCCTGGTATGTGATGCTCCAACAAGTCACTCTAGGCAAGGAGCGAATGCGTGAATTCAATGTGATCGTGAGCATTCAGGCGGCATTGGTCGCGGTGGTCCTTCTCATCTCCTTTGAAGCCTTTTCATGGATTGCCACCGAAGCCTATGTGCTAGCCCTCTATGTGTCATTTGCTGCTACTGTACTGATCTATTCTTTCACCAATTGGCAATGGATGCGACAAGCTGAACTCACCCTCTGGCTGAGCACCTGGAAATCGCTGTTTAGATTAGGAAAGTACGCGCAGGGTGGAAATATTCTGCATCTCCTAAATCAACGACTGAACTTTGTTTTTTTGGAAAACCTATGGATCAGCGGAAGATCCGCTACCGGTGTTTTTTCTATCGCACTTTACATTGCTGAAGCGATCTGGACGGTGAGTAAAAGCCTTTCAATCATTCAATATTCGAGAATTGCCAATTCCAGCAGCGATTTGGAACACAGCGCTCTTACGCGGAAATACTTGGGACTTTCAATGCTTACTGTGAGTATTTGTAGTGCCCTATTGGTCTTCATTCCCGATTCGGTCTACCTCTACTTCTTCAGCTCAGAGGCGGTGGATCTGAAGACGGCGATGTGGTTTCTCATCCCAGGGATTCTGGCGAATGGAGCGTCGATTATTTATGCGCATTACTTCTCCGGACGTGGGCTGCACCGAGAAAACATGTTCGCGTCGGGCCTCGGCCTTGCAATTTCTGTGGGAGTCGCTCTTTGGTTCATCCCTTTGCTCGGGGTGCGGGGAGCAGCGATCAGCACATCCACAGCGCTCATCGTTCAATGTGGGTGGTTTGTGTACCGCTATCATGTCAATCCTCCTTCAGCTACTTCAACACCAGCAGGTCGCTGATACCCGGCGGGCGATCAGTTATGAAGCCCTCGGCCAGTAAAAATCCGGCAGGGCGACCGATATCCATGGCGCGGGATTTCAGAAAACCATAAAACTCACGGCCAGAGATTGGTGTTTCAGGCTCCTCACTTTTGGGATTAAAAAACTGAGAGGCATAGCATTTAAGCACTTCAATTTTTCGCTCCCAATATTCACTCACGTCCACCACAAAGTCAGGCTTAAGATAGAAGTCTTGAATCATATGATATACCGCGGCGGGTCGCCACGCTTCTTGGCCCGTTTCAATTTTCGAAAGACCGGAATAGAAGCACGCATCCCTGACCAGTTTTGCAGCACGACCATGATCAGGATGACGATCGCTGATGGAATTAGTGATAACCACCCGAGGACGATAGCGCCGAATAGCCTCAATGATCCGTCGTATGGATTCCTGATCTTGGACAAAAAAACCGTCTTGTAGCCCGAGGTTCTCCCGGGCGGAAAGGCCCAACTTCGTTGAGGCTAATGCCGCTTCGGATGCCCGAGTTTCGGCCGTTCCCCGGGTACCCAGTTCACCTTTAGTGAGATCCACCACCCCAGTTGTGTAACCCATTTGATGATGACGCAGCAGAGTACCCCCTGCTCCAATCTCCGCATCATCGGGATGGGCAACAATGGCCAATAAATCAATTGAAGTCATTTAGAAAGGAGTTGGTTGTTGAATCCAATCAATGATGGCGGGATCTGTTGGATCGGTGCCGTGCGGATAGACCCCAGCGAGTTCGCCATTTTCATTAATCGCATATTTTTGAAAATTCCATTTAATCGAACTATCCGCAACACCATTCAACTCCTTCTGCGAGAGCCATTGGTAAAGCGGATGAGCGTCTTTGCCCTTTACATTGCATTTCTGCATGAGGGGAAATGTGATGTGGTAATTCTTCGAGCAGAAGTTTTGAATTTCCTGACCGGAACCTGGCTCTTGTCCGCCGAACTGATTGCACGGAAAAGCAACAATGGCAAGCCTATCCGAAAAATGTTCCTGCAATTCCTGCAATTGGGCGTATTGAGGGGTGTGGCCACATTCGCTAGCCGTGTTCACTATCAGCACCTTCTTCCCTCGGAGTTGATTAAGGTCGAAAGGTTTTTTATTCGACAACAGTACCTTGAAATCATAAAATGCACTCATTCCAGCAAATGTAAAGGTAGCTTCTCATTAAACTGACTGTTGGTAACCTCAGGAATTCAACCCGCCAGAATAGCCTTATCGATGGAATTGCCTAATTCGCCGATGGTTTTATGAGGTGATGTGCAACTTTAACGTATCGTTCACAACATTTGGAATGCAAGGTGACGTATACCCGAAAGCCCCGATTACTTTTGCGGCCAACTATGAATTTAAACCTGCGACGCATCCTTCTCGGATTGATCCTTCTCGGATCAGTTGGAAGTTTGTCTGCGCAGGTTTCTCATACTTCAAGTGACACCACCCTTTATTCTCAGGAGTTAGATGAATTTGAAGTTGGTGGTCCTGATGAAGACGAAGAAAGTGTGGACCCTTTGTTTTCCGAACGTTCTAGGGATCTCGAACTTTGGACCGTAAATGACTCAATTGCCCGTATTCCTGGTTACGATACCTATTGCCACTGGGACACGCGCACTCTTTTCGCCAAAAAGGAAAAGCTCGAGGATCTGAAAGAAACTGTGTGCTTCAAATTGCGTCATGAAGAATGTGATTTCGTGTTTCCTGCTGCCGGTCACATGACATCGCCTTTCGGCCCCCGTTGGGGTCGCATGCACTCCGGGCTTGATCTCGATCTGGAAACTGGCGATCAGGTTTTTGCCGCCTTTGAAGGCATGGTGCGAATTTCTCAATATCATTCATCTTACGGAAATGTAGTAGTTCTTCGTCACGCCAATGGTCTCGAAACGCTTTATGCTCACCTTTCCGCGCGTGATGTTGCACCTGGCGATTATGTGCAGGCTGGTGATGTCATTGGCTTGGGGGGAAACACTGGACGGTCATACGGATCACACCTCCACTTTGAAGTTCGTTATCTCGGAGCTGCGATTGACCCAACAGTGGTCGTAGATCATCAGAAAAAGGACTTGAAGGCAAATGATTTCATTCTCACCCCGGAATTGATTGCGTCTCAAACCAAAATTGCTTCCACGGCAGCCGTAACTTCAACCAAGAAGTATCACACGGTAAGGTCAGGGGAAACGCTGAGTGCAATTGCGCGCAAGCGTGGAACTTCGGTGAACGCACTTTGCAAGCTGAATAAGATCAAGGCCTCCCGCACGATTCGTCCGGGTCAGAAACTTCGGTATCGGTAAGTCGGCTTTTAGCGCTTCGATCAATCGGTCTTTTCACCTTCTGTTCTCCCCATTGTATTAAAGAGGAAAAAAGCCTTTTCCACTTCTCACCCACAATTCTCTCAAAATCAGATTTCTGCGCTCTAATATCCAGTTGATTGCCTAATAATCAACACCTCCGAAGACCATAGCACTTCGAAATGAACTACCTTTTCATTCTTAATCACGATTTCCTTCTGATTTTCGAACTTGAAACTGAACAACATTCAGGTGTTATCGGTTCTTCATCATTCTGCAAATGAGTTCACACGTCGTCATAATCGGAAGCGGATTCTCAGGTCTCGCCGCTGCCTGCGCCCTGGCCCTAGAAGGCCATAAGGTGGAGATATTTGAAAAAAATGCAGACATCGGCGGAAGGTGTCGGGCGTTTCGGCACAATGGATTCGTGTTCGATATGGGTCCGAGTTGGTATTGGATGCCAGATGTGTTTGAACAGTTCTTTGAGCGCTTCGGAAAAAAGGTTTCTGACTACTACGATCTCATGCGATTGGATCCTTCCTATCGCGTATTCTTCGAAAAAAAAAAAGTAGACATTCCCGCTAATAAAATCGCGCTCAAAGCAGTGTTAGATGAAATCGAACCTGGCGCAGGAGCTCAATTAGAGCGGTTCTTATCCGAGGCCAAAGTAAAGTATGACACTGGAATGGGACAGTTCGTTTGGAAACCGTCACTCTCGGTGATGGAGTTCGCAGATTGGAAATTGCTAAAAGAGAGTTTTCGTTTGCAACTCTTCTCCAACATGTCCGATCATTTAAAAAAATACTTCAAACATCCAGAGATCATACAACTACTCGAGTTTCCCGTTTTGTTCTTAGGGGCCAAACCACAAAAAACTCCTGCTCTTTACAGTCTGATGAATTATGCCGATATCGAACTCGGCACGTGGTACCCTCGCGGTGGAATGTATAAAATCGCTGAAGGCATGGCTCGACTAGCCACCGAACTCGGTGTGACGATTCACACAAACTCCCCCGTGGAGCGCATTGAACTTAGCAATGATAAAGCCACGGGAATTGTCGTAAACGGCCAACTGATTGAAGCGGAAGTGATTGTTGGTGCCGCAGACTATCACCACATCGAGTCAAAACTCTTGCCCCAAGAAGCCCGCAGCTATTCTGCCGACTATTGGGAATCGCGTGTTATGTCGCCTTCTTCACTGCTTTTTTACCTCGGGGTAGATAAAAAGTTGGATGGTCTTCTTCACCACAACTTATTCTTCGACGAGTCATTTTCTCAGCATGCCTCAGACATTTACGATAGAGCAAAGTGGCCCGATAAACCCCTATTCTATGTGTGCTGCAATTCCAAATCAGATAAAGATGCTGCCCCTGCCGGACAAGAAAATGTATTCATTCTAATTCCTGTAGCTCCCGGCATGACAAGCTCGGAGGAGGATCGTCAGAAATACCTCGAGATGGTTCTTGATCGCATTGAAAAACACACAGGAGAGAACCTTCGAGGACACATTGTGTATCAGCGCTCGTTCGCACACGAGCAATTTGAATCCGAATACAATTCCTTCAAGGGAAATGCTTATGGTCTTGCGAACACTTTACTTCAAACAGCATTTCTGAAACCAAGGATGCGCAGTAAAAAAATACGGAACTTATTCTTCGCCGGTCAACTCACGGTGCCTGGTCCGGGAGTTCCTCCGAGCCTGATCAGCGGTCAAATCGCAGCAGCAGAAGTGAATAAATACAGTCTCGCACATTCTCCAATTCCTGCCTGAACGCATGAACCAGAAATCCCTCTTCGATCAAGTTTCCTATGACTGCAGCCGCCTGACTACTCAGGCCTACAGCACGAGTTTCAGCATGGGTATTCGCACCCTCGGAAAGCGTTTCCGCAACCCCATATATGCCATTTATGGCTTTGTGCGTTTCGCTGATGAAATTGTGGATACCTTCCATAATTACCCTAAAGAATTGCTCATGGCACGGTTCCGCGAGGATACCGAACGAGCCATTGAGTACCGCATCTCACTCAATCCCATTTTGAATTCATTTCAAGAAGTCTATCATCATTACAAACTTGATTGGGATGTGGTAGACACCTTCCTGCGCAGCATGGAAATGGACCTAATGGAAAAAGAGTACGATCAGCAGGGATTTGAATCGTACATTTTAGGGAGCGCCGAAGTTGTTGGATTAATGTGTCTTCGGGTTTTCACTGAAGGGGATTATGCCTATTATGAGCAATTGAAACCATACGCGATGCGCCTTGGCTCTGCGTTTCAAAAGATCAACTTCCTGCGTGATTTGAAGGCTGACTTTAACGATCTGGGACGGACTTATTTCCCGAACATCGACATGTCTGAATTTTCTGAAGCCGATAAAAAGTTTATCGAAGATGAAATAGACGCAGACTTCAGAGAAGCGCATAAAGGCATTCTACTTCTTCCGAAAGACGCTCGCTTTGGAGTTTATGTAGCCTACACTTATTACACGCGCCTCTTTCAGAAAATTCGATCGCTCTCCAGCCGCCGCATTATGGAAGAGCGAATACGAATTCCCAATCAAAAAAAGGTGGCCCTGATTCTTAAGAGCTATGTTCAGCATAATTTGAATATGCTTTGATGATGAGAATTCTGTCTCTCCTTATTTTTCATGCTCTTATTTCCACCATTGCATATTCTCAACTTGAGAATGTGCGTCAGCTCTATTTCTCTGCTTCAGACAATGCCGGTATTGAAACGTTTTTTCAAAGCACCCGAAAATTGAATGAATCGGATGCTATTCAGCTCGCATACAAAGGGGTGGCCTCAGCAATGTATGCTGAAGTAGCAAGTAAAGTGAAAGATAAACTCGATTGGTTCAATCTTGGAAAAGAACAATTAGAAAGAGCATTGGTGATGTCTTCAGGGAACGCGGAAATTGTCTTTCTGAGATTCTCGATGCAGTGTGAAGTTCCCGGATTTTTGGGATACAATACTGATATTTCGGATGATGCAAATTTCATCATTGGCTCGCTGCGAGCAAAGAAGATTGACCCCGCTGCCGACTACTGGAAAAAAGCAATTAGCTTCATGCAAAATAGCGGTGAACTAAACAAACTACATGAGGCTGCATTATCAAAATACAGAACAGAAATAAACTGATGCCTGAAGAATTTGTCATATTAGTAGATGAGCTGGACATTCCCTCAGGAAAGATGGAAAAAATGGAAGCACATCGCAAAGGGCTTCTTCATCGAGCATTCTCGGTCTGTATTATAAATGAATCAGGGGACATCCTTCTTCAGCGCAGAGCGCTTTCAAAATATCACAGCGCCGGATTGTGGACCAATACGTGCTGTTCACACCCGCGTCCGGGTGAGGAACTCCTCCATGCCGCCACGCGCAGGTTGCGAGAAGAAATGGGATTTCAGTGTGAACTCCGTCCCGCATTTTCATTTATTTACCGCGCTGAACTTGACCACAATCTCATTGAGCATGAATTGGATCACGTGTTTGTAGGTACATGGAATGCATCCCCTGTGCCCAACCCTGAAGAAGTCGCTGAATGGAAATATCTTTCGCCTGAAGAGTTGAACACTGAGATCAGTCTTCATCCAGAACAGTTCACCGCTTGGTTCCGCATTCTTCTCCCGCGTTTGTTAAATCGCTCAGACTTTTCCAACAATACATAATTTTGTCCTCATGACACTGCCACTCGGAATACTGATAACACTCGGCACCTTCGGTTTAATGGAAGGCATCACATGGTGTACACACCGCTTCGTGATGCACGGATTGATGTGGTATTTTCACGAAGACCATCACAATCCACGAGGCAGTGTGTTCGAGAAAAACGATGCGTTCTTTCTCATTTTCGCCATACCAAGTTGGTTGTTGATCATGTTCGGAGCAATGGCAGGAGGAGATTTCCGGATGTTCGTCGGTTTTGGAATTATGTTGTATGGATTAGCATACTTTCTTGTTCACGACGTGCTCATCCATCAGCGGTTCGACTGGTTCAGTCGCACGGATAATGTGTATTTCCGCGGCATCCGAAAGGCACATAAAATACACCATAAGCATCTTGGAAAAGAAGATGGAGAGTGCTTTGGAATGCTTTACGTGCCTATGCACTATTTCCGCGAAGCGGCGAAATACAAGAAAAACAAGCAAGCTATCCGGGCTTGATCCCGCCGATGGATTTACATTACCTGTACCTCGCTGTCAATCTGGGATGCCTAGCATTTCCTCTTCTCTTGAGCTTTGAAAAAAGAATTCGTTTCTTCAACAACTGGAAAGCGCTGCTTACAGGAACGCTTTTGATGATGGTGCTGTTCATTCCATGGGACTCCTTCTTTACACATCACGGAATTTGGGGTTTTAATGAGAACTACATTCTGGGTATTTATGCCCTTGGTCTTCCTCTAGAGGAATGGCTGTTTTTCATCTGTATCCCTTATGCGTGCTTGTTCACCTACGAGTGTGTGCGGTATTTCAAACCAGTACCCCCTTCCCATCGCTTCACATTGATCACAGGATCTGGTTTGGCAGGATTTAGCCTTACACTGGCCATAGTCTTTCACTCGCATTGGTATACTGCACTGGCGTGTGTCCTTTGCGCCATATTGCTCGCATTGCACCTGTGGTATTGGAGAAGCAACTGGCTTGGCTGGATATTCATCACGTGGTTCATTCTCATGCTTCCATTCTATGTCTCCAACGGAATACTCACGGGTATTTCGTTCTGGGAGTATCCCATCCTCAACATTTCTCCGGAAAAAATTGCGGATCAAATCGTTTGGTACAACAATGACCACAATCTTGGACTGCGCATCTGGACTGTTCCTGCAGATGATTTTTTCTACGGTCTCCTAATGTTTCTGTTGAGTGCTACTGGGTATGAGGCTGTGCTCAAACGTTCAAAAGCCTGATAAGACTACCAGGCAATTTGTGCCACTACTGGAAAATGGTCCGATAAATCTTCGCGCAGCGTGGTGTATTCATGAGCCCTCATGCCTTCGCTATGCAAGATATAATCAATTCGTAACGGAGGAAAAGCAGGATGATTAAATGTGTTGCCGAGCCCATTCCCGGCATCCAAAAAGGAATCTCGAAGAACATCTGAAAACCGCTCGTAGGTGTATGAATGGGGCGGATCATTGAAATCACCGCATAAAATCACCTTGTGTGGACAAGATGTAATATGCTGCACCACCTTCTCCACCTGATCTTCCCGACGAACAAACGCTCGCCTCAATTTGCGCATAATCCGAAATGCACCTTGCTTGATGTCTTCCTTCTTCTGATTCTCTTGTACAAAGGCATAGTCATCTTTGCCGAATCGAATAGACTGCAGATGCGCATTATACACTCTTACGGTATCCGATCCAATTTTCAAATCTGCATAAATGCAATAGTTGTTGGCATCACCTTGAAAAGGAATATCTCCTCGACCTACGATGGGATAACGTGAAAAAATAATGACTCCGAAATACTGATTGTGTCGCGGCGAATGAGTGTACCGCTGATGATAGTACGTTGTCGGTAAAAAGGTGATGAGCGTATCGCGTGTTGGAAACAAGCCGCGCTCATCTGAATGGTAGAATTCCTGAAAGCACAACACATCGGCCTGCTCCGCGTTGAGCACATCAAACATGGCATTCCTTGTCTTGACGTTATTCTCCCAGTTGTACAGCCCAAAGAGATGTACATTCCAAGTAAGCACCTTTAATTCCTTTTCGCCTTCTTTAAGCGTCTTAGTAAAATTTATTTGAACCACATCCGTAAGATGGGCCAAGCCCAACAAAAGGGTAAGACCCGACCACCACATCAGTCGTTTCTTCTTGAAAAACCAATAGAGAAGAAACACGAAATGGAGGAGAACTATCACAGGATATCCCAGTCCCAGAAGAACGAGATAGCCAATATCCTTTGGAGAAATATAATTGCAGAGGTAGCAGATGAGCGTCGCCGCAATTAGTCCAAAATTGAAAAGAAGCACCAGCCCATTGGAGCGCGATTTTCGGACTAGGCGAACTTCAGGGGTATTCATCAAACGCTAAATTAGACGGATCGAAAAGCTAATGGACAGGGTTTCAGATTACTTCTGTGCATATTTAAAGAGAAAGTCCTTCTCCTCCTTGGTAAGACCATCGTATCCCGCACGACCTATTTTATCCAAAATTTCATCCACCCTTTTTTGACGGAGTTTCTTTTCCGCGTTAAACTCTTCGTCAGTCTTCACTCGTGGATTGCGATGAACCACTCGTCTCGAGCGATTCCATGCAAATAGCCCTTTGATTCGTTCCAGAAAACGCGCGAATCCTTTAGTCATGTCCTTACCCTGAATCAATCGTGAAGCATAAAAATAACCAAAAATGGCTCCACCTAAATGTCCGATATGGCCGCCTGTATTATCGCCTTTGCGGATACTTACCAAATCCAGTAAGATTAGAATAATACCTAGCCAAATCAGTTGAATATCGAAGACACCGAACAATTTGACCGCCATTTTCGGCCGATAGGTGACCACCGCGATAACCACGCCCATCACCGCCGCAGACGCACCCAGAATGTAAGAATCATGCCCTCCACCAAGCGCGGGGAATAGCGAATAAAGAATGAAGTAGAGTAAAAATCCGGAGAACCCTGAAAGAAAATAGACCGGCACTAAACTCGCAGGCTTAATCATTCTTCGAAACAAATCACCGCACACATAGAGTGCAATCATGTTGAGAAGAAAATGACCAAACTCCACATGGGCGAACATATGCGTAACAACGGCCCAAGGTCTTCGAATCAATACCGATGGATTATCAGCACCGGCCAGCATCATGTCCTGACCCAGGGGAGGCTCTGATCCCAAGAAATAATAGATGAGCAAATAGAGCTGAATAAGAACGAATAATGCTCCGTTTATCCAAAGCAATCGCATGAGTGAATCACTTTGCTTCCAACCCTGACCAATCCTCCCAAAGACTCCCATTTTCAGTATTCTTTCCGGTCTTTTAGTTGCCAAAACTTGAGAATGAGATAGCCAAAGAGCATACCTCCAAGGTGCGCATAGTGTGCAATCTGATCTCCCTCAAAACCACGGAGAGCAAGCATCAACTCGATTGCACCATACACCATAACGAACCATTTTGCCTTGATGGGTATGGGCGGAAAGAGAAGCATCAATCGGGTATCAGGAAATAACATTCCAAAAGCAAGCAGCAAACCAAACACGGCTCCCGATGCACCTACAACTGGGATATTGATAGCCAGATTCAATGATCCCAAGGCATTGTCCGAATAGTTCTTTCCAGAAAGCAAAAGTTCATAGCCATTCTCAATCACCTCTTGAATTTGACTATTTTCAAGAGCCGACATCAAACTGCGAATCTCTAGATGGTTGACAAACTCATGAAGGAAAAACGCTCCGAAACCACACAAAAGGTAATAGGTTAAAAATCGCTTGGAGCCCCAATGACGCTCGAGTAAACTTCCAAAGAGGAAGAGCGCATACATATTGAAAAAAATATGAGTGAAGCCTCCATGCATAAACATGTGCGTTACAATCTGCCATGGTCTGAAATTGACACTCTGGTAATAAAATCCGGAAAGGATTGGTTCCAATGCCGGCATCGCCTGACATGCGAGAAAGACCATCACATTGATCAGGAGAAGATTCTTTACTACCGGTGTTATCTGATTAAACATAGATTAAACGAATTGACGCTCAAGAAACGTGTTTTGTATAGTAAGAATTGTCGATCTGCTTTTCTCGGTGGAAGCCGGATCATCAAAAACCAACAATCGTTGCACAAGATCCTTCATTTCAGGTTGCGTAAGAAGTTGCCCATACCGTATTGAACTGCTGCGAGCAAGCGACCAAGCCATCTTCTCGAATGAGGCCTGCTCGGGCGAATCCGTATCCGCCATCACCAACTGTATAAACTGTTGGATCAATGGCTGTGTACCCGAAACTGGAATTTCTGGAGGAATACCCAAAATATTCACTTCGCGGTCGCTGACAAACTGGAGATCAAAACCAAGCGCGGCCATTTCATGCATTCTGTCTTTGAGTAGACTGGCTTCGGCTGCTTGCAGCTCCATTTGTTCAGGAAAAAGAAGCTGCTGCGACATTCCCTCTCCCCGCTCCATTTGCCTGAGGTATTGCTCAAACAAGACCCTCTCATGTGCTCTCTGCTGATCAATCACTACAATACCCTGTGACGAAGTAGAGAGAATATATCTTCGGTTCAATTGAAGCAAAGCACCTTCTTCGGAAAGTTCAATCAATTTTATTTGTCCAATGTCTGGTGCCGTCGAAACCCTATCGAGGTCACTTTGAATGCCCATCAAATCCTGCCATCCGTCCGCTGACTTCTTCTCGCGTTGATCGAACCAACTTTTCAAGGCCTGATTGCCATCTGTCTCGCGTCTTTCAAACGGATTGAAATCCGGATTGATGCGAACCTCCGGTTGGCGCACATATACTCCCGAATGCAAAGGGCTAATTTGTATGGCTGTTTCCTGATCAAAATCCAGCGTGGGCGCAATGTTGTGTCGCCCAAGTGCACGTTTGACTGCCGCATGAAGTATGGCATATACAGCCCTTTCATCCTGAAACTTCACCTCTGTTTTTGTTGGATGAATATTGATATCAATCTGAGCAGGATCGATTTCGATATAGATCAAGTACAAGGGGAAATGACCGGAAGGTATCAACCCTTCAAACGCATTCATTACCGCATGATGCAGATAACTGTTGCGAATGAAGCGATTATTCAAAAAGAAAAACTGGTCCCCGCGTGTCTTCTTCGACATATCCGGCTTACCCACATATCCGCTCACTTTCACTATATCAGTAAACTCCTCTACAGGCACCAATTTCTCATTATACCGTGCGCCGAAAACATGCACTATCCGCTGCCGGAGCGTTGTTCGCGACAAACTGAATACTTCCGATCCATTGTGGGTAAGTGCAAACTCGACGTCTGAATGAGTCAGTGCAACACGTTGAAATTCATCGATGATATGCCTGAATTCAATGGCATCTCCCTTCAGAAAATAACGACGAGCGGGAACATTAAAAAATAAATTCTTTATACTGAAATTCGTTCCTTCTGGGCAGCTATCAACTTCCTGCAAGAGGACACGCGATCCTTCTATTTCGATGCGAGTGCCCAATGTGGCGCCCCGAATCTTCGTACGCATTTCAACCTGTGCAACCGCTGCGATACTGGCTAAAGCCTCGCCACGGAACCCTTTCGTAACGATATGAAACAAATCTTCAGACTTCCGAATCTTAGAAGTGGCGTGCCGCTCGAAACTCATTCTCGCGTCAGTGTCAGACATTCCGCTGCCATTGTCTAAAACCTGAATAAGGGTTTTTCCAGCATCCTTAATCACTACGCGCACTGTTGTAGCTCCTGCATCGATGGCGTTTTCCATGAGTTCTTTGACCGCCGAGGCAGGACGCTGTACCACCTCCCCTGCGGCGATCTGGTTAGCTACATTATCCGGTAAAAGTTGTATGATATCCGCCATCACGTATTCGTCTGCCTGAAAAAAGGTTGATCTTTGAAAATAAGGGACCTCAAAAGTAGGGTAATGCGAATCACCTCGATTCGCTCATCAACTGACGCAGGGCTGCTGCAGGTTCAGTTGTCTCCGACAGGACCTGACACACCTTTCGCAGGACCCCTTCCACAACGGCATCCGGACAGGATGCACCGCTAGTCAGCACAACTCTGGCACGTGAAAATCCGGTAATCCAGTCTGACGTTTCCACAACTTCCTTTGAGCTGTAGATAAAGTGCCTGATTGCATCAAGACCAAGAATATCCCCTTCATCACGGATGTAATAAACAGGCATCTTCCGGCCAAGAATCGTCACAAGTTGTGCCGTATTTGAGCTGTTAAAGCCCCCCACAACTAGCGCCAGATCAGCCTCCAATTGAAGTGCAGCCTCAGTAGCGTCCTGATTGTCGTTGGTTGCATAACACAGCGTATCGCGCGTATCTGCAAAATGTCCCTGACCCAAATGCGAAGTGATCACTTCTCGGATAAAATCAGAAATCTCCTGAGTTTCGGAAGCCAACATAGTCGTTTGATTCACAACACCCACTTTAACGAGGTCTCGAACTGGGTCAAAGCCTTTAGAGATTTTCCCCCTAAAGAGTCTGTGGAATTCTTCGTGACTCATTTCTCCCCGAATAGCCCGCGCCAATAATTCGGCTTCGGCTCTGTCCCGAATAATGACAGAAGGCGCATTTTGAAAACTATGCGAAAAGGTGGCCCGTGTTTCTTCATGCAGGTATTTGCCATGAATGATCACTGTAAATCCCTTGTGGCCGATCTCAGATGAACGTTTCCAAACCTTCTCTACAAATGGGCATGTAGTGTTGTAAGTCGCCAACTCAACACCTCTTTCGCGCAACATATTTTCAATCTCCACGGTAGTCCCGAATGCGGGTGTGATCACTACGTCCTCCGGTTGTATTTCCTCCCAAGGAATAAACTGGTGGCCTTCGGTATCCATGATAAACCGAATCCCCTTTTCTTCCAGATCCTCGTTCACCGCAGGATTATGGATCATCTGACTGAGTAAAAAAATCCGTTTACCCGGATTCTCGGTGATAGCCTTGTATGAAATTTCAATGGCATTCTCTACGCCATAGCAAAAGCCCATGTGCCGAGGAATAATAAACTGAACACGCTCCAGATTCAGCACAGTCGGTGTAAGATCCTTCTTCCTCGGATCTAACACACGTCGCCACTCCTTCAACTTTCCAATGAGTTCAGAGCGGTAGCGGGAAGGGACATCAAACTGTTTCATTATTCTTAAAACCCAGGTTAGTTGGGATGGTTCATCAAGACTTTCGGTCAGAAAGGTTAGATTTCACATACTCATTCAATTCACCCCTTCGGTGAGCCCGGAAGAGTGGCTTGAGCATCTTTTCAGACCGGAGCGCTTCGCTTTGCAATGCCAAATAGGCCAGGTTTTCAAGACCCTTCGCATGTAACTTAATAAGGTCGCACTCTTTGGGATGGTTGAGCTGATACAATGTCATACCATGAACTACTGGGAAAAGCAATTCTTCATCAAGTTCAAGGAACGGCAATGACCGCGTATCCACATTCACGGTAACCTCCGACGTTCCCGCAAGCCAAATCAATACACATGCATTGGCCTCACTGCGTTGAAGAATCTGAACATTCAGCGGGGTGTTGCACAGCCATCTGAGTACTTTCTCGATCGAGTCCTTACTGGCAGAATATCCCGCCGGCGTATTCCAACTTTTGCCAGAAGGCAAGGGGGGGCACGGAGCGCCTTGGGCATCGCATTGAGTGCCCATTGCGATGGCGAATACGACTAGCAGGATTGCGTGTAATCTCATTGACAGTTAATTATACGACTCCTTGAAAGTAACCCCAAACGTTTCCAGTTCATCCAGAACCGGATTATAGATGGTGGGAATTACTGGAAGATGAATGCCACTTAAGTTCCAGTTGCCACGAAGAATATGCTTGGCAGCGATTGCAATCGGTATTCCGACGGTGCGTGACATCGCCGTGTAAACAGGGCCTTCACCTATCGTAGTGAGCCAAGAAGTCATCGTTCTTGGTTGTCCATTTTGCACAAAACCGAAGTAGTGCCACATTACCAAAAGGTCTTTGTCAAGTTCACCTAACTTCCATTTTTCCTCAATTCTTTTCTGCAGGGCCAGTGCCGGTGATCCTTGTTCAATCCCCAACGGCTGCTCTTCAAAAATACCGAGCCAGACAAGCTTCTGCAGAGTTTCCGAACTCCACCCGAAGCGTTTTGTAAGATTTGCTTCTAATGTCGGGCCCTTCGACCCTGTAGAAAATGCCGCGGTAAGGTCTCTCCAAGTGAGTTTTCTGGGCATTTCTATAAAAAAGCTATCGTCGGTAAGACCGATCTGAATCAACGCATTCCAAGCAGGGCAAAAGCCCGCTTTGCGCAATGTTCCGCGCAATAGCGTGCTGATGTCATTCAATCCGTAAACGCCCGCATATTGGAGAGAATCCCGGTTGGCATATCCTTCAAACGTACCAAATTCTGGCACATCAATGCGGGCTATCCGTTCGAAGAGCTGGGAATACGGAATAAACTTCAATTCACCAGATTGCTTGAATCGGGCAGTTCCACCACTTCCAGCGAGAACCACGTTGCGCGGATTCCAGGTAATTTTATAATGCCATGGATTATCGTCGCTCTCGGGAGCCACGAGTCCACCGGTATACGATTCAAAATGGTCAATTACACCGCCCTCTGATCGGATTCGATCGATGATGCGCATGGCCGACATGTGATCGATTCCGGGGTCTACTCCCATTTCATTTAGCATCAGAACACCCCTTTCTCCGGCTTCCTTATTAAGTGGCCACATTTCTTCAGCCACATAACTCGGAGTAATAACGGGTTTGCCAAATTCGATGCAATCTTTTGCGACTTCCACATGGAGATTTGCGGGAAGCATGGAAATCACCAAATCAGATTGGCTGATTTCAGCTCTTCTCAAATCTTTATCCGAAGCATCAAGGGTGAAGGCGGATGCCGATGACGACCCACCAATCTTAAGTTCTGCCGACTTCAGGTCGACGTCACCCACACGAAGCGACCAATTTTCAGCGGAAGCGTGCTCGATCAGGTAACGGATCAGGTGTGAACTACTGCGGCCCGCGCCTATCAAAAATATTCGTTTCATAGCAGAATTAAGGCACAAGGCGTCTATCACGAATGAAATGCCCTGCTTTTTTTGTGGTTTCAAAGGTAATGGAAAGCCCACTGGGAGTGGGTATTGACACTTTCTTAACAAACTGGTTAAAAATTTTGGCACAGCATTCGCCTAGCCGCGGCATACAGAAGTAATTTTAACCACTAAAACAATTTGAGATGAACCAATTATTTACCCTCATCGCCGTTCTTTTAACCTCTGCATCTGCCTTTTCCCAAACAGCCAGTGCGGTGGTCTTTTCAGAAAACGGAGACAAATTCACCCTTCTTTTGAACGGTGAAAAAAAGAACGACTCGCCTTCCGTCAATGTAAAAGTCTCTGGATTAACCGCTGAATTTTACCAGGCTCGCGTCGATTTCGAAGACGCCAAACTTTCTGACTTCTCGACCAACAACTTCGCAGTTCAGCGAGATATTGAAGTCACCTACATCATAAAGGTAAATAAGAAAGGTGAATACGTATTGCGCTATGCTTCTGAGGCCCCTCTTTCTGTTGCTACAGCCGCTTCTGCTCCTGCAGAAAATACAGACGTGAAACGCTACGCGGTAGTGGATGATGAGGAAACCACAACGATCAAAGCAACCTCTACAACTACGAGCACTCCTGGGAACGTTTCGATGAATACCAATGTGACCGGAACAGGTGTAAATCAGTCCGTGGTAGTAACAGAAACTACTACTACAACTGCAAAGCCTACAAATGGCGAAAATGTCGGCATCAACATGAATGTGGGCGGTATAAACATGGGAATGAATGTGAATATGACTGGAATGGACGTGGATAGCGAAGAAAATTCATCCACTACCGTAACAACCACAACTACTACCAAAACCAGCTCCACGGCACAGCCCGCCCCTGTCGTAGTGAATCAACCAAGAGAAGAAATTGTAGTTCAAAAAGGGTGTGCCGTTGCGATGGACAAGTCATCATTCGACCGGGCTAAGCAATCCGTTTCTGACAAAGGATTTGATGAAACCCGCCTGACCACGGCCAAGCAAATTTCAAAGAGCAATTGTATGAACACAGCTCAGATTGTGGACATCATGAGCGTATTCGGTTTTGAAGAAACAAAATTGGAATTCGCGAAATATGCATACGATTACTGTGTGGATCAAAACACCTACTATACGGTTGGAGATGCGTTCAGCTTTTCCGACAGTGTGGAAGAGTTGAGTCGCTACATAGACTCGAAATAAAGATACCAGCCCTGTATGCTGCGGGTGTCCGATGAGGCACCCGCAGTGGTATAGCCCCGATTCAATGGATATCAATACGCCCAACATTGGCGGTACAAACTGAACCTGTTATGAGAACTCTTTACATCGCACTCGTCATTTCCTCCCTGCTCTTGCAGGGGTGCGCTGGCAGTAAGCACTTCACTAAACTAGGTGCAAAGCAGGAGGCCGCCGGTTTGCTCACCGAAGCCTCAAATAGCTACTTCGTGGCTCTTCAAAAAAAGCGGAACAATGTGGATGCCCAGATCGGTATGAAGAAAACTGGTCAACTTGTTCTGAATTCCATGTTGAATGATTTTGCCCGCTCCAAAAACTTTGGTTCGAATAAAGACGCCGTTTACGCCTTTCATTCTGCCCGCGACTACCGCGATCGAGTGCGTGGCGTTGGAGTTGAATTGCAACTGGCCGACTTCTATCTCGACGACTATTCACACGCGAAGAATGCTTATTTACTAGAGCTGTATGATTCGGGAACCAGCTTACTCGAAGAGCAGAAGTTTGCTGAAGCGGAAACCAAGTTTACAGAGATTCGGAAATTAGAGCCCAACTACAAAGACGCAGCAGAATTGGGCGATGTGGCATATCTAGAACCACTTTACTCCGAGGCGATTTCTGATATGGAAGCGAAACACTATCGGGCGGCTTATGACGATTTGGAAAAGGTGATTGCCCGCAAAGCAACGTATCGTGAAGCTCGCGCGTTGCGTACTGAATGTTTAGAAAAAGGAAGATATACCATCGCCTTAATGCCATTCACCAATGCTACCAATCAAGCTGGGCTGGATGCAAAAGTTTCCGCATACACTTTGGACGCCTTGATTTCGATCAAAGATCCTTTTCTCAGAGTGGTCGATCGCGAGCACATGCAAACCGTACTGGCAGAGCAGCAATTACAATTGAGTGGCGTGATTGACGAAGCTACCGCCGTGAGAGTGGGAGAACTAGCCGGTGCGCAAGCCATCCTCACTGGCACTGTGCTCAGTTATACGAGTCAAAATGGTTCTTTGAGATCCATGCAGCGGGATGCCTACGAATCGTACCAGGTAAAACGCACCAATCCGGAAGACGGAAAGATCTATTACGACACGAAGTATAAGCCTGTGAAATATACCGAGTACTTTAACTCTGCATCGGCAAGCGTGAGTTTTCAATACAAGATGATCTCCTTGCAAACTGGTGAGTTGATTAAGGTAGATATCATCGAAAAAACGGCCAATGATGAAGTCGTTTATGCCCGCTACGATGGAGGTTCTGCTGACCTCTATCCAGCCAATCAAACTGGGGTGAGTTTAAACCGCAACGACCGTCAGGCATTGGTATCGCTTCTCAATGGCAGGCAGCAACTTCGCAATAATACGGAGATATCCAACGAACTGTTTAATAGCGTATCCAGTCAAGTATCCAGCGCGATCAGCGCTGAAATGTTCAACCTCGTCCAATAAACCTGCATATGAAAGCCTTCATCTTTTTTTTCAATAGAACCAGAGGGCTCCTGTTCATCGTGCTGGCTTTTGCTACAGTTGCCGGTTGCGGCGACAAGAACATTGTCCAAACCCCCGAACAACCTCAACCGGAATGGATCGGACAACGCCCACGAAATGCCTCTTACTACATCGGAGTTGGTTCGTCCAGCAAGCTGGCTCAACCTTTAGACTATCCATCGGTTGCGAAGAAAAATGCACTCAATGATCTCGCCTCAGAAATCAAAGTTCGCGTTCAAGGCGAAACCTTTCTGAACAGTTTAGAAGTCAACAAAAACTTCAGTGAAGAATTTATTTCGACCATTTCGACCACTACTGATGAATCAATAGAGAACTACGAAATAGCTGGACAATGGGAGAACAAGCAAGAGTACTGGGTCTATTACCGACTGAGTAAATCCGAGTACCAGCGACTGAAGTCAGAACAAAAGAACCTCGCACTTAGCACCTCCAATGATTACTACGTTAAGGGGCTCGAAGCGGAACAGCGCGCGAATATTCCTGCGGCAGTTGATCTTTATCTTAGAGGGCTCTTTGCGCTAAAGGAATACTGGAATGAGCCCAATGAATTTCTGGTAGAAGGCAAGAAGACTTACCTCGATAATGATATCTACGCTGCCCTTCGCAGGGTGATTACCGGATTGACACTAGTACCCGCCGCCGAAAAAATAATTCTTTCCTCAGAAAACAACTACGCTACGCAGTTTCCGGTGCAAGTGATGTATGAAGGTCAACCGGCTCGCGGAATTTCGCTGAGCTATACCTATCAGCGCGATAGATATATGAAACCACGGGTATTGCTAAGTGACCAAGGGGGGCGGACTACAGCAGATGTCAGCCACGTGAGCACAACTGTAAAGGCGAATTGGCTTGATATCGTTATCGATATTGAATCACTGCTTCCTCAAGATTTGGATAAATCAATCGAGTTAGGATTGGTTAAAACCATGAAAACCGAAAGTCGTCGCATCCCGATAGAGCTCATTTTACCCTCCTTCTTTATCCAAAGTGAAGAACGTGTATACGGAACCACAGGCAGCACGGCAATTTTAGCAAGCTCCTTTCAATCCGAACTAGTCAAGCGCGGTATGCGTATCTCAGGAAAGCCCACAGAGACAGATTATCAGGTTAACATTGCCTCAAATACCAGCGAAGGCGCAACCTCTCAGGGATTCACAGTAGCTTTTCTTGAAATGACTGTAGTGGTCACCCACCTAACTTCAGGCGAAACAGTCTACAAAGAGTCTCTTTCGAGCATTAAAGGACTGCAATTGAATAAAGAGGCTGCCAGTGCCGACGCCTATAAGAAAGGCCGGGAAAAGATCGAAGCTGAAATCATTAAATCTATACTGGAAGCCATTTTGTAGATTTGGCACGATTCTCGAAAAGGAGTTTGAAACATTACAACTAAAAAAACCCATCACAATGAACACTCGTCGACTCTCCCTCATTCTTTTGGTTGCGCTAGTTTCCGTATTCGGAGCTGGTTGCAAGAAGAAAAAGAAAACTGTTGAAACCCCCAAGCCGAAAGGCGAAGTGCTGATCACTGAGTACTGCTCAGGCGAAAACTACATGAGCACCAAGGATGCATTCCGCTCTACCGCAACAGGCGAAAGCATGGACCGTGAGACTGCAAAGAAGAAAGCCCGCTCCAATGCTCAGTCTGAATTGGCAAAAACGATCAGTACGACGATGAAAGTAGTTGGCGACAACTATGTGAACTCAACTGAGTTTAATAACAAAGAAGAAGTAACTGAGACATTCCAGGAAATGGCCCGCACTGTTGTTGATCAGGAAATCCGCGGAGCGATCGAAATCTGCGAGAAGCTGACTCAGCGTGAAGACGGAACTTTCGTAGGCTACGTGGCACTCGAACTCAGCGGACAAAAGATCGCAGATGCCTACAAGTCTGGTCTGTCACAAAACGAAAAGTTGAAGGCTGATTACAACTATGAAAAGTTCAAAGAAACCTTTGATAAGGAAATGGAGAAAATGTCTGAAGGCAAATAATATCCAGACACACTAAAAAAATAAAACCCTCCACGTTGTGGAGGGTTTTTTATTTCCTGATAATGAGAGTACTCTTTTCAAATTCCGTTTGACCTGCGTGATTTCAATTCAACATCAATGGCATCGAGAAAACCTTCTGTTGTAAGGTAATGCTCTTCCATCGTTTTGTTGCCATGAATGCACACTGCCAAGTCCTTCGTCATTTTTCCTGCTTGCACCAAGTCCACACAAACCGATTCCAGTGTTTTTGCAAAGTGGATCAGATCACTGTTGCCGTCCAACTCTCCGCGAAACGCCAGACCTTGTGTCCACGCAAAAATAGAGGCAATCGGATTCGTACTAGTCTTTTTCCCCTGCTGGTGCATGCGGAAGTGCCGAGTCACTGTGCCATGAGCGGCTTCTGCTTCCATTGTTTTCCCGTCAGGCGTGATCAATGCAGATGTCATCAGACCAAGTGATCCAAATCCTTGAGCGACGATATCGCTTTGCACATCACCATCATAGTTCTTGCACGCCCAAACGAATCCGCCGTCACTCTTTAACGAATAGGCGACCATGTCATCAATCAAGCGGTGTTCGTAGGTAATTCCAATAGCGCTCATTTTTAACTTGAACTCATTCTGATACACCTCTTCGAATATGTCTTTGAAGCGACCGTCGTAGGCTTTGAGAATGGTGTTCTTGGTAGACAAGTACAAATTCCACTTGCGTGAAATAGCTTGATTGAAGCAACTCCGAGCAAAGCCATAGATTGATTCATCCGTGTTGTACATGCTGAGTGCTACTCCGTCGCCTTGAAAATTATAGACTTCCCACGTTTTCGGTTCGCTTCCATCTTCCGGAGTGAAGGTCATCGTCAGCTTGCCCTTACCTTTTGTGACTGTATCCGTAGCTCGGTACTGATCCCCAAAGGCATGACGGCCAATATTGATTGGCTTAGTCCACCCTGGCACGAGACGCGGAACATTATTGCACACAATTGGCTCACGGAAAACTGTACCACCGATAATATTCCGGATAGTTCCATTGGGCGACTTCCACATTTTCTTCAAGCCGAATTCTTTGACGCGAGCTTCATCGGGTGTAATGGTAGCGCATTTCACGGCAACATTGTATTTGAGTGTAGCCTCAGCAGCGTCTATAGTCACCTGATCATTCGTCTCATCGCGGTGTTCAATACCCAGATCAAAGTATTTGATATCAAGTTCGAGGTAAGGGAAGATCAATTTATCCTTGATAAACTTCCAAATAATGCGGGTCATTTCATCCCCATCCATCTCAACGATGGGATTGGCAACTTTGATTTTGTTCATGGCTCTGATACTAAAAAAGAAACGGGGGCAATCTAGCCCCCGCGGAATGTGTGTGCAAATTACACTTACCGGAGAGGCCTTATGCCCACTCCCTTCCAGAGAAGAAAAACGCGCCTTCGTTGAGAGCATTTTCATCGCTGTCGGAGCCGTGAACGGCATTGGCCGCGATGCTCTTTGCGAACATGCGACGAATGGTTCCCTCTTCTGCTTTCTGCGGATCAGTTGAGCCTATCAACTTGCGGAAGGCTTCCACTGCGTTGTCATTCTCCAGAACAGCCGCCACGATTGGTCCGCTGGTCATGTAATCCACCAATTCTCCAAAGAATGATCGCTCGCGGTGGATTTCATAAAATTTTTCCGCTTCCTCTTTGCTAAGGCGATTCCATTTCATGGCTTTGATGGTAAATCCGGCCTCGATGATTTTATCGAGAATCTTTCCGGTATTGCCCGCTGCCGTAGCATCGGGCTTGATCATAGTAAAAGTGAGTTTTCCTGACATAGTGCGTGTTTCTTGCTCTAAAAAGCGCGGCAAAGTTAATGCATTCAGGACAGAATAAAGAGTCAGGAAGGGGAGAAAGCGCTGAAACTTGATTCTCACCTAAAAAACGACGGGCTACCTTTGTGACTTCAACCCGCGATGTATGCAAACCAAAACTGTAATTTCAAAAAATCTCTCGTCAAAAGAAGCCATTGGTCTGGAAGATCGTTTTGGTGCGCACAATTATCATCCGCTTCCAATTGTATTGGATCGCGGAGAAGGCGTCTATGTCTGGGATCTTGAAGGCAAGCGTTACTACGACTTCCTTTCAGCCTATTCAGCAGTGAATCAGGGGCATTGCCATCCGCGAATTATTCAATCACTGCTGGATCAAGCCACCAAGCTCACGCTCACTTCCCGAGCGTTTTACAATAGCTTGCTCGGACAGTATGAGGCCTATATCACAGACTTTTTCGGATACGACAAGGTGCTACCGATGAATACAGGAGTGGAAGGTGGAGAAACTGCCCTCAAACTTGCCCGCCGCTGGGGTTATCGGATCAAGGGTATCCCTGCGAATCAGGCAAAAATTCTTTTTGTCCAAGGAAATTTTTGGGGGCGGACACTTGCTGCAATCTCATCTTCGACAGACCCAGATAGCTACACTGATTTCGGCCCTTACATGCCAGGTTATCTAACCATTCCGTATAACGACCTGACCGCGCTGGAAACTGCACTTCAAAGCGATCCCACCATTGCCGCGTTTATGTTTGAGCCCATTCAAGGGGAGGCGGGCGTGGTGGTTCCTCACGACGGGTACATCTCTGGAGTAAGAGCCTTGTGTACCAAGTACAATGTACTTATGATTGCTGATGAAGTTCAAACTGGTTTGGCCCGCACCGGAAAAATGCTGGCATGCGATCACGAAGGAGTAAAACCGGACTTGCTTATTTTGGGTAAAGCGCTGTCTGGAGGTGTGCTTCCTGTAAGTGCTGTTCTGGCGAATAATGAAGTCATGATGACCATTGGTCCGGGAGAGCATGGATCCACCTACGGGGGAAATCCTTTGGCCTGCGCGGTGGCGATGGCTGCACTTCAGGTACTTAAAGATGAGCAATTGAGCGAACGCTCCCATGAGTTAGGAGAATTGTTTCGCGCAGAAATGGAAAAGCTAATCTTAGAAACAGAACTGATTACTTTAGTGCGGGGCAAAGGTCTACTGAATGCCATTGTGATCAACGATTCCCAAAAGAGCAAAACTGCATGGAATCTTTGCCTTGCCTTTGCGGAAAAGGGACTTCTGGCAAAGCCTACGCAAGGCAATATTATCCGCTTTGCACCACCATTGATCATTTCTGAAGCTCAACTTTTAGAGTGTTGTGACATTATTCGTGAAGTAGTGCTGAACTATTCCAAATAACTCAACCAATTTCCCGAAGGAGGGAGTGTTATTTCCCGAGAAACACCTTCCCCATTTCCTTCAATTGCTGATCTCGCCGACGAACCATTAGATTCGGATCGAAAGCGATATTGATCTCTGGTTCAAGTTGTTTGTTTTCGAGGTAGTCGACTTCGGTATCCGACATGCTTATCTAGGGCATGCCGAAAACCTAGTCCTACTGATCATAAAACTACTTATCAATCACTTCTTTGACAGCGGAAGTGATTCGTTCCCGTTACACCGCAAAAACATTTTGATTGAATGATCAATATCTAACCAGCAATCGCCTTGATAATGTCGTTTCTGGTAATAATATGATACCCGCCAGATTCAAGTTTGACTAGCACGGCGGGCACTTCCCGCGTAATAAGCTTGGAGATACTTTCCAATGAATCAGACTCTGACACGATAGGCAAAGGAGGCATCATCACTTCATCAATTCGCTTCTCCATCGCATCCGGATGATCAATGAGGTATCGGAACAAATTGCTTTCATCAACGGCGCCCACAAAACCCTGTTCTCCAAGCACTGGAATTTGAGTAATTGTATACTTCTTCATTTTATCCAACGCATGACTCATCAGTTCGCCCGGGCTAACACAGACTAATTTTAAATCACGATGCGATGCCACTAGATCCTTTGCAGTCTTCTTTTCCTCCACAAGAAATCCTCTATCTCGCATCCATTCGTCATTAAACATTTTACCGAGATAACGCGTCCCATGATCGTGGAAAATCACAACCACAACATCTCCTTTTTTGAATCGGTCTTTCATTTGAAGCAGACCAGCCATAGCCGACCCTGCTGAGTTGCCTGCGAATATTCCCTCTTCGCGCGCTATGCGACGTGTCATAAGGGCTGCATCCTTATCAGTCACCTTTTCGAAGTGGTCGATCAAATCCATATCCACATTCTGCGGCACGAAGTCCTCTCCGATTCCTTCAGTGATATAGGGATAAATTTCATTCTTATCAAATTCACCCGTTTCTTTCAATTTTTTGAATACGGAGCCATAAGTATCAATTCCCAATATCTGAATGTTCGGATTCTTCTCTTTCAGGTATTTTCCGGTGCCACTAATCGTTCCACCTGTGCCCACGCCTACAACCAAATGCGTAATCTTTCCATCGGTTTGATCCCAAATTTCCGGTCCGGTTGACTCATAATGCGCCAGGGCATTGCTAGGATTATCGTATTGATTTGCCTTCCAGGAATTAGGAACTTCCTTCACAAGCCGCGAGGAAACGGAATAATACGAGCGTGGATCTTCAGGGTCTACATTGGTCGGACAAACAATGACTTCAGCTCCAAATGCGCGAAGGGCGTCGAATTTCTCTTTGGACTGTTTATCCGTGGACGTAAAAATGCATTTATATCCTTTGAGTGTAGCAGCGATTGCTAGACCCATTCCAGTGTTGCCCGATGTTCCTTCAATGATTGTTCCTCCTGGTTTAAGCAGTCCCGCCTTTTCTGCATCTTCAATCATTTTGACGGCCATCCTGTCTTTGATGGAATTACCGGGATTGGTGGTTTCTACCTTGGCAAGGACCAGCGCTGGAATATCCGCGGTAATTCGATTGAGTTTGACCATCGGAGTATTTCCGATTGTTTCAAGAATGTTGTTGTAATATTTCATGCGGGGCAAAGATTGGAATTTCAAAGCGTTCAGGAAGACCTCTGCTAACTGAAGCGAATGGATTTGATGGGAGTGATTGCAGTGATATACAATGCCGGAATCAAAAGCGCAAGGACACAAATAAGCATTGTCCCTGCATTGAGCAAAAGAATGGCTGACAGACTAATCCAGACTGGAACCTGATCAACATAATAATTGACAGGATTGAGTGAAACCAATCCAGTGAAGTGTTGAATCAAAATAAGGCCGATACCAATCACGTTTCCCCAGAACAAGCCTTTTCCGATAATCCATGTGGAATTGATCAGGAATATGTTCATGACTGTTCGATCCCGAATGCCAAATGCCTTGAGTGTTCCAATCATACTCTGGCGCTCCAGAATAATGATGAGCAGCGCGGAGGTCATGTTAATGATTGAAATTATAATCATCAGAATTATGATGATGTACACATTCATATCCAACATCTCGAGCCATGCGAATATGTCTGGATTGCGATCGGTGATTTTAGCTGCATTGAGATAGAAGGGAATCGCGCGTTGAATGTTCTCATTTGCTGCAATCAATTGGTCGTAATCACTCATGAGTATTTCGTAACCACCGATATAGCTCTGTTCACTCGGAACGCCTTCGCGAATTACAGAGGTAAATGGCCGGCACGGTAGGATTGAGTGATCATCTAAAAAATTGATCACCAAAGTTGCTGTGTCAGGTGTGGTGCTCGCTTCATCGGATACGATCACGGTGAATGACGTATCACGATCTGGCGAAACATAATATGGCCCCTGATCATCCCATTCACTCCCCGGCCATTCAAAGCGGAGTTCACCTTCTCCTCCAAAACCTAGTGCACCTATGGCTATAACTCCCTCCAGACAGGCTGTGTCTGAAAGAATTTGAGCATCAATTCCCCAACCGGCATACTTCTGGATGAACGAAAGGTCCGTAAAGACAAACTGATTATCGAAGTCCTCAAGATCAGTCCGGTATATTCCGGAAATTGTAAAATTCTGTTGCCGTGCATCAGACTCGCTATTGATAAAGTAGAGGCTTACCTTTTCACCAAGTTCTGTTTGCAGGCGATTAGCGATGTAACTCGAAATGATGATCTCCATTGGCTTAATTCCGGTTGAATCCGGCTTGAGGATTTCGCCCTCTACCAAAACTGAAGACAGATAGGTCCAGTCAAAATCATTTCCAACTCCCTTTGCCACGACCCCTTGAAGACCACTGGCTGTTTCGAGAATTCCAGGCTTTATGGCAAATGTTTGGACATGCTGGACACCTTCAACCTCCTTTAGTTGCTGGTACACATTGTCTTCAAAAAGTAAACGAGAAGATTCTAGCGAACGACCATCACCCAATTGAGAAACTTGAAAGTGGGATCCAAATCCAATTACTTTGCTTCTTACTTCTCGCTGAAAACCGCGCACCACGGCAAAAGAAACGATCATAAGAACCATTCCTACTGTGATTCCGGCGGTGGCAATACGCACGATCGGACGAGACATCTGACGATTCTGGTCTTGTCTGCGAATGCGAGAAGCGATGAAGCTTGACAGGTTCAACTGAAGTGAAATGTTTTACCAAAGGTATTCAGGTGTGATCTTTGGCCTTTGAAAAACACCCAACGATCTGGTATGTTGAACTCACCGCTTTTGATTTTCATTTTATCATGCGCATTGATCAGCGGATGTGGAGATCAGGGAAATGCGCAAATTCCAGAGACCGAGCTTTCTACTGCCCACAAAGAAATACGAACCGGGGCGGAGCAGACTGAATTCTACATCCCTTTGCTCTCTGGAAAACGAGTGGCAGTGATAGCCAATCAAACCTCCCGTATAGGCAGCACTCATCTCGTCGATTCACTTCTTTCAAGAGGGGTAACAGTCGTGTGTGTATTTGCCCCTGAGCATGGCTTCCGAGGTGATGTGGGAGCGGGAGAGAAAATTCTAGATGGTAAAGATCCGCGCACTGGTTTACCTGTATTTTCACTCTACGGCAAAACTAAAAAACCTTCGGAGGAGCAATTACAATCGGTCGATATTATTCTTTTTGACATTCAAGACGTGGGCGCTCGGTTTTACACCTACATCAGCACCATGCACTACGCGATGGAAGCGGCCGCAGAAAATGGGAAACCGTTTATTGTATTGGATCGTCCAAATCCCAATGGGTTCTATATTGATGGTCCCGTCCTCGATCCAGCCTTTCAATCTTTTGTGGGAATGCATCCAATTCCTGTCGTTCATGGATGCACGGTGGGCGAGCTAGCTGGAATGATCAATGGAGAAAAATGGTTAGATCAGGGCTTACATGCCGATCTGAAAGTGATTCCTTGTTCCAACTATTCGCATTCTGATTTTTACGAGTTGCCGGTGTCCCCATCTCCTAATTTGCCGAATAAGTCGGCCATCTATCTGTACCCTTCACTCTGTTTCTTTGAAGGAACTGTAGTTAGTGTGGGCCGAGGCACTGAACTTCCTTTTCAAAGTATCGGCTATCCGGGAAATACAACAGGACGATTTCAGTTTGTTCCGAGAGATTTGCTCGGAATAGTAACTGATCCTCCTCATGAAGGAAAGGAATGCACAGGACATGACCTTGCGGCTTTCGGATCATTTTACTTCAAAACTTCGCGGCATCTTTACCTCGACTGGCTTACCGGTTTGTATTCTGCAAGCGCAGATAAGGATGGTTTCTTCAGTCAGGCTGCCTTCTTCGACAAGCTTGCTGGGAGCGACAAACTTCGAAAAATGGTAGTCGCCGGCAAACAGCCCGACGAGATCAGAGCTAGTTGGCAAAGTGAATTGGCTGCGTATCGAGAGATGCGCAAAAGCTATCTGTTGTATGCCGATTTCGAATAATGTCGTATTTTCGTGACCAATTCGAAAAAGGCATGAAATCTCATCTGATTCCGATACTATTTGTGGCTGTGACCTCGGTGCTCATTTCCTCCTGTAAAAAGAGTGATGACTACCTTCCTGTTCCATATGCTTGCAATTGTGGAAGTATGAACTGGCGCAGCAGCGTTTTTCAACTGCTAGACGCCAACTATATTCTGGCTGACAGCACTGTGCAATTGTCTCGGAGATATTACATCACAGCGGATGTTCAGAAAGAAGGCGAAGAATTGACTCATACGATCAGCATGGATCTGGAAGTTCCGGACGTAGGAGATGGAATCTTTTACATTGATGGAACAACCATCGAGTTTTCAGCAACTATTCAGGAGCGCAATGACAACTTGATGATTCGCCCTTATCGCCTGTACCGTCCTACTGAAGGAGTTATTCAGGTAAGTCCCGCTTTTCTGGGGGGGTCTGAGCCTGTGAGCTTCAATTTGGTGCTCAAGGAAGTGGATGACAGCGGAAATCTTGTTGGCTTTGAGTTCCCGTTTTCGGGTTCTTTCAAAGTGAGGGTAGGCATTTTTTGAAACATAGAACGCCTGCTTTGAAACCTTGGGGTTCCCGTTCCCGTAACACGGTTACCCTATTCGAAATCAGATGATTTCTCAGTTATTCCTCGGACTCCACCTCTTGCTCTGTTTGTCTTTTCAAGACACCGGAACTGTACGTCAGGTAATGCGCAAGCACTCTGATGGTTCGCCCTACGTGGTATTGTATTTCAATGCGTCTACTCAGGAACTAGTCAAAGAAGAAGTGTTTTATGTGACGGGTAAACTCCAGTGGACAGGAACCTACAAAAACTCTCTGGAAGAAGGAATATGGCGCTATTTTCATGAGAATGGAAAACTCAAATCAGAGCAGCATTACCTCAAGGGCAAAGAAAATGGTACGTGCACAGACTATGATGCAAGTGGCAAGGTGGTGAAACAAAGCGTCTATAAAAACGGCAAGTTGGAGCGTGAAATGAGCTTCAATTAATGGGTAAAACCTGATTGCCCGCGATCACAAAAATTCCATCTTTTTTTCCTGGTTGAATGGGAGAGCTCCCCGTGAACTGTCCGAATGAAGGCATTACCGCGCTATCAGGACCAAACCAAAAGCAGGGAAGCCGGAGGGCTTGTTTTGCTTTACCTTTCATGAGGATGGATGGGTGAAGATGTCCGGCAAAGGTGTACATCCCCGGTGTACCAGTTTCTTCTGGTACATGAACAAATCGAAAGGATTGATCAAACCACTCAGTGGTGACTGTCATTCCCGCCTTTAGGAAGAAGGCATCTTCCTGAATATCATGGTTTCCTCTTACTAAAATCTTCTCCAAGGAAGGAAATTGCTGAATAAAATCAATGAAATCGTCCCATTCTTGGTTGGTTTGACTGTGAATCAAGTCTCCTAGGAAGACCAACTGTTTTGGGGTAAATTCTTCGATAAGTTCCACCATTCGCCAAAAATTTTCCTTGTTGGCAAGTGTTGGAATGGGAATGCCACTTTTTCGAAAATGTGCCGCTTTGCCCACGTGCACATCCGAACAAATTAGCATCCCCGAATCTGGCAGAAATACCGCCTTAAGAGGATGAAGGATCAGTTGTCTTCCTCGGATAAAAGTGGTTGCCGATTCGTATTTTGGTTTTCGAGTCATTCCGGTTACAAAGAAACCACCAAAGCCTAGAACATCATAAAGGGCAATCGCTTAATCTATATTTGCCAACTTTTCTAACCCTCCATGCACGATTACCTCCTTCCTTTTGAATCCGCCAGCGGAATTATCGATCTGATGACCTTGGTTGTGATGGAGATCGTGCTGGGTATCGATAACATCATCTTCATTGCGATAATTTGTGGCTATATCGAGGGAAAGAAGAATCAAGGTCGCGCGCGTTTCATCGGACTTACTCTCGCGCTAGTAGTTCGCATCATTCTGCTTTCTTTCATTTCCTTCATCACAAAAATGATAGACCCATTCTTCCACTTGGGAACTATTCCAATTACTGGTCGCGGGCTCATTTTGTTTGCTGGGGGAGTATTTCTGATTCTCAAAACCGTTTCAGAAATTAGGCACAAATTCAAGGTTGTAGATCACGAGGAATCTGCCAAGTCGAAGCGACTCACTATGGGTCAGGCCATTATCCAAATCACATTTATCGATATTGTCTTTTCGTTTGACTCCATTATCACAGCAGTCGGATTGTCCAATCACATCCCGGTGATGGTGATCGCAGTCGTGATCGCGATGATTGTTATGCTCTTGTTTGCCCCACACGTAAGCACCTTCATTGAAAAGTATCCAACGATAAAGATGCTTGCCTTGTCCTTTCTTGTGGTGATTGGAATCATCCTTGTGGTAGAGTCGCTGGAAGATGCTCATGTGCTTCATCTTCCTGAAGGGGTGAGCATCAAGACATACTCCTACATCGCTCTGGCCTTTGCGATGATTGTGGAGCTTCTAAATATTCGAACTAGAAATGTGAAGGAACGAGCGGACAAATCCACTCGTTCCTGATAAAATTGTTCTGGGCTATTCGACTACAATTCCTGCCTCTCCTCCTACTTCAGCGGCTGAACGGCGAGGCTTTGGTGCTTCTTCGAAGCCAAACGACTCAAGGATTTGATCATTTTCTTCGACCATTTTCTGAACCTCGGGATCTTCTGGGAAGTTCAATGAAGCCCGTTGTATGAGTCGATCATTGATCTGAACACGCATGAGGATATCCCTTTCCATCACGGCCTGTCGGCCTGGATCAAGTGAATTATAGAAGTCTATTTCTTGGTTATTCAAATCAATAAGCCGCTTTGAAAGGTTGAGACCGGCCACTGAATCGCCGGCTTCATAATATAGTTCGGTTAGGTGCCACATAATTTGGGGTTGATCATACGGTACATTTTTCTCTGGCATAACCGTCATGCACTTATTGAGAACTTCGAGCGCCATTTCGTTCCGGTTTTCGCTGATAAGTTCTTCCGCAAGATGAGAGAATTGAAGTCTCAGGTTGGTCGTCATGCGGCGGTTATTCTCATCCATATAAATCTCATGCGTATCCATATTTCCCCACTGGAATTTGGACATCATATTTTCATACATCAGATCTGTAGCGACACCTCCATCGAGGTTTGGATTCGGACTTTTCTTGTGAAAAATAGGAGTCAGTCGATAGGCAAGTCCCTCGAGTTGGAAGTACCGCTCAAGGCCCATGTAGGCTTCTCCACCGGTAGTGACTGCAAAATATACCGGGCGACTCCAATCCATATTTGCCAATAGATCGAGCACCATCAACTGAGATTTGGTGATGTACGAACGTTTGTTGCCTTTGTCATCCGCTAGTTCCCATTTGAGTTGAGTAACCAACGAATCACCTTCCTTTACAAACGGTTGGAAGGATTGAATGGCCGCGGAATCCAGATCAAGAGTAAAGCGATAATTAGGAATGAAGGCAACGTTTTTGTCCCCATTCGGAATCGAATTCGCATCATCCAATGAGGCGTTGAGCGCCGCTTTCAAATCCATATACCCTTTAGACTCACCATAAGGATCGACAAAAAGCACGTCGCGTGTGCCTTGGCGGTATTTCTGTTCCTTAATGGAAAATGGAATCGGAGCGCTTTCATAAGCTCTGCGCTTCATCTGATCCACATACCAATCGGTATTAAGCAACGAAAGATTGGCTACGCGAACATCTCTCCTGATTCCTTCCACTTCCTGCGCATACCACAGCGGAAATGTATCATTATCCCCGTTGGTAAAAATGATTGCATTAGGCTGAAGAGATTGAAGGTAATTAATCGCCATATCGATTCCGGTACGGCGATTTGAACGGTCGTGATCGTCCCAGCCTTGACTGGCCATGAGAATCGGAACGGGGAGAGCCATTAGCGTTACAGCGAGACCTTTCCACATCTTGTCTCCTTTCGCCAAACCTATAGTGGCAGCGACAAGCAGAAGCACAGTACTTACCACCGACATGTACACCAATGCGCTACCCACAGTAGCGGATTCACCAGAAGGCTTTACCATGCTTTCCAGCAGATAGAGCAAGATCGAACCGCCCACTGCCATTCCACATACCGTGATTACTTGCTTGAATGTGGCAGATGTTGCAGCGTAATACAACGCGTAAACACCCATTCCAATCCAAAAAGTAAATGCATAGAATGAGCCCGCATAGGCGTAATCTCTCTCACGCGGCTGCAGGGGAGTTTGATTGAGGTACACCACTATGGCAAGTCCGGTGAGTAGAAATAACATCGCTATTACGCTAAAGTCCTTCGGATGACGAAGCATCTGGAAGATAAAACCAATAAGTCCGAGGATGAGAGGCAACATGTACAAGGCATTGAAGGCCTTATTATTCAATTCGCCTTCCGGCAGTTCAGTGCGGTTACCGAGACGTGCCTCATCGAGAAATTTCACACCAGAAATCCAGTTGCCATCCATGAAATCTCCGTGACCTTGCGAGTCATCCTGACGACCGGAAAAATTCCACATGAAGTAGCGCCAATACATCCAGCCAATCTGATAACTGACAAAATATTTAATGTCTTCGCCTTTGGTGGGCATGGCCTCGGTGTATTTCTTGAGAAGAACTCGTTCATTCGTCTTGTAGCGGCTTTCCAATTGACGGATATCGTCACCTGAAAGCTCATCTGAGCGGCGATTGAGATAGGCCGAGATTTGCTGTTGCTCGCTTTCCAACTCGGCGATGACCTTATCCATTTCGACCGACTTATTTCTGCCTCGTTCAGTGCTCCAGTTGTGGTAGTTGCTCCACTGCTTGTATTCGGCCACGTGACTCCCCTGACTGCTGTACATGCGCGGGAATACTGTAGTAAATCGCGCGTCATAGTTGACCACGGATGACTTCTTTTCTCCGCTTTCGATATATTCTTCAACGACCTTTAGTTTTTTGTCCGCAGTATTCTGAATATATTGTTCTGCTTCAAACCTCTCGCGACACGAGATCACCAGTTTATTTTTGAGATTGTCTTCGCGAACGCTGAATGACTTCACCCAAACTTTTCCGCCGTCAGAATATGGTTTCTCGGGATCCTCTGGGGTGTTGAAATAATGTCCACTGAGCAGCGGGCGATCTCCGTACTGCTCGCGGTTCAAATAAGACAAAAGCGCAAAGAGGTTTTCAGGGTTGTTCTCATCCATTGGCGTGTTGGCCTGCGAACGAATGATGATAGTTGCAAAACTGGTATATCCAATCACAGCCATAGCCACTCCGAGAATCAGCGTATTGGCGGCCACAAAACCCCTTTTTCTGGTGAATCGAAGTCCGATTGCAATTAGGGCTATGACGAGGATTGCATAAAACAAGGCCCCTGAATTGAATGGTAGACCAAATGAATTGACGAATGTGCGCTCGAAGAATCCAGCAAGTTGAACCAGCCAAATAATGATTCCTGTCTGAATCAGAATCAACAATCCAAGTGAAATCAATCCAGTCAAAACAATACCCTTTTTGGTGACAGGATAAAACTTGAAATAATAAACGAAACATATTGCCGGAATCGCGAGGAGGTTCAGAAGGTGGACACCGATTGAAAGTCCCATGAGGTAAGCAATAAGGAGAATCCAACGGAGTTCGTTGCCACGATCCGCTACCGATTCCCATTTTAAAATAGCCCAGAATACCGCTGCGGTGAAAAGCGAGGACATGGCATATACTTCACCTTCCACACCCGAAAACCAGAATGTATCGCTAAACGTGTAGGCCAAGGCTCCAATGAATCCACTGCCAAGGATGGCCGTGATTTTACCGGCATTCAATTCGCCATTTAGATCCGCAATTTTCCGGGTTAGATGCGTAATGGACCAGAAGAGAAACATGATGGTGGCTGCAGAGCAGATCGCCGAGAGGAAATTCACCATGTAGGGCACATTCTCCGGCTCAGCGAATGCCGAGAATACTCGGGCTACGAGCATAAAAAAAGGAGCCCCGGGCGGGTGCCCTACCTCTAATCTATTGGCCGATGCGATAAATTCTCCACAATCCCAAAAGGGCATTGTAGGTTCGATGGTGAGACCATACACTACCACGGTGATCAAAAACACGATCCAACCGCCGAGAATATTGAGCTTTGAATATGACATAATATATCCAGTAATAAACGGGCGAAGATACAAGCTACGGTGGAAGCGAGCCATGAAAAAGCCGCCCGAAGGCGGCTCTTTTCATGTATTATCACACCCTTTAACGGGCAATAATCACTCTTACTCCTTTGGCTTCGTTTCCGACGTGCAAGAAATAGGCTCCAGAAGCCAGACCCGAAACATCTAACTGTTGAATTGGAGAAAGAAGTCCTTGCTTCATGACCACACGTCCAGTGCAATCAAACAGCTTGGCAATTTCCATTTGATTGGACTGTCTTGAAATTGTGAGTATGTCAGTTGCCGGGATTGGGTAGACCTGCATGACCTGTTCAACCTGTTCATCGAGCCCGTCGACACAGTCCGCGCCCACACCGATCTGAATTTCTTCCGAGGTATTTCCTCCCAGGATGGACCACACCTCGATTGACTCACCATTGATTGTAATCTCAATATTGATGGCATTGGCCAGGATAGGAGCTGCTGCGTTCAATTGAACGGTGTAGCATCCATCCGGCACGCAAAAGCTGCCTTCTACATCCACTTCAGCGGCAAGGGTTATGGCAGGAATTTCTCCCACCTCAATCCCATTAAGGGAGAGAGCAAGGTCAAGCAGATCACTTGCATTAAAGCCATTATAATCTCCGGAAAGATGAACTTCTACCAGATTCTGCGTGCATTCTACGACTCCACAATTTGAATTCAGCGCAAAAACAGCCACAAAGCCCAAGCATTCATTCGTGGCAATTGGCTCAAATGAGATCAATTCAATTGGTTCTGGCAATATCAGGTTGAAATTCTCTTCGGTAATAGCTGCGCCCCCGCAACCCGTGAGAATATAACATCCATCTTCTAGACAAAGGTTCACGTCGTAAAAAGGGCTATTAGCAGGGTAGAAATGATCGCCTGTTTCCACTACAACACCATTCTGAGTCACCAGCGACCAGACGATTGAGTTCGACCCGCCGTTTTCCACGAAGCTATCCATTGCCACGGCAAGCTCTGTGCAGGCCGGCAATTCCTGCTGAAAAATGGTAATGCAATCCGTTACCGGCTCTGGACAGAGTTCGCTAAAGATTGTTCCACAAACAGTGTGTTCTCCTGGTTCAAATTGTTGCATGAGGACCCAAGTGGCCAGAATTTCTTCTCCATCATCCACTTGCCAATGCATGGGATAAATCTCAGGATTTCCGTAAGCGGTAAACTCCCACCAGCCATCTCCTAGATTGATTGCTGTCATTTCAAGGCCGCAATCACTGCCGCCGCATCCCTCAAAACAGATTTCCGTAGAAATGAAGACTTGGTCATTGCATGGTCCTCCAGCGTATTGGGCAGTAATTGTATTGCAACCCTGTTCTTCCGGTGTGAACTCGAAAACTGGTCCAATCCAGGAAGCCATTATAGCATCATTGATATACCAAGCCACGCTGGATTCCATTGGCCATTGACCGGCGATATGCACGCCATAGACTCCGCATGACGGATTGGAAACCTCAAGCAAATCAGGACAATTCGGATTGCACAATTCTACCACTAAATCCGTGCATATCTCAATGCCTACCGGACAGAGTTCAGAGGTATAGAAAGCACACACCGAAGTAGGACCTCCCAGTTCAAATTGATGCGTGATAAAGTGTCCTTCATTCTCGACTACTTGATTGCCGAAAAACCAGTCCACTGATTCCCCAGGCTGGAAACTACCGACTTCAAACTGAAATAGACCGCACTCGCCTTCACCCACCCAAATGGCGTTTGGACACTGATTGACCGTTTCATCAATGCAAAATTCATACGTTGGATAGGACACATTCTGAAAGCCCAAGAGGTCTATGGGTAAGCCATTTACTGCGGTGGAAACCTGAATAGAGGGACCAAAATCTTCGGCCGTCAAATCAATGAACACGCTGTAGCAACCGGGTGCGAGACAACTCTCGATAATAATAGTAGGATTCTCATTGGTAAACTCCTCACACAATACCTCTATGGACATACCTTCACTGTTGAGATTCCAACATGCGAATGCGGGTCCTTCCGGAAAATTGACATTGGTAATTGTTGTGACCACTGGAATACATTCAGGTTGACACGATTCAACCAGCACCATGATTTCGTAAGTGGTTGGTTCAGTGCATAGATTACTCGTATAAATCGCAACCACCACGTACGATCCACCCGAAGCGTAAGTATGAGTGGCAAAGTGACCACCTTCGCTGGAAATACCATCTCCCCATGTCCAAAGCACAGATTCGCCGGGCGTTTGTGAGCCGACTTCTACGTTAACCGTTCCGCACTGTGGACTTGTATATCCAATTCCATCCGGACAACTACTTCCGCAACCTTCAAAACAGATTTCAGTATCTATAAATACTTGATCATTGCACGGACCGCCAGCATACTGGGCAGTAATCGTATAGCAGCCTATCTGCTCCGGAGTGAATTCAAAAACGGAACCGATCCCAGAAGCCATTACGGCGTCATTAATATACCAAGCCACATTGGCCTCCATCGGCCAATTGCCGGCGACATGGACACCATATACTCCACAGGTTGGATTAGTTACTTCCAGCAAATTAGGACAATTTGGGTTTGCAATGCAGAACCCGTAGGTGAGTATGCCTTCGCCCTGACTGAACTCGATTTCGGTAATCTGCATGCCCAAGGTGAAAAACTCAACCAAAAAGGCCCCTGCATTCTCGGGAATAAATGGCGGATCCACGGCTACCGTATAGCAACCTGTGGCAAGGCAAACACTCGTTTCATAAAACGGATCGTTGTTAGAAAATTGAGCCATTCCATTGGCGACTCCCATTCCTTCAGAGTTCACGATCTCCCAAGCGGCAAAGGCTGGACCACCCTCTCCCATGAAGCTCTCGATAGACATAGCTAAATTTTGACACGACTGGGCCTTGCTCAGCACAGGTGCTGACGAAAAGCCAAAAGTCAAAAAAGTTAAAAGCAATGCACGATGTAGAGTTCGGCGCATGGGTTAATGATTATTTGCTTAAATGAAAAAGGTTGTAAACCAAAGTCATGACAACTCTAAAAAAGGTTGCAAGGACGTTCACTTTTCTTTCTGGGCGAACCTAGAATTTGGATTTACACAAATCGTGGGTCACTTTCCATCACATGCCCGCATTCAGAGCACGTGCGCATATCCTCCGACGAATAAAAATCACGGAATCGGGGTAGAAAGTCTTTTTCTATGTTCTCCAACACGAAGTAGGTCTCGTGCAGTTTATGGTTACAATTTTCGCAAAACCAAAGCAGCCCGTCTTTCATTTCGCGGTCGCTTCTTTTCACTTCAATGACAAGGCCAACCGTATTCGGTCCGCGTCGGGGTTGATGGGGCATTCCTGATGGAAGCAAAAACATTTCACCCTCCCGGATTGGAATGGTCACAGCCTTGCCTTCTTCCTGAATTCCGACTTCAATATCGCCTTCAATTTGAAGAAACAACTCCTCGGTTTCGTTGTAATGATAGTCCTTTCGGGCATTTGGACCACCAACGACCATGACGATATAATCGCCTGCATCGGAATACACGTTCTTATTGCCTATTGGTGGCTTAAGGAGATCACGATTATCTTCGATCCACCCTTTCAGATTAAACGGACGACGTACCATAGTGGGATTAAAGATCGAAAGTACGCAGAGATGCTCATCGGTCAAAACCAACACTATCGAGGATTCCGATTAGTGGTTAAACAATGGGACTCATCAATTGAGATGTTCCGGGAAAGGCATAATTGGTTCAACCCGTTATCTTTGACCGGTGACGATTCTTCAAGACATCATTAATCGCAAAGCAAGGGGAACGAAATCTCTAGCTGTTCTACTAGATCCTGACAAGGTAGCTAGCGGCACGGTGGACCAATTGGCTCAACTTACCACGCCATCAGGTATTGATTTCATTTTCGTGGGCGGCAGTCTGCTCATGGAAGATCACTTCGAAGAGGTGGTGAAGGAAATAAAGGCCAAGATCACTCTCCCTGTTGTTTTATTTCCGGGAAGCCCTTCACAGTTGAGCAACTCGGCCGATGCCGTCTTGTTTTTGAGTTTGATTTCAGGCCGGAACCCGGACTTGTTGATTGGGCAGCATGTCATTGCTGCAGCGCGACTGAGGCGCATGAATCTCGAGGTTATTCCAACCGGATATATGCTTGTTGACTGCGGTCGACCGACTACAGCAACCTACATAAGCCATACACTTCCTTTACCTTGGGATAAACCCGGTATTGCGGCTATGACAGCTCTGGCAGGTAGTTATCTCGGCTTACAAATAATGTACTTGGATGGTGGCTCGGGAGCTCAGCGGCCTGTTTCTGCAGAAATGATCGCAGGGGTTCGGGAAACCGTGACTTGCCCGCTCATAGTTGGCGGCGGTATTCGAACTACTGAAGCAGCGCGAGAAGCTTGGAAGAGCGGAGCGGATGTGGTAGTGATCGGAACGGCTTGGGAGAGTAATCCCGAAATGCTGATTGAGGTGAAAGAAACGAGTCTAATGAACTAGCCAGTGCGCTTCATACTCACTTCGCTGACCATTGAGCCTATCATCATCTTGTGAATCATTTCAATTCATTTCTTAATTGACAAGTTTAGGACTCATCTATAAAGGGTCTGACCAATTAGATGCCATATTACGCGGCACAACAAAAATTTGCGGCACACTTCGTTAGAGCAACCTCATCGTTGAAGCAATACTTTTTCTAAGAGCGGCACTCACATCGGTTTGACGTGCGAAGTAATCCCATCGACTTACTGCGTCAAGAACATCATTAAGTACAGACGGCGCTTTCTTGATGTTCATCTGTTTGGCCACTGAAATAATATCTGCTCGATTGATATCGATGCGCTTTCCGTTCACGCTCAATGCATGCTGGCTAACCCAGACACTTTCCGGACGAAAGGCATGACACACATCATATGCAGGTGAAAAGCGCCAACGCCCTGAGCGATCCATAAGAAGAGAAAAATTCTTGGTATGGTCATCGCAATTTCGAGCCATGACATTAAATGCCATGCGGCGGAATAATTGTTCCGCATCATCATACGGAAGCATGAGTTTTCGCATCACTTCAAACAACTGTTCGTAGCTATAAGCATTTACTTCATTGAAGTCGAAATGAGCTAGTGCGCAGAAACTTTGAGTATGAATTTTCTCCTGATCATCAGTGCGATCAAATCGTCTTGTCATGAAATGGGCCCTTCCATTTTCCTCCAATAGTCGGCATTCCATCATATCAATGCCGGCTTCAAGTGCCATTAGGTGATAAGCCATTTCAATCCGACCGTAACCAGATGAAGAGCCCAACTGCTGATCCTGAACCCCATCAAATTTTAAGAGCCAGTGCGAGAATCCGGCCGGAGCCTGAGCCTGACCAGACCGAATTTCACCTGTTTGAGGATTATATGCGATCACGGCTTTGGCCCGAGCCCCGCCGGCAGATGTGCCGATTCTGAGTACATCAATCATCGACTTTTCTTCCTCAGCAGTGAATCGAGCGTTCCATTCTTTGCGGCCGGACATTATCTCGCGCGCTGCTTCAATTAGGGTATCCAACTCAATTCGCTCTGTCCCTGTAAACAGGTCAGACTCCGCCGGCTCGAACTCAAGTGCTCCAACTCCTCTTTTTCCAATAAAACACAGTAGTTCAACTGGATTCAAACTGTCGGCAGGGCGGCCATTTCTGGCCAACCATGCATTGATCAAAGTGCTTCCATAGCGATCGGGTAGAGCATCAGCGAGCAGACCGGGTAACCCTTTAAACGTGAGTGATTCGCGAAGTTCAGGAAATGAATAAATGCTGCCACGACGGCCACCAATTGGCATTTTAAGAGGCGCAACATCCCACCCTAAACCAGAGAATGAATGATCAAACTCAAACGACGCTAATCCCGAACGTGGGTTCCATGCGATGGCTCCCACTCGTTCATTCCATAAATAGATGAATGCGGTAGTGATCATCACCACTCACTTTTAGGTAAATTCTTCGAACTTAAGGGACGGGCTCGTTTGCGGATCTTATGCTCCATTTCTGCCAAAAGAATAGGGCTGATTTCGCGCTTGACTTCGAATGGTTTAAGGAGGGCAAGCATTTCAAGAGCCCTAAGCACTTGAATAAAGGATAACATGGTGCCTGCTCCCCCTTTTTCCAACTGTACAATAGTAGATCGGTTGAGGCCTGCGGCAGCAGCAAGCTGCTGTTGCGTTTGATTCTTTTGCAACCGGGACTGACGAACAAACTGTCCTAAGGCGACGAGTATTGCATGATCAGTCATTGCATATTCATAAAAGGCGGAATCTTCCATCTTTAAGCTACTATATTACCCTTTTTGTAAAGATAAACCAACAAATTCGAAATTATTCATATTTGTTGACTTATTCCAACAAAAACCAACAAATATGTAATTATGTTGTATATTTCCATCACTATTTGACTTAAGGGTACCACAAAAGGAATTGATTTCGGGGACTGACATTCCTCCCTGCAGGGTGAACACATTGTTCTTAGACGCTAAAAATCCTTTCTAACGAAAAATTCCCTCCTTATGCCCAGTTATCAGCGCAAAGGCGCGAAAAGCTTTGGCAAAGAGAATTTCAAAGCACTTTTCGAACGCATTGAAGCCGAGCAAGCCCGAAGAGGAACATTATAGCGTCGAGGCCACTGCTTGGACATGAGCTTCCAACCAAATAGAACAATGATTTTGATCTTGAAAAACATTCGCCGACTTCGACCTAATCTTTCCTAATTTGATCTTCCTCCCGCCATTCGGCGTAAGACGTAGGAGTCTCATCGAGTCTAAGGCTCACCAATCGTACATAACCTGGAAGGGATTGCTCCAATTTAGATCGGAAGTGGAGAAGCAAATTTTCGCATGATGGTTGAAACGGAACGAGAATTAACTTCTCGAAATGTCCCGCTAAAAAGCCATCCGTAGAGTACGGTGCATCATCCTTCAGAACAAGTGCGTGATCGTATTCCGAAAGAATAACCCTCTTTGTGATTTCCTTGAGCTCTCCAAAATCGACTACCAGGCCCAACTCCGGATGTCCATTTTGTTCATTCACATAGCCGGCCACCGTCACACTCAGGTGGTAGGTATGACCGTGAATATTCTTACAAGGGCCTTCATAGCCGAAAAGCGCATGGGCCATATCGAACGTAAATCGTTTTGTAACGCGAACAATATGATTTTCCCAAATGATCATCTGGGGCAAAGGTCGGAAGAAGTCTCCCTTCCAAAGTAAACGGTCTTTGGACTCGACGTGAACTCCTTATTTAAACACTGAGATTACTAACATTGGTTCGTTGACTCTTTTGAAAAGTCGATTTCTCTGCATTGCTCTTATGCGGCTTTCTTAGACAAGCCTAAATACCCATCAAGGCTCAGCCATTTACACTCTGGAATTCAGTCACTAACGCTATACAGTCAATGGAAAATACATTGCGATTTGACCTTCCCCGCGACACAAAATCAATTATTAAGGTAATTGGAGTTGGAGGCGGTGGATCAAATGCCGTCAACTATATGTACGAGCAAGGCATAAAAGGTGTAGACTTCATCGTCTGCAACACCGATGCTCAAGCTCTTGACCAAAGTCCGGTTCCCATTAAGATTCAACTCGGCTCTACACTTACCGAAGGACGCGGTGCGGGTTCCATTCCGGAGGTTGGCCGCAATGCGGCGATCGAAACATTGGATGAAGTTCGTGCCTTACTTTCTGAAAACACCAATATGGTATTTGTAACCGCTGGTATGGGCGGTGGCACCGGAACAGGCGCTGCACCCGTAATTGCGCGTTTAGCCAGAGAACTTGGAATTCTCACCGTAGGAATAGTGACGGTACCATTCGTATTCGAAGGTCGCAAGCGTTCTACACAGGCAGATCTCGGAATAAACGAAATCCGCGATGCGGTAGATACACTATTGATCATCCGCAATGATAAATTGCGAGAGTTATATGGCAATCTCACTCTCAAGCAGGCTTTCAGTCATGCCGACGAAGTGCTTTGCACGGCGGCCAAGGGCATCGCAGAAGTTATCACGTTGACCGGAACAGTCAATGTGGACATGAACGATGTGAAGACAGTAATGCGCGATAGCGGTGTGGCCATCATGGGAAGCGGAAGGGCAAGCGGCGAAGGACGCGCCAAGCGGGCGGTGCTGATCGCCCTCGAATCTCCGCTATTAAACGACAGTGATATCCATGGAGCAAACTTCATCCTTCTCAACATCACCTTCGGTTCTGACGAATTGCTGATGGATGAGATCAGTGAAATTACTGATCACATTCAGGAGCAAGCTGGCAGTTCTGCCGAGGTAATCTGGGGCTATGGCCAGGATGAATCCTTAGGTGAAGATGTGTGTGTGACTGTTATCGCCACAGGATTTGTTGCAAAAACTCTAGACCATATCCTTCCAGAGATGAAGCCAGAATCACGGAAAATGATACTGGATTCGGATACCCCAAGAGAAATCACCGAGAAAGTGGAAACTCCCACTGCTGGATTGGGCGATGAAACACAGTGGAAAGAGCCCTTGGTCAATGACGAGCCATTCATCAAGAATGCCAATATAGAATTTGAAATAGAAGGGCCTGCTGAAGCCAAATTTGTTTCCCTCTCATCGAAAGACCTCTTTACACAGGATGAAATTCCTTCACTGAGTTCTGTCAAGTTGAACGCAGAGGATGTCACCTCAAGTGAGGAAACGCCAAAGTTTTTCACGCTGAATGAATCTGAACTCCGCATCAGCGCGCTGTCGAAGACAGAGCCAAGTCTGGATCATCTTCCTATCAAGCAAGAACAAGTGATTGGCGATCGTCCAACACGCACTGAAATGGTAGCTCGTAATAAAGAACGCGAAGGACGCATTCGGGAATTTACCATGAAACTTAAGACCCCAAGCGGATTGAGTGAGATGGAAACTGAGCCTGCATACCTTCGTCGCCGCGTCGCTCTGGAGCAGTCTGGAAGCAGCGCTGAAAGCAGCGTATCAAGGTATACCCTGAATGAAAGTACAGATGAGAATGGTGAGAAAAAAGTTGAACTTCGTGACAATAATTCGTTTCTCCACGACAATGTGGATTGATTGAAACTAACGACCATGGATGTAGAAGCCGGCAGTTCGCCGGCTTTTTTTTTATCCAAAAAGATCCGCTGCACGGCGCTGGGGGCGCTCAATTGTTCTTCCACTGAACCGTTCCAATTCATCTGCAAATAAGATGCATGATTCTGGTGAAACAAGACTATCCGGTTGATGCATCCAGAGGTGAAACGATCTTAAGCCACGAGAGGACCATTCGGTTGCCCTTTGCGCCCAAACTGCAAGGCGACTATGATCAGTCACATCCATCCCATTTCCACCATAACGCAGAATAAAATGTGGGGAAGTGAGATGCATATGAACAGCATCCCTTCGACCCGCTGTATCAGAAAGAACCGCTGTGATCTGAAGTTCATGAAGTGTTTCCCAGACTTCCAACGCTTCACGCGTTGCAGCAAACCATTCTGGGTGTCTAAACTCAATGGCCACATGCAGATCACGCGGCAATTCTCGCAAGTAGTCGAGCAATGCATGAGCCGACTTGATGCTGAAGTTGGGTGGAAGTTGGATGAAAGAAGGTCCCAAGTGGTGTCCGAATGCAAGTAGTGCCTTGAGAAATTCATCAGTCTGTTGATCACAATTTTGAAATCGTCTGTAATGCGAAATTCCTTGAGGAAATTTGGGACAAAACATGAAATTCGGTGGTACCTGATCCACCCATGCCTTTACGGTTTCAACGGTTGGAATTCGGTAGTGTGTAGCATTCAGCTCAATTGCTGAGAACATTCTTGAAAAATGAAAAAGAAACTGAGATGATGGCGTGCGCAGCGGGTACCAGCTTCCAACCCATGCTGGCACATTCCACATTGTACCTCCCAATCTGAAATCGGTTTGACATGGCTCACCGTCTAGTGCGCGATGGGTGTGCGGATGATCCTCAGGGAGGCTGAAATTCACACCGGATATATCTTCCAGCTTTCCATATTTCATGGTACAAATGACGATATTTCTGGTGTCTAACAACAAGCCCAACTTTAGACTCGTTTTTACACCATGAACAATGACATTCTCGATCAGCCAGAAAGCAAGCCAGATCAAAAACTTTGGATGGTTGTAGGCGGAGTCGCGGTAGGCCTCTTGGCTCTCGGCTTACTTATACGATTTATGCTTTGGCCATGGGCTTTTATCCCCATTGGCCTCAGTCTGGTGTTAATGGCGATTCGCTCCATCGCATTGTTTCGATCGTCCAGGAGAAATCCGACGGCATGGCTTTATATCATTGGACACGCCTTCCTAGTAGTTGCTTTGGTCCTTTTTTACACGGGAATGGTTATGTATCCGGGAATATTTATGCTTCCCGCGATGGCCTACTTGGCGGGCCTCATCATGGCTGATAAAAAATCAGAAGCCTCGGATTAAAGATTCAGATAGACCTAGCGATTCTGGAATCGAATCTCTGTCCTACGATTGATCGCATGTTCATTCTCGATGCATTGCACACCATCAGAACACCCGTTGAGCAGGGCCTGTTCTCCCCTTCCAACGGCTTTCATTCTGCTACGTCCTACTTCTTTGGATTCAAGAAAACGCATAACTGACTCAGCCCGCAGTTGAGAAAGCTTCAAATTATCTGCACTTCCTCCTCGAGAATCTGTGTGTGAATGCACCTCAATATACAATGCAGGATTTCGATTGAGCAGCCAGGCCAATTGCTCCAATTGATGAATGGCGTCTTCGGTCAAATTTGATTTATTGTACTCGAAATAAATACGGTTCACGACGAATAAGTCCTGAGCAGAGACATGTACCACCTGATTCGCCTCGTTTACTATGGCAATTGCTTCTTCTTGCGACAACCGCTTGTAGATTGCCTCTTCACGCAACACAGGCAGGACGATTTCCTGATTCTTCTCAAGAATAATCACTTGCTCTGCCTTACTCGACTCACTGAGTCTAAATGTGTACGAAAGTTCAGGAGCCAGATTATCGAAATTAAACATTCCACCATCTTTGGTGTAGGCCAATGCCACAGGTTTATTTTGATCATCCACAATGGTAATCGGCTCACCTGGTCGGACATCCCCAGATTGTTTGCCTATTAGTTGTCCTTCCACAGAAACACTCAACCAGCTTCGATCTGCATTCGGAAACAGATTGATATCTGAATAATCAAAAGGAAGCAATTCCAGTTCGACCCACCCAAATTCATTCAAGCGAAGGGTATGAATTCGATTTCCAAATTCATCTACGATGTACAAAATACTCTCACTGTATAGCAAGGGTGAAACACCGATCAAGGAGAAGCGCAACTTTTGCCCAAGACGCAGAGCTCGGAGCGGGATCTGTCCGGTGGTATCTGTCGTTCCTTCCAGCACAACTTCTTTTAAATCATTCGTCACCATCAATCCAGCTCCAGGATAAGGTAGGCCCTTCACTTCCAATTCTGCATGATACCGACACGTAGGCATTCCAACTATTTCACGTTCAAACAGATAGACATCATCACCGCCTTTTCCTCCACTTCTGAGCGATGAAACAAATCCCTTGTTCTCATTGAGAAAGTAGATCATGACATCATCCCCCGCGCTATTCAGCGGGTCCGGAAGTTGAATTGGTGCTTTCCATTGACTGCTTCGCTCGCAATAAAACAATTCATATCCTCTGGCTGGGAGGATTCCATTTGAGCTGAAATAAATATTCTCCTGAAAAATGGACGGGAAGACTTCATTTCCCCCTGTATTTACCTGAATACCGAGATTCACCGGATCAGTCCATCTGGCGTCATTTAAAGAGGTGTACCAGATGTCCATTCCGCCTATGCCTCCTGAACGGTTGCTGCTAAAAACCAAAACCTGAAGCGATGGATCGAAATACGGATGAGCATAGTCGGCAACACCTTCACAAAAGGGCATTAAAAAGGGCCTCGACCAAATTCGTCCATTCCAATGCGTTCTATAAATTTTCAAGGAAGCTCCTTTTCCTTCCCCATAATTCTCTGCTGAACTGAAATAAAGGATTGAGTCTTGCGGATTGAAAGAGGCTGTACCTTCACTACGAACGCCTGGAAAAGGAAGCAGCCGAGTTGGAGTCTGCAGATCGTAATATGTCTTGCCTCGACTCGTCACTTTGAGCTGGTAGATGAAGTGCGTATCCCAGGCATAATCATTCACAAGATCCTGACGGTCATTGCTGACAACGATTGGGCGCTCCAACATCATACCGCATAGAATATCATCCTTAGGCGTATTTACGCCTTTCACGGGTAAGATCGTATAACGAACTTGCGCATGCACTAGCACGTGCAGGAGCGAAAGGACGAAGATTAGGATCAATCGGATTCTCATCAGAATTGACGTATTGACCGGTCGTCCCGGGGCTTAAGATTGAATGCGACCAATATTTCGTGACTACCATCCTGATAACCCCTCATGGCTTGAAGATTGGTGTCGTAGCTGTAACCAATTCTCAATTGGCGATTCACATTGCACTCGATTAAAAAGATTGGTCCGGCTTCAGTGCGATAGCCCGCTCCGAACCAAATACGGTTGTTCCATAACCAAGAAATATTCAGATCACTTTGAAGTAACCCAGGCTCTGAGAAGCGCAACAGACCGGTAAAGGCAAGTAAATCATTCCCTCCAATCTTCAGGTACCTGCCGCCCACCGCATTCACATGAATAAACGATCGGGCCAGTGATTGGTCGCTCCATTGCATAGCTGAACGATTCAACCGATTTGCTTCAATACCTGCGAACCACTTCGTGGTATGAAAAAAAATGGCAGCATCGAAACTAACAGATGTGGAACGCCAGTGCTGTCCATCCAATTGAGGGTCATTCCAATCTTGGGCTGCAATACCTCCAGGGTTTAGCTCCTGCCGGATTAGTCCGCCGGCTAGAGCGAAAGAAAAAGAACCGTCTCGAATTGGAATTCGATACCCTGCGGACCCTCTAACCATCCATTGCTGTCTCGCTCCAATAGACTCCCGTTGAATACGAACTCCCACGCCCAGTTTTTCACCCGCCAAAGGCGCGTGCAAAGAAACTTGTTGTGTCTGCGGTGCACCTTCCAAACCAACCCATTGTGCGCGGTGGCGCACAGAGCCGCTCAGAGCATGGTGATTGCCCGCATATGCTGCATTGACGTCATAGAGATTGAACAGATACTGTGCATAGCTCCAGTCCTGCTGAGCATTCGCGCAATTGAGTATCCAACAAATACTAACACAAGCAATGAACCATGCGCGCACATGATATGTGAGAATATTTCTCATCGCTGCAATTCGATATATCCATTGAAAGTTTCAGATCCAATGGTAACCTTATAGAAATAGGTGCCATCAGGCAATGCGCCCCCCCCCTTCTCCTCGCCGCTCCAAACCACTGTGGCATTGTCGTACTCTGCAGCCTGCCAAACTTCCTGCCCCCAGCGATTCATAATGCTGACGGTATTTTCGCCAAACAAGGGCGCATCAATGTGTTCGATAATCCAATTATCATTCATACCGTCTTCGTTCGGACTGATATAGGAATAAAAAATAAGAGAGCATCCTTCGGAATAAGGAAGGGCGAAAGACAGGTCAATGGATTCCGAATAGTAGCAGCCAACTGGGCCTGAAATGGATAACTCCACGGATGCAGTCGACGAAACAAAGAGTGAATCACCAGCAATTCCATTCCATTCGAAGAGCGCATTTGCCGGCACCACACAACCCGTCAGATTGGAGATGGTGACCTCATACAATCCCGAGCATTGATTAAATGCGGAGATTAGCTCAAATGAAATCGGCGTCTTGTTTAGGGGCTGCTCAAAGCCTTGGGTGAGGAAGAATGGATCGTTACCCCAGCTTTCAAATTCAGGTTGGCCTAGTGTGGAGTAGACTTCTATTCCACCCACGTTGCCGTTCAATGCGAAAGGCGAGAGTACTGATCGTTCGAGCATAATCTGTCCCGACACTCCAAAGAGTTGGCAGAGAAGTAGAAGCAGAGTTAACGAGCTTTTCACGCTTTACTGAGAAATACTATAGTTCAGCACATACCATCCATTAGCAGTGGCTACCACAGTGATATATTCTGCAAACGGTGTGTTAAATTGTAGCTGCATTTGTCCATCAATAGAATCACCCGGCATCGCTGAAATTGTCAATTCATGTGGCATACCCATTCCTGAATGAAATTTTCGCAATTGGTACATTCGTCCGGAACAAGATGATGCACTAGGAAGTGTGACAACGGCTGCACCGTTTGTTACGTTGCAGATGGCTGCATATTGGTCATTTCCCAAAGCGTATGAGGTTGGAATATTGCCATCACCCGGATTGAAAACGGAAATTGCCGCAGCAAGCGAACCGTCTGCGTGCAGCGTGCTGTGCGGTGCGGTCGTGGCAATTCCAACCTTTCCGTTGGGTCTTACTATATCTGCTCCAGATATCTGCCATGAAGAAGAAATGAGGGGTGTGAGGTCTGCAACATGTGTAACACCGTTTTGGACAATGTTCAAATTGGTGCCGTTGAGAGTCATCGAAGTTATCAGAGCGTTAATGCCACTACCTCCTCCTCCTGAAGCAATTGATGCGAGGTCTACTTCATGATCAGCCCCAGCCTCTGATATTTGAAGAATCGTTCCTTCGAGTGAAATCGAATTAATGAGTTCATTGGAGATATCACCATCAACTTCTGTGGCGCTGTTTGCTGTATTCGCATGAAACGCATACGGCACTGCAAGAAGCTCGGACACGCCCAAAAATTCGAAGCCTGTCGATTGTGGCGTATCAATGTCGATACGCATAAAGTGGGCATCTGATTCAAATGGAATATCTGCAAGGTTTGGATAGATCGCATTACCAGTAGGCACTCCGCCGCCGATGGTCAGAACGAATAGACCAAAAGGATTGGTAATGACATCATGAATTTCTTCATAGACCAAATCACCATCCGGAATACTCTTGATAATACCAACCCTAACTGTCAGATTCTGATTGATGATTTCATCTCCACCTGTTTCCCTTGCTATGGCCTGATAGCTGATCCCTCCCGGAACAAATTGAGCAGAAAGGGATAGGCTAAGAGCCATAACTCCCATCAATGATAACATTCGCCTCATAGTACCGAAAGTTCATCTCAGAACACCGCCATTCAGTTGCCCGTTTGACGGACTTATCAAGATGATTTTGTGAGAAGCAAGGCTTAGAGAACTAAGCGCAAAGACGGAGCGATTAGACGGCAGATTTTCTCACCTCGTAGACCGTTTCTAACTCGGAATACCAAGCTTGGCCAAACTGACGAATCAGTGGCTCGCGAAGGAACTTAAACACTGGCACCTTCAGCTTAGACCCACATTCGCACGCAGGGGCACAGATCGGCCAACGATGATAATTCACGGCTGTGAAATCAGTGAGCTTGGCGAGTCGGATTGGATATAAATGGCAGGAGATGGGCTTCTTCCAAGTTGTCAGACCTTCCAAGTAGGCCTTTTCGAGCGCGCACTTTGCGGTGCCATTAGTATCAAAAATTACGAATGCGCATTCTCCATGATCGCCCACTAGTGGGGTGACCAAATCACCGTCTCTATCCACTTCGTATAATCCTTTTTCTTCCACAGCACGAATACCTTCCTCTCTCATGAGCGGGCGAACAAATGGATATGCGGCTTCAAGCAGAGGGAGCTCATCGCGGTTCATTGGTGCACCGCTATCACCTTCCACACAGCACGCACCTTTACAAGCACTCAGATCACACACAAAATGCTCATCAAACACTTCTTCCGAGACAAGCGCATCACCAACTATTATCATGGTTTCAAAGGTACACTTCGGATTGAGGCATCGACTAAAATGCCAGACTAAATGAGAGCTTAGCCACAAAATTTTCTGAGGCCTTAGGCAGAGCATGGGCTCCGTAGCGATAAAAGAAACCTATTCCCAGACCAGAAAAAGAACTTACAATCAGGCGATCGATAACCACTCCACTTTCGACAAATGGCTTGGATAGCGCCTTTGTATCCAAATTGAACTGGCTATTTTGAATACGGTCTCCCAAAACCATATTGTGTACAATAGAAATATGCGGTCTGAATCTACGCAGCTTCAACAGCAGATCTCTGAATTGATGCCTGACGTGAAGCGCGGCATAGCGGGCCATCATAAACTCATTGGTTCGCATAGTTTCAAAGGTATTTGGAGCGGAGATTCCCAAAAAAGTGCCCCCCGCGTAATCCAAATTATTGGTGCCACGCAGATTGTACATTAAGGATGAAGGCACGTCTTCTGAGATCATTCCACCTGCTATTCTCACTTGAAAAATCCCTCCATTGGTAATTCTGAATGGCTTTTCGATCACCCCGTCTAACCTCCAATAATCCCAGGTTCCAATCAGTAATCCATCCCAGGCCTTCGTAATGCGAGCATTCAAAATCGGATACTTGCCGCCCAACCTCATCTCGCCGCGGGCAGTTGCTACCAATCGCTCTCCAGGCGCCCATCTTAATCGAACTCCTGTTTCGGCAATCGGAATATCCTTAAGCTCTGAACTCACCAATAGATTATCTATGGTCCGACTAGCTGAGCCATTGAGCGGTCGGATGTCTTGAGTATTTGCGAATAAATCCGCTGACAAATTTCCAATCAACCTTCCCCCGAAAGAGGATTCCCATTTCTCATACTGATCCATTCGATTGATGAAAAATGGATAGTAATCACTGGACAGAAAGCGATTCGCTGCGTCAATATTCAATGCCCTTCCTCCAGTCTCGATTACATCCCGCTCCCATGATAAAGTCCATTTCAAGTTGCGTTGCCGGTTCACAAACACAAGCAAATCAGCACCGCCCTTATGTCCTTTGTCGCGAGTGCCGAAGGCATAATAACCGCCAAACGAAAATCGGCGCGAAAGAAAATCATTGGTATGCAAACCCGCACCCAGTCGCCAGCCTTCGAAATTATTAAAACGGAACAAGCGATCGATGTCCAAGCTGACCTTTCCTATGGGCAGTTTCCCCGTGGAAAGCATACCTAACATTTCCACCTTTCGATCAAATTGCTCTTCCTTTCCGATGCTATCTACGACATGATACGTGTTCAGTTCCTTCTGATCAAGAGGTTGAACACGCAAATCATTCCAAACAGAATCTGACTGCGCTCTTGCACTAGGGGCAAGAAACAAAACCACCGGACTAAAATCCCTAGTCCGATAGGACTGATCATACTTCAGATTCCGGATGTAAGATTTGCCAATGCCAATAACCTCTGTACTCCCAATTCTCAGATTTGGAAAACGCATGAATGAGTTGAGCTGGTCTGGAAACCACCCCGCCTCAGTATAGAGATATTGTTGTTGAATTCGAATTTGAAGGGATGCATCTGCCTCAAACGGTTCAGCAATCACCTGCTGAATCGCATATCCATTGCTATGAATGAACAACTGACCTTTCATTCCATCAAAGTTCTTGTCCTTTCGTGGGCGGAAAGAAATTGTAAATACCGTATCGGCTGCGAGGTAGGTGGTATCTTCCAATACAAAAAGATACTTTCGTATGGCTCCATCAGACAAGGGACTCAGGTAGTTGATATCCAAAACGCTTACCGACTCCCCATAAAACGAAAAAGACTGTATTTGAGTTCCCAACATGGCAAACATCGGATTGCGAAGACCCGATACTTTGTTGGCCAATATCACTTCTTCTGATCGATCAGGGGGCATAAACTTCCGGCTGGTCGCACTCTCCATTATGAAGAGATGTTTATCGGAGAAATAATCCATCATCCTCTTCTCTTCGGCTTCCATTGCCAATTTGGATTTGTCCTGAAATTGTGATGAATCAATTTCTGCAGTTAATACTAGCTTATTGTAGCTCTCGTAAGAAAAGGCCGTTCGCTTCTCAGGGTTGTTTTCATCCTTTGCACTGATCACCTTTCTCATGATGCGCTCCGCTGGATTTTCACCAGGTCGAATAATCACTTCATTGGTCAAAAAAGGCACCGTATGCATTTGCACTACCCAAGGATTTTCGCCATTCCAAGGCATCCGGAGTTGCCTATAGCCTACATAGTTGAATAGGATCAGGCTATTTTCGTTCGGTTGACCTAATCGGAAAAATCCGTCAATGTCTGTGTATGCACCATTGGTAGTACCATCCTCTACCACAGCTACAAAAGCAAGAGGCTCCCCGGTCTGCGCATCGGTTATCCTGCCGCTTATCCATTGACAAAACGCCTGTTCCGAAATCAAAAAGAGAAGAATAAAGAAGAAATATCTCATCGCACCGAAGATACTAAAAGGCGCCATCAACGCCCTGTGTTGGTTGATTCCGGTTAACTTGCTGCCGTATGTCAACACTTGGTGATCAACGAAACTATCTGTCGAAGTTATCCTGGAAAAAAATCAGGAACATGGCGGTCGTCTACCTATCCTTTCATAGCGCCAGATTAACAGGAAATCCGCGTCATCCGGGCCTTCCCGTCAGCTTAAGCATTGAGCCAACCACTGCTTGTAACCTTGGCTGCCCGGAATGCCCATCTGGGCTTCGCAAGTTCTCTAGGGCTACGGGTAATCTGAAAGAATCTGACTTTCAACAATGGGTGGATGAACTCGCACCAACCTTAACGTATCTCAACTTCTATTTTCAGGGAGAACCTTTTATTCACCCGCATATATTATCCATGATAAAGTATGCGTCCGAAAAAAAAATCTACACTTCCACCTCCACCAATGCCCATTTTCTCTCGGATAAAATGGCCAGAGAGACTGTTGAATCAGGGCTTGATCGACTCATTATCTCCTTGGACGGCACTACTCAGGAAGTGTATGAGCAATACAGGGTGCATGGACACTTGGATAAAGTAATTGAAGGAACGAAGAATATCATTCGGTGGAAGCGCGAACTGAAATCAGCCACACCGCACGTCATCATACAGTTTCTCGTTGTAAAACCAAACGAGCATCAGGTGCAAGAAGTGAGGAAATTAGCTGATGAGCTAGGGGCCGATGAGTTGCGCCTAAAAACAGCGCAGGTCTATGAATACGAACATGGCAACCCTCTCATTCCTGAAAAACAAGAATATAGCCGTTATCGAAAGCTCAAAGACGGCACATATGCTATCAAGAATAAACTTGACAATCATTGTTGGCGGCTATGGACTGGGTGCGTGATCACATGGGACGGCGCAGTTACCCCGTGTTGCTTTGATAAAGACGCGAGTCATCAGTTTGGGAATCTTCGCACGGCTTCTTTCCGTGAGATTTGGAACAATGTCAATTATCAGCGATTCAGAGCCTCCTTGCTTCGTTCCCGCAAGGAAATTGACATTTGTGCAAATTGTTCAGAGGGAACAAAAGTATGGGCCTAGTCGAAATCATGATGGCCAAAGAGCCTTACTAACTATTTTTGACGCGACTCCCCGCCCTATGGAAATCCAAGACGTAAATCAGAGCGAACTCAAGCTTAGGAAAAGCATGAGTTGGAAGCGTGTACTGATTCCAGTGATCTTAGGTGTGGCGGCAGCAACTTGGATTCTGATTCATAATCTCAACTCTCACTCATACATCGAAGCAAAACCAGGCGATCTTGGGGCGCGGTATGAGTGGATTGATTTTAATCAAAATGGAATTGCGGATCGCACCCTTGACAGCGACTTCTCATTCTCCGCATCAGGCACTTATATCCGTCGTACTTCCATAGAGTTGTTAAGCAATGTGCATTGGGATGTTTACGCATCGATCGCTCTGATGCTGGCGCTTGCCATGATGGTAATTCGAGATCTGGGGTACATGTACCGAATAAGAATACTTACGGATAAGCAACTCAGTTGGAAACAGAGTTTTGAGGTCATTATGCTCTGGGAATTTGCAAGCGCAATGACGCCCTCCATAGTTGGTGGAAGCGGCATTGCGATGTTCATCCTCAACCGGGAAGGAATCAATTTTGGTAAAAGCACAGCAATCACTTTCGTGACCGCAATGCTCGACGAGATTTTTTACATCGTCACCGTTCCAATTGTGCTGATTGCCGTTGGAACAGATTCGTTATTCCCTGAAAGTTGGGCCGGTGATACGTTTGGCACAAACTCAGTCAAAGTGCTGTTTTGGATTGGATATCTTTTTATCGTGTTGCTTACACTGCTGATCACATTGAGCATCTTTCTATTCCCAGGCCTTTTCAAACGCATTCTTCAGCGCATAACCTCTCTTTCATTTCTTAAACGTTTTCGAAAGAGAGCCACGGAAATCGGCAATGAAATCATTTTGACCAGCACTGAGTTGCGAGGAAAGCCTTTCTCCTATTGGGCACGTTCATTTGGAGCTACGCTCGTGAGCTGGGCAGCTCGATTTATGACACTCAATTTTATACTACTCATTTTTTCACCCAATTTTTTCCGTTCCGACCTCTTCAATCACTTGGAAGTAGTTGGTCGCCAACTCGTGATGTGGGTCATCATGCTTATTTCGCCCACGCCAGGAGGAAGCGGAATCGCTGAACTTGCTCTAGCTAAGTTTTTTGATTACCTCATGCCTGCAGGATTGCTCGCACTAGTGGCAATTCTTTGGCGACTTATGACCTACTTCCCCTACCTCTTCGTAGGCGCATTCATACTCCCGCGCTTCCTGCGACGCACTGCTTCCAATTGATCCGAGTGTCTATTCGAATAATCTTATGGGCGCATTGTGAGCATAAGGACTTACAGTTAGCACATACCGCTAACACTAGTCAGATTGATGATTTCAGTAGGGATTTAGACTGCGTTCCTTTCCATCTTTGCCTTCAAATACTTCCAAATGAAATTCGGAACTAAAGCAATACATGCGGGACAGCACCCTGACCCAACTACTGGAGCCATAATGACTCCAATTTATCAAACCTCGACTTATGTGCAGGAGGCACCTGGAGTCCACAAAGGCTATGCATACGCTAGGGGGAAAAATCCAACTCGGTCGGCATTAGAAGATTGCATCGCTGCGCTAGAGAATGCGAAATATGGACTTTGTTTTTCGAGTGGAATGGGTGCCTCTGATGCAATTATCAAATTACTCAGCCCAGGTGACGAGATCATAGCCACTGATGATTTGTACGGCGGTTCCTACCGCATGTTTACAAAAGTGTTCCAGCGCTTTGGTTTGGTTTTCCACTTCGTAGACATGCACGACATGGATGCGGTAAAAAGAGTGATGAATGAAAAAACCAAAATGCTCTGGCTCGAAACGCCAACGAATCCGATGATGAAAATTATCGACCTTGAGGCTTACATCGCTCTTGCTAAAAAACATCAACTGATCTGTGTAGTCGACAACACCTTCGCCTCGCCTTACCTTCAAAATCCGTTGGATATGGGAGCCGATATTGTGATGCACTCTGCCACCAAATATCTGGGTGGACACAGTGACGTAATTATGGGTGCTCTTTGCACCAATAGCCCCACTTACTATGAGCAGCTTGCATTTATTGCAAATAGTTGTGGCGCCACGCCGGGGCCGCAAGATGCATTTCTCGTATTAAGGGGATTAAAAACACTTCATCTCCGGATGAAGGCTCATTGCGCCAATGGACGCGCTGTTGCCCATTTCCTAAAAGCACACCCTAAGGTCGAAAAAGTGTACTGGCCTGGCTTTGAAGACCATCCTAATCACGAGGTTGCAAAAAAACAAATGCGCGACTTCGGAGGAATGATATCGTTTACACTAAAAACAAACTCCTTCGAGGATGCGTCTCTTCTTGCTCGATCCACCACAGTCTTTTCACTTGCTGAATCACTGGGAGGTGTTGAATCATTGCTAAGTCATCCGGCGTCAATGACCCATGCCTCAATTCCAAAAGCAGAACGCGAGAAAACAGGAATAGTAGATTCGTTGTTGAGATTAAGTGTTGGCGTCGAAGATGAAGACGACATCCTTGAAGACCTCCGCCAAGCACTCCAAATTATTCCCTGATAGTATCAAATTTCAAACATGAGTTCACAAAAAATAGCCATTATAGGCGCTGGTCTGGTGGGCAGTCTTTGGGCCGTCTACCTCTCAAAACGCGGCCATCAAGTTCATGTATTTGATCGAAGACCTGACATCCGAAAAGTAAAAGTAATTCAAGGCAAATCGATCAACCTTGCACTTAGCGAGCGCGGATGGAAAGGCTTAGAAGGCGCTGGAGTTGGTCCACAAGTGCGTGAAGTCGCATTGCCGATGACCGGCCGTCTCATGCACAGTGTGGATGGTACGCTTACCTACCAGCCGTATGGCAATGATGGTCAAGCTATCTATAGTGTCTCTCGAGGATTATTGAATCAGACCCTCGTCAACCTTGCAGGCAATGACCCTCATGTTAGCCTCTATTTCTCACACCGATGCACCGAGGTTAATCTGGATGAAAAATCAGTAAGCTTCGTCAATGACGAAACCGGTGAAAAAATTACGCATTCCTTTGACCGCATATTCGCCACAGATGGTGCATTTAGCGCGGTTCGCGGCAGAATGCAACGGCTGGACCGCTTCGATTACAGTCAATCCTACCTATCCCACGGATACAAAGAGTTGGAGATACCCGCGAATGCGGATGGTACCCACCAGCTGCGCAAGGACGCTCTTCACATCTGGCCTCGTGAAGAGTTTATGATGATTGCACTACCCAACGTAGACGGTAGCTTTACATGCACTCTCTTTCTCGCATTCGAAGGAAAAGAGGCCTTTGAAAACCTTACTTCTGAGAAGCAGGTTAGAAATTTCTTTTCTACATACTTTCCTGATGCAGCGGCTTTGATGCCTGAGCTGATTGACGACTTCTTCGCCAATCCCACCAGCAGTCTCATTATGGTAAAATGCTTTCCCTGGCATTACAAAGACGCAGTATGTCTGATGGGCGATGCTGCACACGCGATTGTGCCGTTTTATGGGCAAGGAATGAATTGCGGTTTTGAGGATTGCACTGCAATGAGTGAATTGCTCGATTTACACAATGAAAACTGGGATGAAGTCTTTTCAGAATTCAGTCGTCTCCGCAAGCCTGCCGGTGATGCCGTTCTTGAACTTGCCCTGCGCAACTATATAGAGATGCGAGACAAAACCGGTGATCCTCTCTTTCTCTTGCAGAAAAAAATAGAAGGTCGCTTTGCCAAAAAGTATCCCGAAAAGTGGAAACCCCTTTACTCCCAGGTTACGTTTTCACACATTCCCTATAATGAGGCCCTTGCCAACGGCGACCGGCAAGAAGCGATCATGCAAAAAGTAATGAGTACGCCCAATATTGATATGCTCTGGGATTCCGATGAGGTGGAGCAACTCATGCTCTCAATGGTATGAAGAATACCCAAACCTTGTTCAATAAATTTCGTAAGTAGACGTTGAACGTGTCGCTGATGATTTTCCTACCTCGAACTCTCCTCATTTGCTCCGCCGCTCTCAAGGTGGCTCCATGTGCTTCTGCACAAAATGGTAGGCAAAGTCGTGACCTCTATTACGAAAGCGCCTATCAACCCAAAGGATGGTTTTTTGCACCGGGAGTGACGTGGATGTGGCCTACCGCAATGGAGCGTGCTGACACCCGTATCAGCAACCTAGAGCAGCAAGGCGACACTTTATACAGTGGCTCGTTTCGAGCGGCAGGGCGCCCTGGACTTTATGCAGAGGTAGGTCGACATAAATTTGTGGAAGACTATTACTTCATTGATCATTTCGATTTCGGTGCTCACTTCAAAATGCTCCGAGGAAAAGAAGATTTTAATGGCGTAGTCAAATCTCAGAATGACCTCTTACCCGCTGAGAATAAAGGGCGCTTCAGCGAATCATTTGCAGGGGCTTTCATCAACGTTTCCAACATCATACAACTGAATGACGTGCTCTGGGTCCACAATTCATTTGGACTTAATGCCGAATACCGTGTTATATCTCGCCGCTCGTATGAGGGCCTTTCTACCGGAATGCCTCATGCCTTTCCCGATCCCTTTCAGGGTCAGTTGCATTACAAGCTTGGTTTCGGCTGGAAAGCGGATGCCGGATTGTACATTCTCACCGCTTTGGAGACCCCGCTTTTAAACATTTATCCATTCTATGATGGGAAATCTACATCGCCATACTTCTCTTCCCGATACAGGCCACTTATACTCACGGTGCGAGTGATGTTCCTGGATAAAACAAAAACAAAATCATGCGAGAATCAGCCGGGAAAAACAATCACTAATGTGAATAAGGATCGACCAGGAAAGCATAATTCTAACGATTTGTTTGGCCGCGATGTGAAGATGAAGGGCAAGCAGAAGAAAAAACGTCGGGCCTAAAAATCGATTCGATAATTGCCAAGATAAAGTTCAGACCTTATTCTGACACAGTTCAATCAACACTCCATTCGTATCCTTTGGATGAAGAAAGGCTATGATCTTCCCGTCAGCACCATTCTTTGGCAGTTCATTGATCATTCTGAAACCTAGCGCCATAAGCCGGCTGATCTCCGCATGGATATCTTCCACATCGAAAGCTAGATGGTGAATACCTTCCTTGTTTTTCTCCAAAAAGCGGGCGATTGGACTTTCGGGAATTATTGCTTGAAGCAACTCTATTTTGGACTGCCCGACTTGAAAAAATGAAGTCATCACGCCTTCTTTCCCTACCTCTTCGCGCTTGTACGGCGCAACCCCCAAAAGATCCTCGAAAATTTTATTGGACGCTTCAATATCCTTGACGGCGATTCCGATATGCTCAATTTTACGCAGCATGCCTAAGCTAAAAGAGGTAAAACTTACTTCTTGGTGATTGTGATCCCTGCGTTGTTGTCGTAGTTCAGGTAGTACTTACCCTTGAATAACTTGGACACATCAATGCTGGAGCCTCTTCCTGATTTGATGATCAAGCCGAACTCACTGTACATTTCATAATCAGTTTCTCCAGATAGATCAATTGTCTTCGTCACCTTTGGACTGACTAACTGCACTGCTGGCCGGCTAGATACAATCTTCACCTCTTGGCTGTAGCGGTTGCCGCGATAATCAAGTTGAGAAATGCGGAAGGTATTCTCATCACTGTGGAGAAATGAATTAAAGCTGTATTGGTGCTCACCTGAGCCTCCTGCGCCCGAAACCTCACCAACCTTAATCCACTTATTCCAGCGATACTGCTCCACTGCATAGGGTATCGAAGCCGATTCTTGGTTGGATGTCCAAACCAACTCTCCATTTGGACTAAGCGCAATATCAACGATTTCAAAAGTTGATGTGGGATAAATCGCTTCAGGATTGATCACCTTGACCGGACAATTTTCCTTGCATCTCAGGATTATTTCAACAGCCGCTCCTAGACGAAGACCGAGCGCCCCGAGATCAATAGCAAACGAAGGGGAGTTGACCTCATCACTCGTGATCTGGCCATTCACCAGAACTTCAAAAACACAAAATCCAACTCCGCTTGTAGTAACCGGATTCTTGACGTAAATGTCTTTACCCTGATATACCCCATTGAGAACAATTACCTCAGCCTGTCCAGCCAAGGCAATGAAGAACAGTGAGAAAAATAACACTACCGATTTCATGTTTCAGAGGGGTTTAGAAATGCAAGTTTAACCCTAAAAGCAAAACAATCTGCGGAAAGATGGACCTAGTTCACACATCCAATGGTGCAAGACTAATCACCGAGTGTTCCATTCTCCGTGCTTCCTCAAGAGAATATTCGCCCATCGGATCGCTTCGAAAACTAAACGACTTTCCATTCACTTCGGCCCGAGCTACGATTTGATAGTACCAAGGTTGGCCCCCCGGTAAAAACTGCTGATAGATAGCCGACAACTCACCCTTTGACTCAATGCGATTGGTAAACATTCCATCATCCTCAAGATCGCTCAACAAGGCTTCTAGGCTGCGGTTTTCTACCTGTGCCACCAACCGAAACTGAGTACCGACGGCAACTTCTAGCTCCCCAGTAGCAGTATTCATTCGAATACTTGGTGCATCATTTATCATAACGTCTTTCGGCAATACCATAGCGAATGCGTATGGGCCTTCTTTCACGATAACCAGCGAGTCATTGGGCAAAACGGAGGTCTGAGGCTTATCAGATAGCGCTGAAGGTAAAGGCGCATCACACCCTGCCAACAGAACAAAAAGTAGGAGAAATACACTGCTTAATCTCATTGTATCTAAAGTTCGGAAGTGATAGCTCTACGCGAAAGTTCGGCTAAAGTTCGCGGATAGCAAGCACTTTCCATTATCAAA